>ERZ1740065.1972-NODE-1972-length-12619-cov-4.015600_pt1 | contig 12619 bp, 11 predicted proteins | sample MGYA00581738_ERZ1740065 | MGnify/ENA primary metagenome ERZ1740065 (study PRJEB43018, sample SAMN04849749) | marine metagenome | isolation source: floating plastic debris | place: Pacific Ocean | collected 2008-09-01 | study: EMG produced TPA metagenomics... | reverse complement strand
TACCAATTTCAATCAGGTCCGCCCCAGCATCCGCCGCTGCCACAAACTTTTCAGGCTCCACCGCTGACACACAAACCGGCAACTGCACCAACCCTTTGCAATGGCTAACCAGCGCTGGGTCCGCCGCAATATCCACAAAGGTCGCCCCCCCACCCTCCGCCGCTTTCACCACAGCCGCCACTCGCGCCCCGTCAAAATTATTCAAGCCGCTAATTACCTTCAGGGCTTGCCCCGTGGCCAAAGTGCTGTGCAGTTGAGGATTAATGCTCATAATGATCTTTATGATCCTTTCGCTTACAAGATCTTTCGGCTCAAATTCTATCAAACCCTTCTGAACCCCTTCCTTGATGGGCGATCGCCGTTACAAACCTTTGCCCATTTCCAAGTTTCTACTAATTTCTACTGAAACCCTTCTCCACTGAAACACTTTTCTTCGGAAGCAGTTAGCATTGCCTCAATAAAGCACGACGACCAAAGTGCATTGCTGATTTAGGGAGACGGTCCAATGAAAACCCGTGCCGCCGTTGCTTGGGAAGCGGGACAACCCCTCACCATCGAAGAAGTTGAGCTAGACGGTCCCCAAGGCAACGAGGTGCTGGTGCGTTTGGTGGCCACCGGCGTGTGCCATACGGACGCCTACACCCTTTCAGGCAAAGATCCCGAAGGGCTCTTCCCGGCAATTTTGGGCCATGAAGGGGGCGGCATTGTTGAAGCTGTTGGCGGCGACGTAACCACTGTCAAACCGGGGGATCATGTAATTCCCCTGTACGTACCCGAGTGCAAAGCCTGTAAATTTTGTCTCTCGGGCAAAACCAATTTATGTCAGGCTATTCGCGCTACTCAGGGCAAAGGGTTGATGCCTAATGGCACTAGCCGCTTCAAGGCTCGTGGCAAAACTATTTATCACTATATGGGCACTAGCACCTTCAGTGAATATACGGTGTTGCCGGAAATCGCGATCGCCAAAATCAACCCCAAAGCCCCCCTCGATAAAGCCTGTCTCCTGGGCTGCGGTATCACCACTGGCATCGGCGCAGTGCTCAACACCGCCAAAGTGGAACCGGGTTCATCTGTCGCCGTCTTTGGACTTGGGGGTGTTGGGCTAAGCGTGGTTCAGGGGGCAGTTATGGCTCAGGCGGAGCGAATTATTGCCATTGATATCAACCCTGATAAGTTCACCCTTGCTAAGCAGCTTGGGGCTACTGACACCCTTAACCCCAGGGATCTGGACGGTTCTATACAAGGGGCGATCGCCGATTTAACAGACGGCGGCGTGGACTATTCTTTTGAATGCGTAGGCAATGTGAAACTAATGCGAGCTGCCCTTGAGTCCTGCCATAAAGGTTGGGGCGAATCGATTATCGTAGGTGGCGCCGGATCGGTGCATGATATTAGCTCCCGACCGTTTCAGTAAGTGACCGGTCGCGTGTGGCGCGGTACAGCCTTTGGTGGCGTGAAGGGGCGATCGCAGCTTCCTGGATATGTAGACCGCTACCTGTCAGGAGAAATCAAAGTGGAGCCCTTTATCAGTGAAATCATTCCCCTTGACAATATCAACACCGCTTTTGACCTAATGCACCAAGGCAAAACTATCCGATCAGTGGTGATTTATTAGGGTTTATAGCTAATCAACTCTAAAGTTCAATCGCTGCAAGGGTTTCAGCGGATAGTGCAGTTTTAACCTGATACAGCCTTAATCTTGAAAGCGAATAGCTGCCGGAGCTCGATTGGCTAAATCTGGTGCACAGCGTACTAGCTGCCGAAATACTCGGTTATTCATCCACAGTACCAGTGGGTACGGCACCTGACGCGCTAACGCGTTCACCGCGTTATTCGTCGCTGCCAGCAAATTATCCAAATCTTCCACTTGGCTCAATCCGGTGACCATTAACGCTTGGGTATGCCCCGGATTAAGGGCGAATCGATGGCTACGAATTGTGGAACACAAAGTTTGGGCTGAAGGTGACAATTCCAGCTCCGGTAAGTTTCCTGGGCAAGAATGTCGCAGCCGTGAAATTTGCTCTCGCTGCACCGTCGAACTGTTGCACAGCACAATAATCAGAGCAAATTCGCCGCTCTGATTTCGAATCGTCCGTAATAGCCAGTCACGAGCCTGACGCTGGATATCTGAGCTGACATCTTTCTCTGTAAGCGCCTCTGCCGTAGGAGTTAACGTTGCAGCCGCCCCAAACAGCTTAGAACTAGGCGCTGTTGAATCGGACCATAAATAAGAGCTCATAGGGAAGACAGATGTCTGCGCTAATTAAAATCGGAACGTTTAACGATACAGGGTCAGGCGATCGCTACTTACCAGTCAGCGAAATCATCCCATGCCCTTGTCAGACGCTCTCAGTAAATTCTCGGTCTACTTGTAGAAACCACCAAGGAAAATTGGTTTCCGTAGAAATACACTACTGCAATCTCATTTTTAACACACATACCCAAAGGTAGAGATAAATCCAATGAAATCGTCACCTCAGCGCAAGTAGGTAATCATCCTTTAGCCCACCAGATCCCCTTTTTTTCTTAGGGCTCACCCCAGGCTTGCCAAGGAATGTGCCCTCTTATACATTCTCGGAAACGCCGAGCTAGGAGCTTTCGCGTGGTTCAAGTTAGTAGTTCCAATCAGCGATTCAAATCAGTAATTCAAATTAACTATTGTCAAGTTGACTGGCTTGCCACTGGCGAAAACGCTCTGTCTCCTGAAGGGCAGGATTAAGCCCAAACCATCGCCCATCTCCATCGCGATATTCGTAAATCAACATACTTCGCAACAGGGCTTGGTAACTGTCCTCTCCCTTCATCCCTTGTCCTTGGGCCACCTGCAGCAGCAGTTCCCACTCGTTATCGTCAATGGACAAAATCAAGTCATCTCGATAGTCCTTAACGGCGTGCTCCAAGCTGGTGCGGTTAAAGGGGGGATCCTCCTGTTGTAAACACCGATAAAGTAGCCCCAATAAAGTTCTAGGGTGACCGCCACTCACCTGACACAGGCGGTCTAAAGTTTCAGGAGCATCAAAAACTTCTGCGATTGCCTGGGATCGCTCTGCCGACGGAATATCAGGAAACGCTCGCGCTAGAATTGCCTGTCGTAGCAGCTCCATTCCCTGATTAAACTCACCGCCCTGACGGTCTGTTACCGGAATCATCGGCAACACTTTTGGCGCAACCCCACCCCCCAGGCGATTTTTCAAAGACTCATACTCGTCCGAAAAAAGCAGCGCCAGGGGAATCGTATACACCACGTGACAATCCAACCGTCGGAGCTGAGCCCCTCGATCCACAAATAAATATTCCGGCTGGGTCCGCCCCGATGGCATCGCCCGGTTATCCACCCGGTCCAAGTTGTCAACAATAACAACAAGCCCCCGCTTCCCTTTCCTCTCAATAAACTGCTGGCGGGCTTTGTTTAAAACCTCTTCGTTAATTGCCTTAAGAATGCTTTCCGCCCGAGGCTCCAAATATTGCCGTAACTGCTTGCGTAGCTTCGGATTATCTTGGGTTTTTGCTGTCAATTTAGCGATCCCTACCGACAGTTCCGCCTCGCCACCGAACTCGATGGGCGTTTGTAAAAAATCAGCCACTTCAGTAAATAAGTTAGTGAAATAGCCAGGCTTTAGCTTGACGTCAGATTTTTCCAAATTTTCACTAACTTGATGGGTAATAGCCAGCAAAATATCGCTCACATCCACGTCAGCCATGTCTAAATCTTGGCTGGATTCAAAGTACACAACGTGGAAATTTTCTGCTTCTAATTCTGACTTTAGGCGTAATAATTCCGTAGACTTACCACAGCCAATATGGCCGGTGAAGAGCTGGCAGGTGGGATCATCCGGCGAAATACGAGCAATGGTGCGCTTTAGCTCTTCAATAATTTTGCCCCCTCGAACCGGCGCAAAATCAATGTAATACTTCTGATCTTCCGGCACGCTCATGTCGAGGGTTTTTGCCGGGTTGCAAGCTTTAAAAAAGCGCGATAAATCCAAAGGCATAGTTCGAGTTGCTAACTGGAAGTCGTTCCAAAAAAATATTATATAAAATTTAGGTAAAACAGTTTTCTTGGCAAGTGTTGTATTTAAAAATTAAAGACGACTGGAATAGGGGAGAGTTTCAGTCTTTAGGCGCATTTTACACGCTTCATAAGCAACGATGTTGACTCATCATGATGCTGTATTAGCAACGATGCTGTGTTGACTGCCGGGCGATCGCCCACCTGCCATAACCAACCATTACTATCCAGTCCCACCAACGCCGTCATGCTAATGGGCTACGGGGACACTACCATTTTGCTTCAGCATTTTGGACTCAGGCTATAGCCCCCCACAGTGACGCAAGGTAACGTCCTTGAGTCAGCACCTGGGCGATCGCACCATACCCTTGGCGATTTGCCCCATTATTTTTCTGCATTAGCCTTTCCCTGGATTAATCTTATTTGAGAAAAATCTAGACAGTCCTGATAACCTAAAACGAACCACCGTTAGTAAGAATAAGACGGTGACTAGGAGCAGCGTTAGACGATGACGAGGCGTACGGCAGCAAGACGAACGGCATTAAAGCAAAAGGCACTAAAGCAAAAGGCGACAAAACAAAAGGCGATAAAACAAAAGGCGATAAAACAAAATCCAGGAAAGCAACGCTCCAGACAGGGATCAGCCCCAATTCACCCGGTATCGCGGGAGAGCTTGGTCCAGCGCCGATCGCAATTAAAACGGCAGCGATCGGTACAGTTTGTGTGGGGCGGATGGCAGTCTTTAGGGGCGATCGCCCTATTAGTAAGCGCCGGCTGGCTGATTTCTGCTCCCGTGTGGGTAGTGCGATCGCCGGAGCAGATTGCCATTGAGGGCAACACACGCCTTAACGATGCAGAAATTCGGCAACTGCTGGGACTCACTTATCCTCAGTCCCTGTGGCGACTAGATCCTGACGATATTGCCGACAGTCTCAAAGCCCGTGCCCCCATTGATGAAGTTACCGTTACTCGTCAGCTGCTGCCACCGGGTCTAACCGTGCAGATCCAAGAATTACAGCCCGTTGCAGTGGCTCAGCTAATAGCTCCAGTGAGTGGTTCCAATCGTCCCGACTCGTCCCAATCGACGAGCGCCGTTGGACTGATTGATAAAGATGGCAAGTGGATTGAAATTTCCCGCTTCCAACAGGGGAAAAATGGGCGATCGTTACCGCCCTTGAAAGTGACTGCTTCAGGCGATCGCCTAGCTCAACAGTGGCCAGCCCTGTACCGTCAAATCAACCTCGCCCCTGTTCGTATCTCTGCCGTTCAGTGGCAAAATGCCGAAAACTTAATTTTAAAAACTGAGCTAGGCACCGTTTATTTGGGTCCCTTTGGAGCCAATTTTAACGATCAGCTCAATCAACTGGCTAACTTGAAAAACTTGGTGGATCAAATTAATCCAGACACCCTAAGCCACATTGATTTACGTGATCTCAACGCCCCCTTGATTCAAACGAAAGGAGCCCGCCCCGCAGACAAACGAGACAAAGGGCGATCGCTCACCCGTCAGGTTAACTAACCTGTAGATCGAACTTAACTCACTGTTAGAAGAAGCTTTTTTAAGCACGTACTTTTAAAACATTTTTTGGGAACCTTTGCAGGTAAGCGCCGATTAAGCTGGCGTTAAACTAGGGGCTGTCATCAGTTAAGTCTCACGTTCATAAATCTCAAGCTCATAAATCTCAAGCTCAATGTTTGTAAAGGTTTTAGCTTTGAGTTTTGTGTTGCGAAGGGCGCGTACTTCCCACTGCATCAAGCTTCTGGGAGTTAATTGATGGCACGCCCTAGCACTGAGAAAAAAATGCCTTATAAGTCTTCGTAAGACTTGGGCGATCAACTATCACTCCAAAGTTGGCAGGTTAGATGTTGACAAGCCTAAACTGTACTCCTTGCTGGTCATTATCCTGATGCCACAACGGTTCAAGGTGCTCCTTATGGTCATCAGCGCCCTCATGGCGTGCCGTTGTCTTTTCAGGCAACTTACCCTATCTTTGACTAAAGTTAATGCCTTGGCTGGGCCGCTGGGAATCCTTATGCAAAGCAACGCATAGAGCATCCTATGTGCTGCAAGGAACACTTAAGACAATTTCATTTATTAGAGCTATTAATACAACTGAATTAGCCATGACCTTTAAGCGACCTTCCCGGCTAGCTCAACCCAGTTCCAACGCATCATCAGCGCAAAACAGCTCTAACTCTGCGGCCTCCAATAGCCACAGCTCGTATTTCGGGGAAGGGGCCAGTGCCAACGGAGCCACTCCCGATGCTCATTCACAAGGTAGCGATACTGTGCCAAGTAATATTGCACGAATAAAAGTAATTGGCGTCGGGGGCGGCGGCGGTAATGCAGTAAATCGCATGATTGCCAGTGATTTGTCCGGTATTGAGTTTTGGTCTATCAATACCGATGCCCAAACGTTAATTCAGTCCTCCACGCCCCAGCAGTTGCAAATTGGGCAGAAGCTTACCAAGGGATTGGGAGCCGGAGGGGAGCGTACCGTAGGACGAGAAGCTGCAGAAGAGTCCCGTGAAGAAATTGCGGCGGCTTTAGAAGGGTCAGATCTGGTTTTTATTACGGCAGGTATGGGCGGAGGCACTGGCACGGGAGCAGCACCCGTTGTGGCGGAAGTGGCTAAGGAGCAGGGAGCCTTAACCGTTGCTGTGGTGACCCGCCCGTTTAAATTTGAAGGGCGTCGTCGCACCACTCAGGCTGAGCAGGGTATCGCTGAGCTGCAAGAGTATGTGGATACGCTTATTGTGATTCCCAATGATCGCCTGCTGGCGGCGATTCCTGAACAAACGCCGGTGCAGGAGGCATTCCGTTATGCCGATGATGTGCTGCGCCAGGGGGTTCAGGGAATTTCCGACATTATTATGATTCCTGGCTTGGTTAACGTTGACTTTGCTGACGTTAAGGCGGTGATGGCTGATGCGGGATCAGCGCTGATGGGCATTGGCATTGGCTCTGGCAAGTCGCGATCGCGGGATGCGGCCAACGCGGCCATTTCATCACCCCTTTTGGAATCTTCCATTGAAGGTGCCCAGGGCGTTGTATTAAATATTACCGGCGGGGCTGATTTAACCCTTCACGAGGTCAACTCGGCAGCGGAAGCAATTTACGAAGTGGTCGACCCCAATGCCAATATTATTTTTGGCGCCGTTTTGGACGATCGCCTCCAGGGAGAAATTCGGATTACGGTCATCGCCACTGGCTTTTCCGGGGAAGCTGCCGCCACTGTTGGCAGCGTCCAAGCAACCCCGGCTCCTCGAACAGCCCCTGTTCCCCCGAAGTTTCCATCTCAAACCTCAGCAGCGCCTCCCATGCCTACGTCTCCAGCGGGCGATCGCCCTCCCAGCGACGGTTTAGATATTCCCGAATTCCTCCAGCGACGACGTAATAATCCCAATACTGGCCGCTAATTTCTACCACTAATTTCCACTAATTTTCAGGGAAAGAATTATGGCAAGTGGCTCGGTGCCCACTGCTTTAACCATTGCCGGTTCCGACAGTGGAGGGGGAGCAGGACTGCAAGCTGACCTACGCACTTTTGCGATGCACTGCGTTCACGGCATGAGTGCTGTCACCTGTGTCACTGCCCAAAACACCCTGGGCGTAAACCGGGTGGATGCTTTGCCTGCCGAAGGAGTCGCTGCTCAAATTGATGCCGTAGCGGATGATATTGACATTAACGCGGCAAAAACCGGCATGTTGCTAAACGCGTCCATTATTGAAACGGTGGCGGATCGGGTAAAGCACTGGCAAATTCAGCAGCTAGTGGTGGATCCGGTGATGGTGTCTCGAACGGGTGCTCAGCTTATTGATCAAACTGCTGTGGAGACCTTGCGCGATTCCCTGTTGCCAATGGCGCTAATTACCACTCCCAACTCCTACGAAACCCAACTTTTAACGGGCATGCCCCTGAATTCCCTGGGTGAGATGAAGGCGGCGGCGGCGGAAATTCTGAATATGGGCCCCCAGTGCGTTCTGATCAAAGGCGGCGGGTTGGTGGCAGATTTGCAGGGGGTGGACATGTGGATGGATGGCACGTCGGGGGAATGTACCGTACTGCGAACAGAACTGGTAGAGACACCCCATACTCATGGCACCGGCTGTACTTTGGCAGCAGCGAGCGCCGCAAACCTTGCCCGTGGACTCGCCCCGCTGATAGCTGCCCAAGACGCCAAAAATTACGTCACCAATGCCCTGAAATATTCCCTGGCGATCGGTCGCGGCCAGGGACCTGTCGGGCACTTTTATCCTTTAATCAAGTCGCTCAAGTCGCTAGCTGTCACTCAGTAATCATCAATGAGCAAAGGCTGGACTACCTAGGGGCTGTCATCAATTGAATCCCTAAGTCAAGAGCCGTAGGGGTTTCAGCTCCTAGCCTTGTTTGTTTTAAAGGGCGCGTACTCCTACTGCATAAGGCTTCTGGAGATTAATTGATGACACGCCCTAGGCACCGTAGCGATTTTGGTGCCATTTCCAGGCGTGGGCAATAATGCTGTCAATATCAGCATACTTTGGCTGCCAGCCCAAAATAGTCGTGGCTCGCTCAGCACTGCCCACCAACGTGGGAGCATCTCCCGGGCGGCGATCATCCACTTTCACCGTAAACTCCTTGCCGGTGATTGCCTTAGACGCCTCAATAATTTCCTTTACCGAAAACCCATTGCCGTTGCCCAAATTAAACTTGGTTGATTTTCCCCCCTTCAGCAAGTACTGAAGTCCCAGCACATGGGCATTAGCCAGGTCACTCACATGGATATAGTCCCGCACACAGGTGCCATCGGGCGTATCGTAATCAGTGCCGTAAATACTAATAAAATCGCGCTTGCCCATAGCCGTCCGCAGCACCAACGGCACTAAATGGGTTTCATGGGCGCGGGCTTCCCCCAACCGCCCTTCAGGATCCGCCCCAGCAGCGTTGAAATACCGGAAACACACGGACCGCGTCCCGTGGGCTACCTCAAAGTCATCTAAAATCTGTTCCACCATTAACTTGCTGGTGCCGTAGGGACTGACAGGATTCTGCGGGTGATCATCGGGAATCGGCAAGGTTTCAGGCACGCCATAGGTGGCGCAGGTGGATGAAAAAATAAATTTGTCAATATCCGCAGCAACGGCAGCCTCCAGCAACGTTAACGTGCCAAAAACGTTGTTTTGATAGTATTTTCCTGGATCTCGCACCGACTCACCCACTTCGATATAAGCCGCAAAGTGCATGATCCCGTCGATTTTGCGATCGCGAAAAAGCTGATCTAATAGGGAGCGATCGCTAATATCCCCCTTAATCAGCTCCACCTTAAGCACCGAATCCACCAAATCCTGGTGCCCGCAGCTTAAATCATCCAAAATCACCACGTCATAGCCTGCCTGCTTCAACGCCAGCGCCGCGTGGGAGCCAATATAGCCCGCTCCCCCCGTCACCAAAACCGTTCCCTGCGCCGCTATGTTGTTCCTATCCACGTGTTCGAATCCTGGCTACTACGTTATTCCCTAGGGGTCGCGACACTCAAGCCGCCATAAACTGTCCGTCAAAACCCATGACAGTCAATCGTACCGCTGCTTGTACCGTCACTTTTTCCGTCATTTATATTGCCACCTGTGCCGTTACGATTTACCGACAGATTTACCTTTCACTAAGGCAGTAATGTATCCCAACTGGCTGTAGGCGTAAACCAGGTTATCAAAACACATTGGCAGATTGTTAATGTACTTAACGCACTTCGCCAGCCCTCGCAACAGCCCTTCCGTCCCCCGCCACATTCGACCCGAGGGCATATCCCCACACAACTCTTCCCGGTGATACTCACTGACCCCTTGCCACCAGCCACGGCTCATAAACCAGCGCTTCCTAACCCGCTCCGGTGCCACCTGGTGATCCACGATCGCCGAGGGCACATAGACCACCTTCCAGCCCCCTTCCAGTACACGCTGGGTCATATACAGCTCCTCATTGGAGAGCAAATTTTTACCGGTGCGCCCCAGGGTGGCATCAAACCCATCCAGAGCCTCCCACACTTCCCGCCGCATAGAATAATTTACACCGCGGGGAGTCATGCCGGGGTTGGTAATAAAGGTAACGTCTGCCCCCAGGTTGTAAGCGCCCAGGTGCCCCGCTAAATTTTGCGACAGCCAGCGCGGGTGGGAATAGCCCCTAGGCCACAGCAGGTCAACGCGCCCCCCGGCGACGCCAATTTTAGAATCCCTTTCGTACACTGCCCACAGTTCCTTGAGCCAGGTTTTTGAGGCGATCGCATCATCATCCATATAGGCAATAACGGGGGAGCGGGTTACCTCAAAACCGCAGTTTCGGGCGTGGCTCAACCCCTGGCGGGATTCGTAAACGTAACGTATCCGGCGATCGCCCAAATAGGGCTCTACCACCTGCTTTGTATTATCAGTAGACGCATTGTCCACTACCACCGCTTCAAAATCGTCAAACTCTTGAACCAGCAAACTTTCAATGGCGGCTCCGAGATATTCAGCACGGTTGTAGGTGCAAATAACAACGGAGATTTTGTGGGCGATCAGCTCAGACATATCTCAATTTTGGGCTCATTTTGGGCTCGGGGATCTAGATTCAGCGGCAACGTGAACCTACTGCGGCTTGTCAATGAAATATGAACGTCAATTTCGTTAGTTCGTTAGTGCTTATTTTGTTAGTCCTCTAGCGTTCGGCACAGGATTAACACAACGGTGATAGTTACCCCTTCGCCAACACATCCTCTACACCCCTCACGGAAACAAATTAGGTGCCAAACTTTACCCGCTGTTTTGAGTTGCTTTCGCACACGGCGTCCTGGCATTGTTATAGCCTAATCCTCAGCCTGCCAAGGTTTAAATCAGGAATATCGAGTCAGAATGCGGAGCAGCAAGCCCGTTAAACATAACGCTTAAACCTATGGCAGCCAGCGCGGTTGGGTTCCCATAATCGGCAGTGCTTCTGGCTGGGGGACAGTGTCTTCCTGGTTCTGAGCAGGAAGGGCTTTTAGCAACCAAAGCTGACTGATCGTGGACGCATACTCAAGAGATTCCGTCGTCGATATAGCCCTATTTTGCCCCGTTTCAGCCTGCACCGTAGCCCTCGAGCCAGAATCGCCTTCTACATTTCTCTCTACATTTCCCTCTACATTCTCCCCTGCGTCGTCATCCTGCACGATCACCGGACGGGAGAACAGCAGCGATCGCCCATCGGGAGCCAAATCCACTTGAATCTCCTGGCTATTGGGCAACAGCAACAGGGGCTGACTCTCCTCCGTCCCTAAATCAAAAACTGCAATATAGGGCTGCTCCTGGTAATTGTCCGCACCGGGATCGCCGATAATTTCCGCCAATAAACAGTACAGCCACTGACCGTTGGGGGAAAATTCAGCGCTGCGAATGGACCCGTTAATATTGCCCAGCTCTACTTCGTCCCCGTTGTTGCGGGCAATGTAGAGCGATCGCGTATAGTCCTCGTTAAATTTCACCAGGGCAGCGGCGGTACCGTCGGGGGAAAAATTTAGTAGCTCGCCAAATTTCGGCAAAAAATCCAGGGGCTCAATTTTTCGCCGAAATTTAGCGAGCTGCTGCCCCCTGTCGGCGGACGAATCCGGCAATGGCATAATTGCGAGCCGCTCCCCCTGGGTCATGGACAGGGACTGACTGTCCGGGGCAATTAAAAACTCTCCCCCCTGTTCCGTGGGCACCTGCTCCGGCGGTTTCCCATTCACAATGACCCACAGCCCAAACTCATCGGTACGCTCCCGATCCACCCGCTGTACCACAATCGTTTGACCATTGGGCGCTAGGTCAAATTTAAGGTTCTGATATTTATCCGAGCTCAGGATTAAGGTTAATTCCCCCGCCGGGTTAGGGCGATCACTAAACAGGTTTCCAAACCACCTTTGCACCCTCTCCAGAAAAGAGGCACCGTTATTGGGCGATCGCCCTAGCCCCGTGGTTACCGTGTAAAGCTGCTGCTCCGAAATATTGACGCCAATATCTTCCCCATCATCAGCCCCATCCGGTACCACACTGGCTCCAAATAAAATGCGATCGCGATCAGGAAACGGCAGAAAATCTGTAACCCTCAACTCCGGCGGCGTTAGCAACGTCTTGACCTGCTGGGTCACGTTGTACAGCACCAGGCGATCGCGCTCGTCTTGATCCACACCCACGTAAGCCAAAATTTCATCCCGCCCGGAAAAAGTGCCGCTAAAAGGCTCAAAATCCTGCACATCCTTACTCAAACCAATGGGTAACGTTTTTGCCCCCTCCAGCCGCATCGAAAACGTCTTCCCGTAGGGCACCGGCTCGTCAATGGTATACGCCATGCGCGCCCCGGACCAGCTAAAACGCCCCGGCAATGGCGGTCGTATCGTTAAATTTTGTTCAACGCTATCCCGGTCCACCGGTCGATTAAAAGTCAAAATAAACGCCCGGTCCGGGGCCGCTAATGCGCGATTCCCCCAGGAAAATGATCGCACCTGAGCCGCCGAATTATCTCCTAGTAGCAGCAACAGGGCGATCGCCACCGTTACCAACGCCAGGACCGCCCCAACCGCCCACCCCACTGACGAGACTCACCACCAACATGTATACAAAAGTCCGCGGCCCCAGACCGT
>ERZ1740065.1971-NODE-1971-length-12620-cov-4.589415_pt1 | contig 12620 bp, 11 predicted proteins | sample MGYA00581738_ERZ1740065 | MGnify/ENA primary metagenome ERZ1740065 (study PRJEB43018, sample SAMN04849749) | marine metagenome | isolation source: floating plastic debris | place: Pacific Ocean | collected 2008-09-01 | study: EMG produced TPA metagenomics... | reverse complement strand
AGCGACCTCACTTTCAACGGCTTTTTGCGCGACCAACGCCAGTTCAACCCCGCCCGCTACTACCAAGACGTGCCCAAAATTGCTGGGCAGTACGACGGGAGCTATGTGCCCTTTGTGTTGCAAAACGGCCCCCAAAGGCAGGCGATCGCCACCCTTTCCCAAAGCCTCGCCACCCATCCCGACACTCCCTCCCTGGTAATGATCAACCTCCCCCTAAGTGGCGACTTCCTGGACCCCACCCGTCGCCGCTACGAACAACAGTTTCGGCAATTTATCGGATCCGTACAAAATCAAACCCAGTGGATGGCGCGGGATTACTTAGATTTATGGGTCACCCGAGACAGTTATTTCGCCGACCCCAGCCATATCAACCGATGGGGAGCCGCCGCCCTATCTCGCCGCCTAGCAATCTATCCCAAAATCCCCTTCCAAAAACCATATATTTCCCTATAAAACATGCCCCAAAAAATCTCCAAATAAAATGCCCCTCTCAGAGAAAAACTGGGGGCTCAATCGTCAGGGTGCATCTACCATTACGTTCTTACGCGGCTCCCCGACCCCATCCGGACCATTGCCAACTTTCTCCGTGGTTTTTAGCCCTTAATTTATTTGCTTAGCTTTGTCGCCCAATTTTCCCAAAGTAATATAGCGCTCAAAGGATTTATTAACTAGTAGTTGAAAATACCGGATGCTAGGCGGAATAGGTAAGCTACATTACCTTTTTAAAGAAAGATTATCAGCAGATTAAAGGGCAATTTAATAAACTCAAAACAGATGCTAATCAGTTCTAGAAATAATCAGAAAAACTTTTTATTTCCGCTTGTTTTCATAGACTGAAAGGAGTAAATTTGCTATTCTTCGTGTTCTTCTGAATATCTAATTTACTATTCTATGTACTCTTTTCTGGGTTGATCATAGGTGATAAGAAATTAAACTCACTTGTTGTGAAGCTTAACTCTCTCTGGATTTTGCTATCGATCAAAGCCTGAACAATAAGGACATATTCCTCTGACATGAAATTCAACTCATTGAGTTGAATTATCAATGCCCGTTGAGGCTCGCCAGAGAGGAAGCAATAGCGATTCGTGGTCGCGGAGAGAAGATCTATGCTATTTAGCAAGATTCGTCGTCGTGTTGCACTGCTGTGTGCGGCCGCTGTGGGCAGCACCGTTTTAGCAAGTGCTCCCTAGGCCCTATCCCAGAACCGCTCTCTCGTTAAGATTGACGGTTCCAGCACCGTATTCCCTATTACCGAGGCGGTGGCTGAGGAATTCCAAAAAGAGAATCGCAATATCCGTGTAGCCGCTGGTGTATCCGGCACCAGTAGCGGCTTCAAGAAGTTCTGCGCAGGCGAAACCCATATCTCTGGTGCGTCTCGTCCAATCAAGGACAAAGAAAAGAAGCTGTGCAAAGACAATAATCCCGAAATTAGCTACGTTGAGCTATCCGTGGCTTACGATGCTATCACCGTTGTTATTAATAAGGACAACGACTGGGCAGGGGAAATGACCACCGACGACCTCAAGAAAATGTGAGAGAAGGCGGGTGAGGGGGCCGATAGCCAGCTCGTTGAGTTAGCAGCTGATTCCCTAGCGATTCAGCAAATTCGGGTCGATGACGTTTATTGCGACTACGTTCAGCCTATTCTTACTGAAGAGCTGGGATATTTCGTGGAACCTCAGAATCCGGAATATGGTGGCGCCCGACTTTACTTTGCAGACAGTGCGGGAAGTAATCCGCCTTTCTACTTCAGCATGGTGAAGCTAGGAAGTGGGACGTTTTTGGTGGTACGGAATGATGATCCACGGGAGACTGAAGGGTAAAATTTGATATGTATTTATATGTGTTTGTTCTCTTGGAGTGCTTCCTAGTATTTAGCTAGGGCTGGGCTGATTGAAAGACTGGGTAGTGATGCAATGTGATGGTCACTCAATTTCGAAAAGCTTGAATCTTCTGTAGATTAAGGCTCAGCCTACATTACGTTGCATCACTACCAAAGACTGAAGGGGTCTTAATGAATCTGAACGAATTCATTTGATGGGTCCGGTTATCTGGTTTGTATGGGGTGGGGCGATTGAGGTTGGCGTGAGCTTTACCGGGAAGAGGATTTAGAGGATTACGGGCAATGTCACGAGTAATTGATTGGCTATACCAAGGGGGACCGGTGATGTGGCCCCTGTTGGGGTTATCCCTGGCGACGGCCACAATTGGGTTGGAGCGGATGGTGTTTTGGCTGCGGTTTTTGTCCCAGGAAGATCGCATTGTTCACGATGTGTTGGCGGCAGCTCGCTACAGCTTGGTTGACGCAGCGGAGCAGGCGGAAGCGTTTCGCCATTTGCCCATTGGTCGCTTTTTGGTGGCACCGTTGAAGTTGCGATCGCCCTCTCCGGAAACCTTCCGACTGGCGCTAGAAACGTCGGGAGAGCGTGAATTTATTGGGATGCGTAAGGGCGATCGCATCCTAGAAACGATTATTGCGGTGGCTCCGCTGCTGGGGCTGCTGGGCACGGTCACCGGTTTGATTGCCACTTTTACTAATTTGGACATTGGCGGCGGGGCAACGGCGGAATCGGCCAGTGCGGCGGCGGCCGGTATTGGTGAGGCGCTTTTGACCACGGCGTTTGGGATGATTGTGGCGATTTTTGCCCTACTTGTGTTTCGGGCAATGACGATGCTCCAAGGGCGGCAGCTAGATTATTTCACCGAGGTGGGCAGCCGGCTGGAGCTAATTTATCGTCAGTTTTGGTATGAGCCGTCTCACCAGTCAAACAACGGGGCAGGTGGATCGGCGATCGCCCCAGATCGCGCCCCAGATCGCGCTCCGGATACTTACGACGCCCCCGTGCCCTATCCGGAGCTTAGATAGGTTGTCCAAAGTACAAGATCCTTACTCTGCCCAAGCCAATTACTTTCCCAATCCCCGTGCGTTTTAAACAAAGTCGCCAGTCTGAAATTCCCGAAGTCAATGTGCTGCCCATGCTGAATTTGCTGATGGGCGTGTTGGCATTTTTTGTGATCGTGTCCCTCTCCCTGAGCGGCTCCCAAATTGCTGGGGTTAAGCTGCCGAGCAGTGGTGGTCAGGATGGGGGCAACAGTGTTTTTGATGAAACTGCCAGTAAAATACGACCCCTGTCGGTGGGGCTATCGGAAACGGGGGACATTTTTATCGAAGGGAAGCCCATTGAGCTGGCGGCGCTGGCTACAGCTATTAGTGAGTATTTTCAGGAAAATCCCGACGGTAGCGTGATTCTCCAGGCGGATAGGGGATTAAAGTTTGAGGATATTAAAAAGATTTTGGTAACCCTGAAAGATGTGGGGAGCGATCGCATCGGCTTAGCCTTCGAGCCCTAGGGCAGGGATCCGACGACAGTGCAGAAGCAGCTCACAGCAATTCATAATAAAGCGGCACACGAACTAGCACTATGAGACGGGCAAAGTTACAAAGGCGATCGCCAGAAGTCAATTTGGTACCGATGATCGACGTGTTGATGACGATTTTGATTTTCTTCGTCATCCTCACCATGGTGATGGGCAACCAAAAGAAAATTGACGTTGCCCTGCCCCAGGACCTGTCATCTCCAGCGCCGTCGGTGGATCCGACGAAACTCCCCCCCGATCCGCTGGTGGTGATTGTTAACCCTGAGGGACAGTTAACGGTGAAAGGACAGGTGGTGGCAGACGACGCCATATTTGCCGCCGCCCAACAGCAGCTAGCCAAGCACCCGGAAGCGGTGGTGATTTTAACGGGGGACCAAGCCGCGCCTTACGCCAAAATTTTAGGCACCATGCAACAGCTTCAACTCCTTGACGAAAAGCGCATTGTACTGGCGCTGGAAAAAGGTCCCGAAGGGGCAGAGGCAGGGAATTAACTGTAAGTAATAGGTAAATAGGGAATTGTAGTGATTAGGCGTTAAGCCGCGATCGCCTCTTTCAGGGGCTTCCAGCGGAGGGCGCGATCGCCACCCATCTCCACAATCACCTTCACGCGAGGCTCAATCTCCGGCAGCTTGACGAGATATTCCACTTCCTGGCGAGACAACATAAACCCTTCCAAAATCCACAGCACCAACCCCTTGCTATCGTCGGGCAACGTATCAAGCTGGGTTTGAATAATGGGCGGCACAAAATAGCGTCGAATCAAACGTTTGCCCAAGTGGGGCGGACGAACCCCGTGGTTATCCATCAAAAACGAAGCCGGGTCCCCCAAGCCTCGCGCCGTCATCGGCAATGCCGTGTATCCCGCCGCTCGCAGCCGTCGAATATAACGCCCTTCGTAGCCCCCTTCCAACGGTACGTAAAACGCCAACGCCCCGTCGCGCTCAATATCTTTCTTCAACTTTCTGCCATTGGCGATTAGGGCGAAAACGGTGTCTTGTAAAACTCCGATCATGGGCTTGGCGTCTCGTCTAAGACCAGGTAATTGTACTGATTCAATACATTGTTACATTCCCCTGTCCCAAAGTTGAAGCCCTATAAGCAATACGCCTACGAATCTTCCGAAAAACCTGTGTTTCGTTTTCAGGAGCTTATACCCACGATCGCTGAATAGGATAGGCGTCAAAGGCAGCATCAGCGCTTACTAGGGGTAAAGCACGGGCGATCGCCTGGGCAATCAACATCCGATCAAACGGATCCCGGTGATGCAACGGCAACTTTAAATATTGCTTGATATCGTCAAAAGAAATGGTCAGGACCGTGATATTCAGCCTCCCCAGCAACACTTCCAACTCGTCCATTGAACGATTCAATTCCAACTTATTCACACCGACTTTGATCGCGATCTCCCACAAGCTGGCAATGCTCAGAAAGACCTGGTCCTGGGGTGAATCAATGAATCGTCTAGGGCGTGTCATCAATTAAGAGCCAGAAGATTGACGCCGCGAGAGAGACACGCCCTTTAAAAAAAGGAAACGCTAGGTGCTGAAACCCTAGCAGTTATTAAGTTTGAGACTTAATTTACGGTAACCCCCGGTGCATTGGAGACATGTATGCCAATCAAGCAACTTTAAAACTGGCGGAGGAAACGCAAATCGCTGTTGTAGAGACGGCGGATATCGTCCATTTGGTGCAGCACCATGGCAAAGCGCTCCACTCCAAAGCCCGCCGCAAAGCCTGTGTAAACTTCTGGATCGTAGCCCACCGCTTTCAGTACGTTGGGGTCCACCATGCCACAGCCCAGAACCTCCAGCCAACGCCCTTTCCACTGCACGTCCACCTCGGCCGACGGTTCGGTAAAGGGAAAATAGCTGGCGCGGAATCGTACCTCCACATCGCCAAACATTTGGAATAAAAATTCTTCAATGGTCCCTTTTAGGTCCGTAAAGGTGAGTCCTTCATCGATCGCCAGGATTTCAATTTGATGGAACACTGCCGAGTGTGTAGCGTCCACCGTGTCCCGGCGATATACCCGTCCTGGGGCCGCAATGCGAATGGGCGGTTCGTTTTCTTCCATGTAGCGAATTTGCATCGCCGACGTGTGGGTGCGCAACAGGTTGCCGTCGGGCAGATAAAACGTGTCCGCCATATCCCGAGCAGGGTGGTCGGCGGGGGTGTTCAGCGCCTCAAAATTGTAATAGTCCGTTTCCATTTCGGTGCCGCTGGCCACGGTGTAGCCAAGACCGACGAAAATATCTAGAGCTTTGTCGGTAGTGCTGTTGAGGGGGTGCTTGTGTCCCTGGGGACGATAGGTGCCAGGCATGGTCACGTCGAGGGTTTCCGCCTCTAGCTGCGCCTGGATTTTTGCCGCTTGTAGGGCTTCTCGCTGTTGATCCAGGCTCGCTTGCACCGCCTTTTTGACGTCGTTGGCGATCGCTCCCAGCTTCGGTCGGTCGGCCGGGTCCAGCTTGCCCATGCCGCCGAGCACCTTAGAAATCTTGCCCTTTTTTCCTAAAAAATTCACCCGAATTTCATCGAGAGCATCAAGGGTTTCCACCGTGGCGATCGCCCCCTGGGCTTCGGCTTGGAGAGATTGCAGTTGGGCTTCGAGGTCGGATATCGGCACAGCCATGGACAAAAATAAACGTAAAAATTCTAGAAAATCGGGCGCACATCAGACTTCATTAGTTTAGGGCATCATTGTGGGTGTCCCGCCGATTATGCCGATATTCTGTGAGCATCATTCTGTGAGCATCGTGCCTAAGTCTTCCCCCTCCCCCACGCCAACCCTGATTTTGGTGGACGGCCACTCCCTCGCCTTCCGCTCCTACTACGCCTTTGCCAACAGTCGCGAAGGAGGCTTGCGTACATCCACGGGTATTCCTACCAGTGTGTGTTTCGGATTTACCAAGGCGCTGCTCGATACCATCACCGCAGAAAAACCTGAATATTTAGCCGTAGCATTTGACACTCGCCAACCCACCTTTCGCCACGAAGCGGACGACACTTACAAGGACGGGCGACCAGAAACCCCCGAGGATTTTATTGAGGATATTCAAAATTTACAGGAGCTGCTGGCGGGGTTTAACTTTCCGGTAATTACGGCTCCCGGCTATGAGGCTGACGACGTATTGGGCACCTTAGCTAATCGGGCTGCTGCTGAGGGGTTTCAGGTGAAAATTCTGAGCGGCGATCGCGACCTATTCCAGCTAATTGACGACAAGCAGGGGGTTTCGGTGCTGTATCTGGGGGGGCGAGATATGCGGTCATCCCGGTATAAATCCTATCGAAGCGCCGAGGTGGTGGACCGATGGGGAGTGCGCCCCAATCAGGTGATCGATTTTAAAGCGCTCTGTGGGGACAAGTCGGATAATATACCCGGCGTGAAAGGCATTGGTGAAAAAACTGCCGCTAAGTTGCTCCAGGACCATGAAACTTTGGATGGGATTTATGCGGTGCTGGAGGAGCTGAAGCCTGCTGCGAGAAAGAAACTGGAAGGCGATCGCGAGGCCGCGTACCATTCTCAGTTTTTGGCCAAAATCGTTGTGGATGCCCCCGTTGACGTGCCATTGGACCACTGCAAGCTGGACGGATTCGACCGGGAGTCCGTATCGCCCCTGCTCACCAAGCTGGAGTTCCAGCGGTTTTTGCGGGATATCGAAAAATTACAGGGACAGCTTGGGGGCACCCCCCTTGAACCAAAACCGAAAACCAACCCCCCTGGCGACTTCGGTCAAATGTCCTTCTTTCCCCCCGAAGACACGAAAGCCCCAGCGCAGCCTAAGATCAAACTTTCTACGGGTATTGCCGTTGACATTATTGATACATCAGAAGCGCTGACAGATCTGGTCGAGCAGCTAGAAGTCTGTGAGGGGGCAGTGTCTTGGGATACAGAGACCACCGGACTGGATCCATTTCAAGTGGATTTGGTGGGGCTCGGCTGTTGTTTTGAGTTACCTAGCGCTGTGGATGAAGGGGGTAAGCCCATTGTGCGCACTGCTTATATTCCTGTGGGGCACGCTGAGGGAAAGCAGCTTTCTAGGATTGAAGTTTTGGAGACCCTGCGTCCGGTTTTAGAGGCGGGCGATCGCCCCAAGATTTTCCAAAATGCCAAATTTGATCGCAATATTTTACGGGCTCAAGGCATTACTTTGGACGGCGTTGCTTTCGACACAATGCTCGCCAGTTACGTGTTAAACCCTGATCGAAGTCATAATTTAACGGACCTATCTTTTCGATATTTAGGCTATACCCCTGAAAGCTATAAAGACCTGGTTCCTAAGGGAAAAACCATTGCTGATGTGTCCATTGAAGCGGTTAGTCAATATTGCGGAATGGACGTTTACGGAGCCTTCCACTTAACGCCGTTGTTAAAGGCAGAACTGGTTAATTTCCCTGATTTAGAGAAACTTTATCAAGAGCTGGAACTGCCTACGGAACCAATTTTAGCGGATATGGAGTTTTCGGGAATTCGTATCGATACGAACTACCTGGGTAAGTTTTCTAAACAGTTGGAAGTGGATCTGGTAAAAATTGAGAATTCTGCCTACGAATCCGCGGGGGAAACGTTTAACTTGGGATCGCCAAAGCAGCTTAGTGAATTACTGTTTGACAAATTGAGGTTGGATCGAAAAAAATCTCGGAAAATCAAAACTGGCTATTCCACTGATGCCAGAACTTTAGAAAGGTTAAAAGACGATCATCAAGTGGTGGAAAGTATTGTCGAATATCGCACCTTGTCAAAACTAAAATCCACCTATGTTGATGCATTGCCAGCGCTGGTGAAAGATAAAACGGAGCGCGTTCATACTGACTTTAATCAGGCGGTTACAACCACTGGTCGCCTATCCTCATCTAATCCCAACCTGCAAAATATCCCCATTCGCACTGAATTTAGTCGTCAAATTCGTCGAGCTTTCGTGCCTAAGGATGGCTGGATTTTAGCGGCGGCAGATTATTCGCAAATTGAGCTGAGAATCTTGACCCACTTAAGCCAGGAGCCTGTTTTAATTGACGCGTATAAAAATGGTAAAGACGTTCATACTTTAACCGCGCAATTATTATTAGACAAAGAGGATATTGCTTCTGATGAAAGACGGTTGGGAAAAATCATTAATTTTGGCGTAATTTACGGCATGGGCGTTTTGCGATTTGCTCGAGAAGCAAAGGTTTCTAAAATTGAAGCCCGTAATTTTATTGATCGATTTAATGAGCGATATTCTAATGCCTTTGAGTATTTACAGTTGGTACAGAAAGAGGCGATCGCCAATGGCTATGTCGCCACCCTATTGGGACGCCGCCGATACTTCGAATTTTCAGGATCTACCTTAAGAAGACTACGGGGAACTGTCCCAGAGGCGATTGATTTAAAAACATTAAAAATCTATGGACAGGGCGATGCCCAGGCATTACGAGCAGCCGCTAACGCTCCGATTCAAGGCTCTAGCGCCGATATTATTAAACTGGCAATGATTCGGGTGCAAGAGTTATTAAAGGATTACGAAGCACAACTGTTATTGCAAGTTCACGACGAACTGATTTTTGAAATGCCGTTAGAAGAATGGATTGAGTTAGAAACTAAAATCAAAGATGTCATGGAAACGGTTATTGATCTTAGCGTGCCGTTAGAGGTGGAAATTCATGGCGGCAATAACTGGATGGAGGCCAAATAACCCTGACCTGAAGGTAGTTTAAAGGTAGGGATGGCGAGGTCGATTTTGATGACTTGACAAAGAATATGGCAATGGCGGGGGCTGAGTAAGATGACATGGCTAACGAAAATTATTGAAGAACTAAGGCTGTAGTCTTCTCAGCCCAAGCTATACACGCCACAGCGACCTAAGACTCGCCGTACCAAGAACTATCAGCCTTCAACTAACCAGCCTACAAATAACCAGCCTTCAAATAACCAGTCTACGAACAACACACCTTACGAAAAAGCATCTGCCATGGGTAAGCGATCGCCCTCCGCCCGTTGGATTCCTCCAGGGCAAATGGTAGAGATCAAAGGACACGTCATTCCTGGTGGCATGGTTTATGTGGGGCAGGGTCTCAAAAGTAGTCATATGGTCCATCAAACCGACCCCTGCTTAATTAACCCCAACCTCAATGTTTCGAGTCGTCCTTACTATGAGGAATACGGACTTAGTTACCATCCTACTTATAGTCGGATAACACCGCAGCATAGGGGAGCTTATCTTAAGTGGTTAGCTGAAGGTCGCCGCGATCGAAGTGTACCTATTGGCTACGTGTGTCTGTTTTTCTATGGTTTAGAGCGGCGAGTCCTCACGGACTATCCAGCTCTAAGTTCTAAAGATGACGTGGATATCGCTGCGGAACTGGCTCAAATCGTCACCGAAGTTGAGGGTCTGTTCAAAACCTACGGCTACACTAGCTCGTTTGGAAACTATGCGTCCAAATTTTTGAGCATGTGTCGGATATTGCAAGATCCAGAAAGCTTGGCTGATCTTGAGCCCTCTTGGGAGCGGAAAGGCTGGGAGCTGCCCCTTGAATTTAAGGTCGTTCTGGGGCGAAAAGTGGCAGCGGGACAGCCCATTTCGCTGGATTGGCTGTGGAACTGGTACATCCATTCAGACCGGGTACAGCTCAAGACGGCGGCCAGCCGATGTGAGACAGAATTTAGAACGCTGTTGAAGGCACAATATCAACAACAGTATGGCGAGGGAATGGTCATCAAGCCCAATAAGCGAAAGTTGGAGGTTCGGTATTATCCCGTCAGTAGCGGTTTTTCCACAGGTGTAACTGTGGACGTTAGAAATATGCCTGATGTGACTTGCTTGTCCTCTCCCCTAAACCGACTACAAGCTCTGATTAATCAATGTGTGGATGTTCTTGATCCCTATAGCCGTTGGCTGGGGCGTTATGGGGATAAGAGCGATCCTAAGCCCAAGTTGGCGTTATTACCTTTGGAGCTGATTGAAGCTGTTGAAGATAAGGGGAGTAGAGATTATATTCGTTTCTTACGTTGTTGGTTGCTGAAGGTGCTGGGGACGGAGAAGCGAGTGGTGGTAAATGGGAAGCAGTTGTTAATGCTCTGGGATGCTGCGATGGAGTCGCCTGATCGCCATGAAAAGGTGACGAAGGGAGAGTCAACGCTGCTCATTCAAGGGTTAGAAAAATTGGGGTTTGGGATTGAGCCTGATGTGCGGTTTGGGGGGAGGCCTCTCAGGGGGGATAGTGCAGTGGTGCTGTTTGCCCTGGGGGATTCAATTGGGGCTGTTCCTGCCCGGTCTTCTGAGAGTAGCGAGCATTACTAGGGGGTGTTATTGGTGCTCCAGTTGGCGGCGATGGTGGTTGGTTCGGGGGCGGCGAGTTCAAAGGCGAGTTCAAAGGCGATCGCCCAGGGTGCCGCACAGGACTATTTGAATTCCTATTTGGAGTCTTTTCCCCGCTTATCGGACGGAGAACGGGCTCGATTGAACGCCCATTTCACATGGCTCTTGCAAGAGAAACTGACATTGCGAGGGGTGAAGGGCAAGCTGAATAAGATGACCGCCGTCGAGAAAGGGGGTATTGCTGATCTTTTGGTGGGGATAGCGGGGGTGGAGGGGGGCGTGAGTCCGCCAAAGGTTGCCACGTTGACTAAGATTTATCCGTTGCTGGGGTTGGAGGCGGTTCAGGTGTATAGCCACGTCCATCAGTGCAGTGCGTCCTCTGCCAATCGCCCTGCGAAGGGACCGATAACGGTGCGACCGGCGGCTCAAACCTCCACAGGGTTCACGATTCCGGAACCGAGCCTGGCGGGCGATCGCGCTCCACACTCGCCCAAGGATGGGACCGATTCCCCTGGGTTTACGTTGGATTTGGCTGCCATTCACCAAAAGGAGCAAGAATCGGCGCAGGTGACAGCCCTATTGGGAGAGTTATTTGACGAGGATGAGCCTGCGGAGACAGGTGCAACGTTTGGCTCTGGGGCGGCGGCGGCGGATCCTCCTAGTGGTGAGCATCATCCAGGTGATGGCGGAGAAGATGGGGGAGAAGATGGGGGGGCGATCGCCGGTTTAGATGCGCTTCATTCCCAATTTCTGCAGATTCTAAGCCAGGAAGCTAGCTGGCAACGGCAGGTTTTAGAGACCCAAGCGGATCAATTAGGGCTCATGCTAGACGGAGCCTTGGAGGTCATTAACGATGCGGCGTTTGAGGTGTGTGATAGCCCCTTAACCGAGGGCGAGGATCCCATTGTGATCGATTCTGACATTTTAGGTGAGCTACTGCCATGACCATTCACCCCCAAACCAACGCGCCCAAAATCAAGGCTAAAGACCGAGATGCCGTTATTCAATCCCTACGGGCAGGGGTGGTTCCTCGCAGTGGGCAACATTTGATTCAAGTGGGGCGAGTACAGGAATTGGAGGCGTTAATTAAAGATTTGGATCGGGTGGGGGCAGGGGGATCATCTAGTCGGTTTGTTATTGGTGCAGGCGCGATCGCTCAATGCGGAACTTATGCGTAATCTTGCTACCCGGACTAAACCCAATGGCGGAGCCCTATCCAGCGTGGTGGAGAAGTTTGTAAGCTCCACATTGACGGAGGCGCGATCGCGGCAGATTAGCCCCGAAGATATTATTCGCGATCGCCTTGAACAACTATCAGAAATGGTCGGTGGCTACGACTTTGCCGAAGTCATCGCCGCCTATTGGCGCGGCTACGACACCGGAGACGACGAGCTGAAATTCAACGCCATACGGTGGCTGCGAGGGGAATTTAGCACCAAAACCGACGCCAAAAACGCATTAGGAATTCGGACCATCATTGATGATGCCAACTTCTACGATCAACTCAAACTGTTTGCTCGATTTGTACAACTCGCTGGCTATCAAGGATTGATGATTTGCTTGGATGAGCTCGTTAACCTTTACAAGCTAGCCAACACCCAAGCCCGCAAAAATAACTACGAGCAAATCCTACGAATTCTCAACGACAGCCTTCAGGGTACCGCCGACGGTCTGGGCTTCATCCTGGGTGGAACCCCAGACTTTCTGATGGATCCCCGCAAAGGACTTTATAGCTATGAAGCCTTACAATCCCGCTTAGCGGAAAACACATTTGCTGGGGATGGCATCGTTGATTTCAGTCACCCAATCATCCGTTTGGCGAACCTGAGCCCAGAAGATTTAGTTGTCTTGCTGCGCAATATTCGCCATGTGTTTGCCATGGGACATTCGGAGCACTATTTACTCTCTGATGAAGAGATTGCGATTTTCCTAAAACATTGTTTCCAACGG
>ERZ1740065.1969-NODE-1969-length-12624-cov-12.493357_pt1 | contig 12624 bp, 4 predicted proteins | sample MGYA00581738_ERZ1740065 | MGnify/ENA primary metagenome ERZ1740065 (study PRJEB43018, sample SAMN04849749) | marine metagenome | isolation source: floating plastic debris | place: Pacific Ocean | collected 2008-09-01 | study: EMG produced TPA metagenomics... | reverse complement strand
GGGGAAGGGTGAGAGGGAAGGGTGGGAGGGGAAAAGATGCAGAGGGAGGAGAGGAGGGGGAGAGGATAGGGGTGATAAAGAGGGATGGGTGGAGGAAGGTATGGAGGGAGAGGGAGGGAGGAAGGGAGGGAGAAAAAGGAAGGGATAGAGAGTGGAAGGTAGGAACAGAGGGGAGGGATGGATGGTGAGAGGTACAGAGGGGAAGAAAAGGAGGGAGGGTTCGAGTGAGGGAGAGGAAGAGAGCAGGAAGGGGGGGGCACAAAGACCGGGTGTAGTGAGCTCTTATATATTCATCCACCTACTGTGACGTCTAAAAAGTGTTGTGGACATCTTCCTCTACAGCATCAGTATGCTCTTCTTATGATGACACAGTCTCTACTCAACATAATGGACTACAGTTTGTAAATGTTCTTATTGACTCTGGCAGACATGTGGAAGCAGATATGCATTATTATATTTGGCCAATGAAATCCATCATGAACAGAGACTGCTTACTAGCTTTGTCACTCAGCTCCCATAGCACACATTGCAACTGGACTAGTGCCATCCATGAACCCGTGGCCGCAGTCAATGATCTACTGTGATGTCAATGGCAACTGCCAAGTAGCTACCAATACCAGTATCTGAAGCTGTTGCTGGCTGTTTGTTTATAAAAGTGTAGAAAACATACTTACTGGGTAAACACGGCTTCATGATAGATCCTGGCTCCAGCTTTTTTCAATAATGAATATCCCTGGCGAAGACAGCAGTAGTAAACTGAGTGATGTAAGACAGCTATGACCATTGACAACCTCAACAAGTACAAGCAGTCTAGCATTCCAAGCCACGAGGCCACAAAGCGCCGATTTGACTCAAGCTACAGTAGCTCTACTGCTAGTAAATATGTCAGATAGTAATTAGCAGCTTACCTTCTCATTGTTTGAGATAGTCTGGAGGGAGAAATACCAGTGGCTGAGCAGCTGCAACAGCTAGCATGGTGAGAACCCAAACATGACAGGAATGGATTCGCTATGGCCAATATGCGCGAATAGAGTACTATACAAGACACTATATACGTTATTTCACATGTACAGAGTATCAGACTACATGTGTGATACCGGAGCAACAATAGCTCATAACACTCTTATTGTGATGGCAAGTGTAAAATGCACTGACATTTGATGTGGTACAAAGATTTTCGTATTTACCACGGTTGGCTCACTTATGGAATTTTATCGCTGCTAGTCAGTAAAAGCTACTCTTATGCAAATATAATTTTTACCGACGGTGTAAAGATGCTGGGTGGCTGATATTCCTAACTCAAGATGATACAGAAAACAGACACAGAACCCAACAAAGAATATGCGCCTATACCCAATACAACAACAAATGATACATCTCGACTCCGTGAGAAGATTCATCAAATTCTCCCAGCTATAAACGCCGTGCACTCAGTGGTTGATCGAACATAGCCGAGAGACTTCTTCTCTCTACCATTTCACTACAGCGTTTCACTTGAACGGCTGCGCACATTCTGACCACAAATCAGAGAAGAAAGTTTGATTTTGCGGAAAATGATAGCTGCGGATGATGGCCCAGTATCGTTTTCCAGGCTACACTACATTTACATCACAACGAAGGTTCTATGAAGCGAGCAATGGTGTGAATAATGCAACCTAACGCTAATCAATCGCTCATAAGTCTGAGAAACCAGTTGAATTAATTTGAGTACCTTTAAATCTTTTCAACACCTTCAGTGAGCTTAGCATATCTAAACAACATGTAGAACTTAGTTTATCTGTATTTTCATCATTCTCAGTTTCTCACTCACTGGTTTTCATCTTACTTCCATATTTTTTGATTTTTTTCGAGGAATGTTGCCAGTCTCCAGATTCCAGCCATTTTCTCCCTCACCTCTATCGTTCGCTGTCGAGCTAAAGAGTTACCGATACCCTACGATATACTGAGTCCACCGGCTGCTGGTGCCTCTAAATAATCTACGATACTGAACGGACGGCGTGCCTACTGCCATTGCGACACTCGCACTCAGCCAGTCTGGCTCACTTGTGACATCCAAATGTGAGATTTTACTCAGTGTTGTCACTCGGAGGTTTCATATTATTTTCCGCAGACAACCTTTCTTAATAGTATTTGTCTGATATTCCTCATAGACATACGAAAGCCTACACTCATGCCACGTGTTATTACTGCTGTCCTCCGTGTCTATAAGAGACGATCAATTCACAAACAATATCATACTGTTGTGACGAACATTATATTGAAGATAGCAAGTACAGATCCACGAAAAAAGCATCAAGTTGAAAACAGATTAATCAACTGTAAAATCCAGTACAATTCAGTATTTCGTGCACAAACTGATAAGGATCTAGCTTGATATACCTTTTAAGGTTAGACAGTATCTCACGTACACCTCTTAGCAGAGACAGCAGGACTCTCACAGCTTCTATCAGCGACATCGCAGTCACTAGGATTATCTCTAGAAGCACTTGTGACACTGAGAGATATGTGTCTGCAGCATGGTACTGTCAGTGCTAATAGGCGTAACAGAGATTATCCTAATCAAGAGCATCAACATTAAAGACAAGATCCGGTCGATAGGCAATAGAAGCAAGTTTTCTGTAGTAAATCATATCTATAGATTTCATACATGCAATCAGATTTACTCTGACCTAAGGCTAAACCAAGTAAACCACTTGAGAGTCAGAACCGCTAATAACAGAGAGAACGATGTGGCTACATGCTTAAAGAATGGTTCATTTAGGCCTTCAAGTCAACAAGACCTCAAATCAGAATGGTAATCAGAGGTTGAAAAGTCACTTCTCATGAGTAAAACTTGGCCAATGTCTCACTGTCCATATTGCTTGTGCTGGCTTACAGATGAGTGGGATGCTGTCCACTTATGCATTCAAATGAAGACCAACCAGAAATACACTTGTGTTTGCTACCACAACAAATAGACGGCTGTTTGGCCGTTGCTAACCGGCATGTGTTGATTAGCTAAACAAATACTACTGATGAGGCACCGAAATATCATGGAAATATCATAAAAAGGCGAAAGAATGTGGTTTAACCTTAGCTTAAAGTGACTAATGTTGTATGTATGAAATTGAAATGTATAACTCGCTTTGAGTGTAGAGATCTGCAGTTGTTATTGTTGGATGAATACATTACTAGATATTGTCAAAACGGGAGCAGCTGAAAACACCAATATCTCCATCCAGAGTGAACTGATCATAGCCGATATCAACATTACTAGGGTTACAGTCGATCATGTTCAGTTCCGGTACAGTTAGAGCCCTCGTCCAGATTCCTGTCCACGACGCAACAAACGGCACAGTTCCTGAAAAACAAAGAATGTCAGTCAGTACGAATACGTGATCTATTGATTTTGCTTAATATCAATAGCAAGCATCATTTGGATTTGAAGCGCGTCCAATATAAGGATATTTATAGTATCTTAGTACCAAGAAAATGCTTGAAGCCAGTAAATCAGAGATAATAATCGAGTTCGCGACCCTGTGGCATGTCAAGTTTATTTAATAATAATTTGAAACTATTCCAAGTCGAAGGTTTTAGTAATAAATCTGCAAAATCATCATGCGAAGCGTGGACTCTAGTCCGAAACTATTCAATTTAATATTTTATTCTTCATTTGACTCTCATCACAGGAATACGTAAATACTATATTGAGACTCAAGTCACCCTATCCATCACTTCCGAGTGCTAACAGTAGCATTCCACTTGACACCCTCACCATCAGGCACGCTAATCTGCGTCCACCACCAGCTCCTTGCTTCCACAACTACTTGTCATAAGCTTTCTCTTGTTCATCCCTCTCAATTTCTGAAACTGGTTAGCTAAACAAGATGAATATGTGCTGATACTTGAATGTATCTTCCCATGAGAACAATTGCTGCTACTATGTGTTACAATAAGCAAGTTACGCTGTGCTTATACCTACAATGATGCATGGTGCTCTTACTGATTGCTCGAGCTGCGACGGAGAGACCAATCTGTTGCGTCCATTGCTAACAGATGAAGGAAGTCAACTCCAAAATCTGACCGTGGGTCAGACTCAAGATTGCAGCTTTGGCTCAGGCACCATTTTCATCCCGATTCGGTGCATTGTGGGAAATTGAAAGACAGACAGTCAGACAGTGTGCTTCTTGCTGTTCAGTACCTTGTTGCTTAGTCATGTGGCTGATAATTAGCTATACTTGGCTGATTCCACAATCCTGCTGGCACTTAGGTCTGGACAGTGTAACAGCAGCTATGATAGGCCCCACCACATGGAAGTGAGTGTACGAATGAGCTGGAGTTCATTGCCTCACTGCCGTACCCAGAAAGCGTGAATAGCATTACCTAGTTAGCATGGACCAATAGGAAAAGTATGTTCTTTCGAGCTGATCTAGTCGTGATCAAGCATGGAATTATCACTGGCTTTCCATGCATTGAATTGGGATGCGAATACTCAAGCTTGATGGGATCGTGATGAATGCAAATTCATTCCCGTCTGTTTCCATGTGACAAACCGCTCTCTACCGAGTTGTCAACTCCTGCATCAAATTATGGCGAGCCAAGCTAGCTTGTTTTCAGTTGTACGTTTGTAAATAGCTGGACATGGATGACATTAGGTGTAGAGTTTGTTTTGTACTGGGCTGAGATTTACTCCAGCAGTAGTTGAAAATAATGGTAGCTGAAGCAGACCAATACAACAGTGCAATTAATAGCATTCAACTTAAGTGTACACAGCGCAGTACACAGTGCAGTAACAAACCGAAGAGAAAGTGTCCTAAATACTGGCCATCCCTCAAATATGTGGGTATTTTAGGTCTCTGTTCACAGATAAAAAAGTTCCATAGCTGTCCTCCTGTGTAATTGTAGCAAACATGGTCTGGGTATGGCAATGTTCTCCTCAAATGTGATGATCAATTCTGGCAAATAAAGAGACCCTATCGAAGGTGTGACAGCTTTAGTCCGAAATCAGAAAGCTAGCTTAGCCCAAGCGTAGCTATGGATTCAAATTCATCACGAATCCGTGTTTCCATGCATCGCATCTATTGATGGATCTCAACCAAAGTCGTTTCGTAAACCGAAGTGGATTTGGCTTCTTGGATTCGTACCACCTAGTACCACTCTAAGTTTCCATGCATCGAATTTGCTCAATATTCGAATTTGTTCGTATCAAGGAAAAGCAGTGTATCAAAAGTTGTTGGTACTGTTGAAATGACTCTTGCCTTTTCCACTTGTGTTTTACGAATTTCATCAATGAACGGGGGTGTATGTGCATGATTGCGTATATACGGGGGGGGTGAGCACCGATAGGTGCGGGGTTGAGCGCGGATAAGCACGGGAGTGACCGCGGATAGTTGCTGGAGTGCGCAAGAAAATCAACTGGAGAATGACAAAAACCAGCATTTCACATACCAGACAAATTAGATGACACGATGAAAGTCTGACCAGCACTCAAATCTGGAAGATCCACATTGTTCAAGGTTCCTCTGAGAGTGAAGTCTCTCCCAGCACCCGATTGATCAGCGTAGAACTGAGAGACAAGATGAGGTGTAAACTATGTATTTTTAAGAATAAATAGGAGGCAATTGCACGAAAATTTCCCTTTAATTACAGGATAGGAAGCATATGCTATAAAGCCTGACGATTTTTCCGTCCTGATTGGTACAGTGATTCATGGACCGCTATTGAAATCCAGCATTGGTAAACAAAGACTGATGGTAACTTACCTCAATTGTGTCCTCAAAGAGAACGAAGCAAAGAAGAATAGGGACGCCGTTAGCCAGAGGTTGAACACTTACGTCGCCAAGTGTGGTACTGTAAGTCAGAAAACTGCCATCAAATGATTCCTCAGCAGCAAAGACAGACTGGCCACCTAAAAACAAAGATTGAGTGACAATCAGTTACTTCACAAAGATACATACTATCATCATTACATAATTTGGCAGCTGGTAGAGTTTACAGCTTTCCACATTTCATGTATGATGCTGCTACAGGAACCATATCCGTAACCCGGCAGTTATTTCGTTACCTGACATCCGCAGACAAAAGTCTCCTTCCAATACATATATTATTAGATGGACAAGAACATGCAGGGAGTCTTTTACTGAACAATAATATTGAAACATCGATAGTCCCAACCGAGTGCCCTGGTAGCATTGTTGGTGATTAGTGTCTCTGGGAACAAGATTTGCATATAATGTTATGTGAGAGGTAACTTACTAGTATCTTGTATCTCAAAGATAGATAATCGGTCACCAGCAAACAAACTGAATTCAAATATCAACGCACACACTGTGTAGTTTGAGCTCGTGTCTACATTACCCGGGATGACTACCCTGGACGAACCAGTGAAAGATCTAACTGCAATGACAACATCCAACAATATTTGCACCGGTAGAACAGAGTGAAATTCATTGAAATAGTTAACCGACTTACTATTACAGATGCTTCCGTTGCCGCCACTGACAGGTTCGTAGTTGTTAAAACAAGTACAGCTTACTTCATTTTCCTCAACAGCACACTCTTGCTGGCATCCACCGTTGTCAGGAGGGCATGGGACTTGAGGCACTGAGGCGGAAAGCATACCATGATGAGTTATACAGGTTTTCAGATCAGTATATCGCAAACTCAGTATACCCGATGTATGAAATCAAGATCATGATACATCTGATGTATGTCAGACTAAGCATTTTCAATTATGACCGCTACGTGGTTTACTTAGGGGCACTATTTTTACCTATGGACAGTAAGTGACATAGGTGTCTAGGAAGGCATACGTGAAGGTGCATGCATGAATGCATGAATGGATGACAGCACTCTGGGTGTATGGTTCGGGATCAGGCCAGAGGCTGTGGTGACCGGAGACGATGAGGAAATGGGTGGGGCTTTATCCAGAGCCTGGTTTGTTACAATAATTGACGTGATGCGCACGGCTAATTCAGTAACAACCTGCCGCTATAAGTAAGGACAGAAGACATTTGCTAACTAAACGATTAATTTACCCTGTGAATTGGTAGATAAGAAGCTGGTTTCTTTGAAGTATATGTTACAGACTCGGGTAGTCAAAGTAGCCCAGAATTACCCCGCCTGGCTATCAAGTCCGCTTTTAATCACAGCTACCAGTTTTTCGCATTGTCCTGGGTCGTTTCAGGACAATATATGCGATTCCTGTACATTATAACCTAACACAACGTACTGAGAAACATTCTCACAACAATTCTACTTTATATCTAGCAATACTTGACCTGAAAGCTGTCGGATTAGTGAATTACACAGCGACTGATACACTATCACCATTTCCTGCACGCGCTAAATGAAATTATTTAGTCCGAAGCTCATACCATGATCTGATATCTGATATCACTTTGAATCAATTAAGCAAAGAGGTTTCACATAACTATTTGTTAGGAGTGAAACGATACATGATCAGCTTTGATACATCTTCGATTATTGACCAAACGATGCATCATCGATTAGTGACCGTCCGAATACTTGAGTATCTCTAGGTTCAGAATGTGTGATCTGACTGCTTTTTCACTACAGAACAGTAACCACACTGTCTATCTATGTCGCCACGACTCATTATACATCTGATGTTTTACATTTTTTATTGCTGCATCCAGAATGGTAGAGCTGAAACCTGCTTGTAATCTCCTTCTTACCAGAATGCTCGTAATAGTTATTCATCTTATGAAGTTGGCCATTGAAGAGTCAAGTAATTGAAGAGTCGATTATCTAAAGTTAATAGTCAAAATCGAACCGAATCCTGAATCCCCTATGAATCGTACAGTCTGTGTATGAGTATACGGGGCATCTATTTGTACTATGCAGGGGATATCAGCTTGGTGAGAGAGGCCGCAGCACAGCGCTGCTCACAAATCGAATCTTAATTGATCGCTTTGGCATACCAGAGTTGGCGGTCATTTTCACACGACCAAGTAAGAGTTTCGATTTTATCTTTTTCAGTCGCCCACAGTTAGACACCTGCAGAGACTGAGATGAGTAATGTTTTGAGTTAAGTCGCGCTGTATCGTGGTCATGATTAATGAACTGAAGCTAGGGAAACAAGCTGATAGAGCAGCCGCACTACTCTACCACAGACAGCCATCTCCTCTCTACTGGTTTCAGACTGTTTGCTTTCATCAAGACACTGCAAAGTGACATTGCAGGCACAACTTAGCTGTACCAGTTAGGATGTTTCTGCTCTTGTCTGGCTATTTCGCTCATGAATTAACAATGTGAGGATGAAAAAATATTGAGGCAACGGAATTAGACATTGTTATCTTGGCTGTCAATATGAGTGTGATGATTTTATAAGCAGTTCAGTCACCAACACTCAGCACCATTTTTTACAACTAAAATGACAATATCTTTCACTTTTTTCAGTTGTTAAGCGAACGAATGTGACGATAAAACACAATACATCCCTTTCATGAGGGTAATTTGATGGCAAAATAGACTGAGGAACATAGTGAAGGGTTTTCTACCAAACTGCACAATGGTTTCAAAGGGAGGCACCGCTTTCAATCTGACAATCACTACAGTTTTTGGAGCGGATTCTGCTTCTGTTTCTTTTTCGATTTCACCGTCTGACCAAGTTGACGATGTGAGTAACCAAGTAAGAAATAATGACTAGGCTCTGTGATACCCGATATATATATATATATATATATATATATATATACATATACCGAGTCAAAGCTCAACACCATAACTCACTGGCCTTCGGCTCACATATAAGCACGCGTCTGCGGCGGAGCTTGCTGCGACACAAGTTCTCATCTATTCCACACTTGGGCGGTCGAGTTGGTTTACTCCAGTCAGCTTGCAGCAGAGCGTTGATGGTTGCCAGGCAGTCATTCTCCTCACAAGCCTTGATACTAGTCTGCAAGTAAAGTCACAAACTTTGGTTACGCGATGTAATCTACTTTCTCAAACTCTCCAATCATCATCCATGACAATCAATTATGAATAGAGAGATGAAATTGTGCTTTATGATGACACACTCACAGTTTGGGGGCGCCTCCATCTGTTTGCACCGTTTGAATGAAAAGTCATATTGGCCTGGCCAATGCCTACCAACAGCAGCTAAAAAGGAAAAGTACCCTGAAATTTTGTCGGCTTTTGTCATTCTTCCGTAGATATTTGTGCATCAGTACGTAAAGGGAGTGAGTCGGAGTGAGCGTGGATAGCCGCTGATAGGGGTGGCAGCAAGCGTGGATGGGCGTGGCAGTGAGCGCAGATAGGTGTGGCGGAGAGCGTAGATAGGCGCAGCAGTGAGTGAGGATAAGCGTGGTAGTGAGCGTGAAAATCGACAGGAGAATGAAAAAAACCGTATTGTCTTGTACCATAATTAGAATTGACATTCAAGAACAGAAGGAAAACGAACCGCAAACAACAGCAGATTAACCATCATGCCAGAATGTAAGTTTTCCTCAGAGACTGATGCTCCTCCTTTCTGTCTTAGCGAATGAAGCTGAGTGACAAACACGATAGTCCAGTCTAGCGACATCAACTGACGGCTCCGCAGGATTCCGTGGATTATAAATGCCAGTCTAAGAAGTACGATGAAACGAGTTTATCAACCTATAAATCAGTGTTGTTCTGGGTGGGGCAGACTGGGATCATCTCTGGCACGAAATGAAAATCAACCCTAAGCTATAAAGTTCACCTGGAAGTTAGCGTTTCCAGTGTGTCAACTATTAATCTGAAGGCGAGGGCATGATGCTAAAAATCTGCCTCATCTTTTAATATGTGCTATCAAAACCTGAATTTAAACCTTAGGTAGGGGTAGTAACCCAGCCATGTTGTTATCCCCACATGTCCAGTACTACTGGATACCTTCACTTGGCCGCTAGTAAGCCAACATACTCATCTGTGTGAAGCACACGTGTTTCCAGTGTGCCATCGTATACGGAAAACACCGGGCCTGAGTATACTGAGACCCAGAGTACACCAAACCTGAGTACACTGAGACCCAGAGTACACCGGGCCTGAGTACACTAAGACCCAGAGGGCACTCAGTCATTTGACATGCTTTCAACTCGTGGTGTGCTCTGATGTATCCCTCTTTAATTTCACTGATAACTCATACAAGCTGTAATCTGTTGAGCTCAGTATCTAAGCGTGATTAAAGTGAAGTGGCAATTGCATAGAGCTGGAAAAGCCTCAAAAAATCAGAATGAGGGTAAGACCATAAATCACTTGTGTCATTGAAAACAAAAACTGCTTCAGTCAGGATCCCTTTAGCAGAGGAGCCCATGGACATCGCTCTCGGGAAACTGTCTCGTATTCAACCGAAGCTAACAATAAGATAGATATGGTCACCATGGTAACATAAGATATTGAGCAAGAGTCGCGCTGTCAATCAACTTCTTTGAGGTCATGTAGCAAATGTGCCGTCAACTTTCACGTGGACGATGCTAATACCTGTGGTTTCTAAGTTTCTTAGCTTGGTAACTGATGGTTAGACTGGGCAGAATTTGAAGTCATTCAACATTGTCCCTGCTCAGTATAGCAGCAGAGAGTGGGAATACCACAACTTTGTCCTCTCAACTAAAGAAATGAAGGTCTCACACACAGCTGACAATCTAGCAGACGATTTTGACGCTGTAGCACTATAAGGTTGGCGCCTGATTGAGAGAAACTTGGTCTGAGTGTGACGACAGATAATACTGCCAATATTTCATTTTCAGTTCAGATTTATGGCACACACTCTCAATATAGGACTGAGAATCAGAGATACCATGTATTGCCTGGATTTGTGGAGAGATCTGCTGTGCGGTAACCTTCTTGAGATGGAGCACTGTTGCAACCAAAATACTACAAGCCTCAGCTGAACAGCTGAACCTGACATCATGGAGCCCAGTCGTTGATGTACCTACTTGTTGAGTCTGTTCTCCATGCATGATCAAGAAGTATGTTGCTCTCAATCCAGCTATCTACGTTGTTGTCAAAAACCACCAAGTTAGAGGAAGGGTTGCTTGCCTAACAGATGATGGAATTAGAGGCATGGCGTAACTTGCTCGTGTAAGTAAACATGTCTTGAAATTAACGTTTCATATGTCAGTTAAACTGAAATATAAAAAGTTTTGTGTAAATTACAACAGGCTCTTCAGATTATGAAGACCGGAACCAACGTGGTATGTGAAGGGGCTCCGCAAACTACATCTCTGATCCTGGCCTTGAAGCGCTTCATGATGATGTAGCTTGACAGCCCTCATGATGTCGACATCAAGAACATCTCTCCTGTTGTTCCAGACACAAAAATGGCTATCCAATGCGACCTTAGAACTAGGTAGATCCTTGTTGTAATAGTGCTCAGTTGTGGGTTTGTTTTCCGTAGCGATCATGTGAAACTGATAGGTATACTAGTGATGACTGCATACCATTTCTGGACGAATGCTCTGCTTTAGACTCCAGATTCACAGATGTCATAGCTCTCTAAAAAGATGAGTGACACTGTGTTTGCACGCATCATTGCACTCCCACTTATCTCATGCTTAGGAAGCAGAGTGGAGCCGAACCTGTGCTGTCATCAGTTGACCCATCCATATGCAGTCCTGATGCAGCCGGTGATGTATGAAGACAACATGTTGATGGACCAACTGATGAGGATAAACATCGCTGTAGCTCCGCATAATCGGTTAACAGCTCTGAGTAAAACAAAAAGCTGCGCTGCTGACATCACATAGTCATAACTACACTTAGTATTTCAATGATTGGTTGTCTTTTAAAACTATTGGCAAGGAGAAGGCTGTTTGAAGAAGTGCTGTTTGGTGCAACATTCCAGCAGTCAGATGTGAAATTTCCTGATGTCCCAACATCAATTGATTTAGGTGTACAGAAAGAGGTGAAGACCTTTAGAGAAAGTACATTTGAATGCAAATCCAATCACCTGGTGGTGAAAGAATAAATATGAATACCCAAGCATGAGTGCACTATCAAGAGGACAGCTAGGTGTTGCTGGTACATCTGTCCCAAGTGGAAGGTATTCCTCAGCTGCTGGATGCCTGATATCTGCAAAGACAGCTTACCTATCGTCTAAAACATTGACATGGTGTTACTTTTGAACAATAAATTGCCATAAACCACATATCATATTGTTGAACATGAATACCTCTTCTCCGAGGATGAATGGGGACTGAGATCCAAACGGAGACAGCTTGTGTGAAACTCCCTGCACTGAGTCATATTCAACAAAGCTAAGCACACCACATAAATCATGGTCATGAAGAAAATGGGTAATGTAAGGTGTAGTATAGCTAGGGTTCCCATAGCAACCTTTACTGTTCAATCAACTTTACAGTCTTGCTGTTGACCAGCTTTCGTCAAAGTGTGGCTGAGGAGCCTGTAAAAATACAAAACTAAAATCTCCTATAGCAGCGGAGCTAAAAGCTTTGTGGCGGAACTCTTTAGAATAACAGCCCAGGCAGGTATTAATCTTCTAAATTTCGTTAGTAGAACTCGGTCTTTATCAGAATGCAGATTTCCTCTTCACACTTTAGGTTTGACAGTATAAATGCCTGCTAGCGGAAGGAAAACAGACTCTGCGGCAGGGCTTAAAGTCTAGTGGGAACGGTGGGAACGCAGTTCCCACAAGAAAATTTG
>ERZ1740065.1968-NODE-1968-length-12627-cov-10.251034_pt1 | contig 12627 bp, 10 predicted proteins | sample MGYA00581738_ERZ1740065 | MGnify/ENA primary metagenome ERZ1740065 (study PRJEB43018, sample SAMN04849749) | marine metagenome | isolation source: floating plastic debris | place: Pacific Ocean | collected 2008-09-01 | study: EMG produced TPA metagenomics... | reverse complement strand
ATGAATCCTCATCTGCTACGTCAGCTGTGGGCTTTGATCGAAAGCTCTCAAAGTCGTGGGATCTTGAACCTAGATGACAATAGCTTGGTTCATTGGCTGACCGACCAAATCTCTGGTGAACGGTCCCTTGACTCGATTGAGGCGGATAGTCTCAACTGCTATATCCGCAGCCGCATTCCCCTGATTCGAGATATCGCCCAAAGCTAAGGGCTGTCATCGTTAAGGCTGTACATGATGTGTATGGCTGGCAGCTTTGTCCCCAACCCTAACTTTGGCCCTTGATGTAGGCGCGGGCATGCCTAGCCTCAAAGCTTTCGGTCGTTCATTGATAAAGCTTCTGGTCATTATTGATGACGTGCCCTAAAGGCCGGCTTGATCAACGCTGAATAATTGCCTCAGACCGATGTTTAATGCCTAGTTGACTACCGCCGTTGACCTATTTGATCGCGGTTAGTGACGTAGATATAACTCAGGCGATTAGCGGCTGCAGTCCTTTCCTGTTGGTTATTGATGGCAAAACTGCCCGCCTCGATCTCCCTTCTTTAGCGGCAGCACTCACTGTGACTTTGAGACCTCACCTATCTATTAGTCTTGAGAGTCCATCAGAGACAGTAATTACTTTCGAACAGCCTTTTAAGTTACCCACATTCACCTAAGGTCACTCACACAAACCTCAAAACGTGTTCTACGATACAAAAATATTTCGTCATGCATTGGATGTTAGGCGAGATTAGCCTAATTGCCGATGGCAGGATGTTGCTTTCTTAAAAGCAGTCTGGCCGAGCATGTGTTTGTGATGAGTTAGTAAGGTGTGTGAATAATGAAAAAATGGGGTTTTTTGGGACTGGCACTTGCCCTTACCCTAACTGCAGCCTGTAGCGGAGGCACGACTGATACCGCCGCTGATGGTGGTGATGGCGCTGATGGCGCTGATGCCGCTGCGGTTGATGGCGGTAGTCGGCTAGATGCGGTTATTGCCCGAGGCCAGTTGGTCTGTGGCGTTGACGGTGGTATTCCTGGATTTAGTTTTGTTGATGAAGGGGGAACCTACTCGGGGCTAGACGTCGATGTTTGTCGCGCCGTAGCTGCGGCCCTGTTCGATGATCCCGATGCTGTGGAGTATCGTCGCTTAGACTCGACCGAGCGCTTCACCGCGTTGTCTGGGGGTGAGGTTGACATGCTCTCCCGCAACACCACCTGGACGGTGAGCCGTGACACTCAAGTTGGTATGGAGTTTGCCCCCACTACCTTCTATGACGGCCAAGGCATGATGGTGCGTACTGACGCCGGGATTGCTACCCTTGAAGACTTTGCGGGCAAAGCCGTTTGTGTTGAAACGGGCACCACAACTGAGCTGAACTTGACCGATCAAATGCGGAAGCTTGGCGTTGAGTTTGAGCCGGTCGTGTTTCAGGATGCTGATGCGGCTTACGCGGCCTATGACGAAGGTCGATGTGAAGGCATGACTTCCGATAAATCACAGCTCATTGCCCGTCGGAGCACTCTGCCCAGCCCTGATGACCATACGTTGTTAGAAGTCACGATGTCTAAAGAGCCGCTCGGGCCATTGACTGTGAACAACGACTCCGCCTGGTTTGACGTGGTGAAATGGGTGACTTACGGTCTCTTTCAAGCTGAGGAGTTTGGCATCACTTCAGAAAACATTGGTGATTTTGCAGGGAGTGACGATCCAAATATTGCCCGTTTCTTAGGTGAAGAAGGCACTCTCGGCGACGACATGGGGATTCCGAATGACTTCATGGCTCGGGTCATCACCAACGTTGGCAACTATGGCGAAATCTACGAGCGCAACCTGGGCCAAGACTCCCAGTTTGGTCTTGATCGGGGACAAAATGCGCTCTGGACTGAAGGCGGCTTGATGTACTCACCCCCCTTCCGTTAAAACTCTAGCGGTTCCGCTAGCCTCTGAGAGACTCGTCTCTTAGCGTTAAGAACTCTGCTCCACCCAGGTTTGCTGTCTTTGACAAGCCTGGGTGTTTTTTTGCTTGAAAATTCAGCCTGAACGGTACCGCTTATATCCCCTGCTCAGTGATCGGACCATAGGCCATTTTGGCAATGGGTTGCCAAAGGGCGGAGGCGCTAGATTTATCGCTCTTCAATGACTCTGGCTAGGCGAAATCTGAAACGACCATTTCTCGTAGCCATCGAAAATTATTCCTTGGTGCAAAAATACGAGAATCGCTAACGAGGAGTTAAGAATTTATTCTCTGGCGACTTTGACTAAAGAGCGCTATAGCAGTAGCCAATACAGTCAGGACATGAAGTGTCAACATGAGAGAGTGCTTTACACTCCCTCTCCTCCCCGGTCCAACGCGCACAGCTATGACCGCCGTCAACAAGGGAGTGAGGCGCTCCAACTCGATGGCCTGAAGAAGAGCGAAGCGAGCGAGATTTTCCACCTCAGTCGCCCCACCATCAACCCATGGCTGCAGCGCAAAGCGGCGACTGGTGACTAGCGCGCCAAAGTCTATCGGTCCTCCGGAGGAGTCGCCAAAATCACCGACTGGGCAGCTTGCCGGACCTTTGCCGATGCCCATCAAGACACACCCTCAGCAGCCATGGCGGCGTTGTGGCCGGCGCCCATGAGTCAACGGACGATCTCCCGGGCGTTGCCGAAAATTGGCTTCACGCGAAAAAAAGAGTTCTGGCGACCCACACCGGGACGAGGCGAAACGCGCTGAATTCACCGCCCCAGTGAGTGACCCGCGAGTCGCCCCTCGTCGATGTCGATGCCGCAGGCATGGTTGAGCAGGATGACGACAGCTACGGTGATGCCCCGGCAGGCGCGCGCGGCTACGCCTTGAAGTCTGGCCGCCGTCAGGGTCGCCTCAAGCTGATTGCGGGCTGGCCCTCATGGCACCGTTCACCCTTGAGGGCGCTTGCCATCGTACCGGGGTCGAGACTGGGCTGGCACCCGGTACGATTCCCACCTTCCAACCCGGTGACGGGGCGATTCTCGATCATGCCACGTGGCATCATGGCAGACGGAGGGCCGAGGACTGTCCACGGCTCGATCTGCCGCCCTATTCGCCAGACCTCAATCGCCTTGAGAAATGCTGGGGGGGCTTGAAAAGTCGGATTCGTCAACGGTTCTCGGAGGCGGCCAATTTGCGCCCAGCGATGGAAGCCGGACTTCAGCAAGCAGCGTCCTAACCACGTTGGCTGTAGCTATGCAAAACCCGCCCCGTTGAGTATTGCCAGCACCCTTTGACTCCCTACCGATGTAGGCTCATCAACAGCGCTAAAACTGAAATCACTAAGCAAGTACCCAAGCTGAGATAGCCCAGCCAGATAATCTGCGTGGCTTTGCGTTGAGCAGCGGCCAGCATTTGATTCGCTTTTTCCTGGGCTTCGAGTTCCAGACGTACCATTTTGGCGTCCCACTCCTGACTGGCAGAGAGAAAGCGATAATCCAAATCGCTGAGACTTTTGTCCCCCGACCATTGCAAGGCTTCGGTCAGGGATTGCCCCATCAGCAGGCGTGATTCATCCTGATGGTTGGAGGCCACCCAAGCATTGAGGGCAGCCGCATAGGGGCGCTGGCGCGCCAGACATCGCGTGAGCCAATCGTGATCAAACACCGCAGGGTAAATGCGATTGGTGATCTGCAGATAGCCCTGCTGTTCGATCGCGATACCCGAGAGCTTCAATTCTGACTGATCAGGGCTACCGTCGGCTTTGAGCCGCTCTTGACTGAGCACTCGCTGATAAAGGCTGAGCAAGCGTCCCGATCGCTGCGGGTCCATCGTCAAGCGATCACGAATTGTGCGTAAATGCTCGGGCTCATCCTGCGCTTCCCAATTCGTGACCAAGCGCGATTTCACCACCTCAGCCACCACTGGCACTTCTTGGCCAGCGGGAATGGGGCGATCGCGTTGGGTGCTCCGCAGCAAACAGCAAACCTTTTGGGTGAGAAAGGGTTGTCCCCCCGTCCAGTTCAGCACCTCGGCTAACACCTGTTCAGGTTGCTGGGACAGCTCCACCAGTCCGGCGGTGAAGGGAGCCGCCTCAGTCAGCGAAAAGCCCGGCAGATGAATCGCCTGCCCCACATTAAAGGGAGTTTGCCCCACGTCAGTTACCAAATCACGGGGCGTCGCCACCCCAAACAAGGCCCAAGTGAGGCGACGATAGGCGGCGTTTTCAGCCCGTTCGTTATAGCAAAACCGCACTAGGCCGAAAAAGTCATCCACTGCAAAGTTGAGCCCTCTGACGCTGTCGATTTCATCTAAAAAGATGAACAGGGGTTCCTCACCAAACGCGGGTAGCAGGATGGTCTCAATAAACTGCCCAAGCTTTTGTACCGGCGATAGTTCGCCTAACTGGTGCCACCAGCGCGGCAGATCCTGGGGATGCTGCAGCCCAAACTTACGCACGAGGTCATACGCTAACCCCTGATACCACTGGGTGGGGGTGACTTGATGACTGCCAATGCGGGTCAGATCAATTGCTGCACAGCGCCCCTCATTAGCCGCCTCTAACCGATGGCGGGTGCGCAGTCGCAGACTCGATTTGCCCATTTGCCGCGAGGTGAGCACATAGCAAAACGCGCGATCGCGTAGCGCTTGATAAAGTGCCGTATCTGCCGCGCGATCGATATAGGTTGGATCGTGAGCTGATAAGCTCCCTCCCACCTGATATTCATAGGACTCACCCATAGGTCCTCAATGTTCCCCAGCTTGGAAATATATGAGTCTGGGATACCGGCAAACGATTTCACTCACTCGCTCATTGTCTGGGAGAAGGCCAGTCTGGTCGGCAAAACTTCCAGCCTTGGCTTCCTCGCACTGGCGGGCTAGGAAATCGTAAGCTGTAAACATTTTGCCCATTCCGCAGCTTCTAGATAGTCGCAGCGAGACCAGAGAGCCAGGGCTCTGATACCGCCGATGATCTCACAGTTCAGCCTTAATTCAGCCATCAGTCAACGGTCACCCGGTCGGCAAAAACTCGCGAAAGTATTGGCGATACAGCTCACAGCTGGGGGTAGCCTGGTTTTTGTTGAGCTTAATCAGGCCCAAACTCTCTAACCGGTAGGCCGTGATCGGTTCCACGGTCACCGGCTCTGACGCGTCAACCACCTGCCGAAAGGCTTGCTGCAGGTCAGGATGGGGGTAGAGGGCGGCCAGCAGTTCCCGTAGGTGATCGCTATAGATGCCTGATTGAGTCGGCGCTTCGTCAATTAACTGCTCAAGCGTGAGACGATAGCGTGCCAGGGCATACAACGCCAACCGCACTAAGCCCGGACGGCAGCTAACTCGCTGCAGCAGCGACAACAGCTGATCAGAATCAGTTATGTCTCCTGCTGCCCAGTCAAGACCATGGCGACGGGCCAGCTCTTGCACCTGACTAAGTGAAAAAGAGGGGAGCTTGATTGAAAACCCGACATTAAACGGTGACTGGTGCAGCTGCAGCGGCACATAGACGTCCGTCGCATGGGCCAGCACCCACCGTACCCGCTGCCAAGAGGCTAGCTCACGGGCATCTTCGTACCAGCTGCGCAGCAGGGGCAAAAACTCAGCCGCAATCTCTGGATATTGAAACAGGTCATTCAACTCATCCAGCGCGATGACCAGATCGCCTTTGATTTGAGTCAGCACGTAGTCTTCTAGATACGCCGTGCAGCTCACTTTACTGCCGATCGCCGGATTCCAAAACGCGTCTAGGTCAGGCGCGAGCCCCAACTGGTGGCTAATATTGGCGCAAAACCAGCGTAAAAATGACTCGATGTTCTGATAAATAGCGCGATCGGCTCGGTTAAACCGCAGGGTCACAGCGCGAAATTCGTGTCCTTGGGCATGGGCAACAATGCGCTTGAGCAACGAAGTTTTGCCCATTTGTCGCGGGGCCTTGATGCGGATCAGACTACCTGGTTTGAGTACATCGGCAAAGACTTGGGATTCGATGGGCGGCCGCTCGATATACAGTGGCGAGTTCAGCGGCACCGGCCCGCTCGGAAACTCTAAGGCCAGCGACGTCGGTGCCATTGGCGGCACTGCCGTTTGCGCCCGCTGCTGGCGATGGCGCGCATAACGCCCTAACACGGCTTTGATATTGCTTTTGGAAACCTTTTGCGCTAAAGCTTCTGACAGGGTTTGCCAGAGCCGAAAGCCGACATCGCGGATATAGTTATGTTCGTAATTACAAGCTTCGGCAATTTCGGCATAGGTCTTACCTTCCCACACCTGACTGAAGATCGTTTCTTGTAAATTAGTCAGAGGCTGCTGCGGCAGACATTCATCCACAATAGCTAGGGCTTCATCAACGTCCATAATCAATTGGAGAACTGCTAAATTGGCGGCAGGAGGGGCTCACAGTTAGGTGGCTTTTAGTATTGCAGGGATTCTCATAAACTCGACGAAGCCCCGATTTTTTCTGACACCTTAAAACTATAGAGCCGATTTTTCTCGCGGCTCAGGACTGTAAACCAAATTATTTCAGGCAGACACCCGGCGATCGCCCTGACTAAGGTGCGGTATTGCCAATTTCCACTATTTTCAAGGTGGCATCAGCTCCCCCGCCCACTATTCTGAAGGGAGTTGCTGATGCCTCAGGTTCACCAGCAACGCATCCCCCAGACGCCTCTAGGAATTTTTCGATGGTCGATATCCTCGAACGCATTCAAAATCCGCTTTTACGCAGCGTAACCGGTGCCGTGATGGGCGCGTCAGCTGCCACGATGGTGACCGGCGGCCTCCTCGGGTTATCCAAACTCGAATCGCCTCGGGTGCATCAGCTCAGTCTTTATGCGGGCGTCGCCGGGGCGGCGATCGCCGCCGTTTGGGGTGGGGTGAGCAAACCGCTGCCGCCTCGTAAAGCCGCCGCCGCTCCCAAGCAGGATGGTTGGACTGACTGGCGCAACTTGGTGATCACTCGCAAAGTGTCCGAAAGCCGAGAAATCACCTCGTTCTATCTACAGCCTCAGGATGGCCAAGCCCTGCCCGCGTTTCAGCCGGGGCAGTTTCTCACGCTCAAGCTCGATATTCTCGGACAATCGCGTCCAGTCATTCGCACCTACTCACTGTCAGACTACGCTGCCACACCTGTCACCTATCGCCTGTCAATTAAGCGTGAGGGGGCACCCAGAGATCAGGATGTACCGCCAGGCATCGCCTCCAATTTCATGCATGACCACATTGAGGTGGGCTCGATCATTCCCTGCAAGCCACCAGCGGGCAAGTTTGTGCTGGCCGTCGATCAGGATCGCCCCGTCGTGCTCATCAGCAATGGCGTCGGCATTACCCCGATGATCAGCATGGCGAAAGCGGTGGCGGCGCAAAATCCCCAGCGACCCCTGTGGTTTTTGCATGGGGCGCGCGATGGCAGCTATCATGCCTTTCGCGAAGCGGTGCCGGCCCTAGCGCCTGAAAAGGCCCCGTTTACAGTGCACTATCGCTACAGCCGTCCCCGCCCCGAAGATGAAGGCCATTATCAAAGCACCGGTTACGTCGATACTGACCTGGTTAAGTCGCTCTTAGCGCCCCAGTTCGGTGCTCACGATGCCGAATATTTCCTCTGTGGATCCCCCAGCTTTATGGACTCGCTGCGCAGTGGCCTAGCCGATTGGGGCGTCCCTGACAGCCAGGTATACTTCGAGTCTTTTTCCAAACCCATTCCCCAAGCCAGCACGGCGACTTCGGCTGCGGCCGACGCGATCGCCACCGCCGAAGTCGTCTTCGCTCAGTCTGGCAAAACCGCTACCTGGAATGCGGGCGACGGCACCCTGCTGGAATTTGCCGAAGACCAGGGTCTCAGTCCCGACTTTAGCTGTCGTGCCGGTATTTGTCTGACCTGCATGTGTGCGATCGAAGACGGCGAAGTCGCCTATGATGAGCCCCCAACGGGCACCCCGGACGACGGCAAAGTGCTGATCTGTGTCTCCAAACCGCGCACGGCTAAGGTCGTGTTAGATATCTGAGCAGTTCCCCTAGCACTGCTCGTGACGGGGCGTTAGCTTTGCTGAACGCCTCCACAGCGTCCTGAAAATTGCCTGCGTTGGGGTTCCCCTGGCTGACCAAGCAGCCAACAAACACTTTATCCTTGCTTATTCAGTCCTGATTTTCGAAAAAGTACGATCCATCTGTTTTCCCTTCACCTCTGAGTTTCCCAGCATTTCCAGGTTGCCGCTGGGGTTCGATCGCTCCGGATCATTTGTCTCCCGTCCCCATCCCGCTGCTCTATGAGTCCACAAGACAGCATCGATCTCGTCAATCGCTTCTGGGCCACCGTATGGAATCCGCCCTACGATCTCATTGCCGTGAATGAATGGGTGGCGACAGATTTCATCATTACCAGCGCCGGTCAAGACATCGCCTCCCGCGCTGCCTTTAAAACCTGGATTGCCAAATTTCAGTCAAAAATTGACGATTTGCGCCTGACACCGTTAGAAACCTTTGCGAATGCAGACGGCTCGCGAGTGACATCGCGCTGGCGCATCACGGGCAAAAACAAGGGGGTTTTGGGAACGACTCCTGATGGCCAGCCGATCGCCCTCACGGGCATTGCTATTTGGGCGATCGCCGATGGCCGATTGGTGCACAATTGGGTTGAGCGCAGCGCCTTTGAGCTGTACATCCAACTTAACAATTAACTCCGTCATTTTGCCTGGGTGAATGTCGTCATCGTTGAGAACGGAAATCTTCAAACCCCTTCTCAGCTCACTATTTGCCTGATCCTGCCGATCAACCTCAAGTTTCACAAGTAGACGTAAAACTTGATGCGGGCCTCGTCTGATTCCCCTTTTTTCTCATACCGCTCTTTTTTTGAACGGGTGGGTATTGTAGGGATGTGTTAAGGCAGCCGTAGTCATATCAGAGCATCTCCCTATCTCCGGTATTTCTACGGTTCCCTGCATCCCAATTTGATTTTCGTAACTCCTAGAATGAAAACTCGACAGTCCAAAGCATTTCCCCTTCAGACTTTGCTGGTTTTCCCTTTTCTGCTCCAGATTTTTGGAACAGTGGGCTTGGTCGGTTATCTGTCTTTCAAGAATGGCCAGAGAGCCGTTAATGATTTAGCCAATCAGCTTATGGATCGCACCAGTGATGTTGTGAGCCAGCATCTACACTCCTATCTATCCATCCCGCAAGCGCTGAGCCAGATCAATGCCGATGCGATTCAACGAGGCATTCTGGATGTCGAAGATCAGGAATTGATGGGGCAGTATTTTTGGGATCAAATGCAGGTATACGATCTCACGTTTGTCGGTGTCGGACTCGTTAACGGAGAAGGGCTAGGAGCCATTCGTTACGAAGGTCAGGGCGACGTCACCATTGATGATTGGGATTCTAATCAGCCCCTGAGTGCCAGAACCTTTGCCACGAATGATCAGGGCGATCGCACTGACCTCGTCGGGACTTACGATTACAGTCACTTTTCGGAAAGCTGGTATACGGCTCCGCTAGAGGCGCAAGCCGCGACCTGGGCCGACATCTACGTCTGGAACTCACCCTATGGTCCCTACTTGGCAGCCTCTGCCGGGCAGCCCTTGTATGACGCCCAAAACCAGCTGCTCGGGGTTGTCGATGCCGATATTCATCTGCTAAAGCTGAGTGGTTTTTTGCAGAATCTGGATGTCACTCAGGGGGGCACCGTTTTCATCGTGGAGCGTGACGGCAACCTGATCGCCAACTCTGGCGCTGAAACACCCTTTACCCAAGTGGACGATGAACTCGAACGCTTACCCGCGATCGCCAGTCCCGACCCGAAGATTCGAGGCTTGGCGGAAAAGCTGCAGGTTGATAATGCCTTTCAGACGATTAGCCAAGAGACTGACTTTCAGTTTGAGCTAGAAGGCGAGCCCTATTATGTCAATGTCATGCCTTGGCAAGATGAGTATGGCCTCGACTGGTTGGTGGTCATGAGTGTGCCGCAAAACGTTTTCATGGCTCAGATCAACGACAATACTCGCACGACCATCTTGCTCTGTTTAGCCGCGTTGGCCGTGGCCTCGGGACTCGGTTTCCTCACTGCTCGCTGGATTACCCATTCGCTGCGACGCTTAAATCAGGCCAGCGAAGCCATTGCCGCTGGCGATTTAGAGCAAACTGTAGAGACCGGCCCGATTCAGGAGTTGAACACCCTATCCAATTCTTTCAACCATATGGCGGGGCAGCTGCGAGACTCTTTTGCTGCCCTCGAAGACAGTAAACAAGACTTGGAAATTCGGGTCGAAGACCGGACCGCTGAGCTGCAAAATACCCTCGCGGAATTGAAGCGCTCTCAAGCTCAAATGGTGCAAAGTGAAAAAATGTCGAGCCTGGGGCAATTAGTGGCAGGCGTGGCCCACGAAATCAACAACCCGGTAAACTTCATTCACGGCAACCTACAGCATGTGCAAGAGTTTACTCAGGACTTATTGATGCTGGTGAAGCTCTATGAGCAGCAGCACCCTGAGCCGTCTGACGAAATTACCCAAGCGGCGGAAGAGATTGAAATTGAGTTTTTGCAGGACGATTTACCCCGGATACTCGCTTCCATGAAGTTGGGAACCGATCGCATTCGCCAAATTGTCTTGTCGCTGCGCAACTTTTCGCGGATGGATGAAGCTGAACTCAAAGCGGTGGATATTCACGAAGGTCTCGATAGCACTCTGGTGATTTTGCAGCACCAGCTCAAAGCTACCGTCAACCGCCCGGCCATTGAGGTCGTCAAAGACTACGGTTCTCTACCGCACGTCGAATGTTATGCCGGACAGCTCAATCAAGTGTTTATGAACATTCTCGGTAACGCGATTGATGCCCTTGAAGAATACAACGCCAAGCGGACGTTAGAGGAAATCAAGGCTGAGCCCAATCGGATTACTATCCGCACTTCAACCCTACCGAACGAGTGGGTAGAGATCGCGATCGCCGATAATGGCATCGGCATTCCTGAAGTGGTGAAAAAACGCATCTTTGATCCGTTTTTTACCACGAAACCCTTGGGCGAAGGGACGGGCATGGGGATGTCGATCAGCTATCAAATCATCACCCAAAAACATGCTGGCAAATTAGAGTGTTACTCAGGTCATTGCGAGGGCACCGAATTTGTCATCCAGATTCCCGTGCACCAGTCAGCTCCGACAGCCGTGTAGGGTAGAGCGATCGCACTCGGCCTACTTTAAAAGAGGCGTCACGGAGACGATGCAGGCTCCCAAAAAGAACAGGCTCCCGAGCACGCTAAGAATATCGCCGCTCCGCAAGCTTGCAATTGTGTAAAAACTCGCTGAGGCGATAAATAACCCCCAACCCCATAATTGAAATTGTCGTTCTTGCTCGGGTTTGAATTTCATAACAGTTGCGGTTGACTGGATACGGTGGGCAAGCTGGTGGGTGGGATCAGGGCGGCGGCTAAAACGAGAATGTCTTGGCCCCAGCACCACTGTAGTATTTGCCAGCACATAGACAAGTCGTGTTTGCGACGCCACTGCTGCACCAGCTCTAAGATTGTCTGGCCCGGCGTCACCAATTCAAGCAAAGCGGCAATCTCGACGTTCCCTAAGTAGGCCATCGGACTCTCTAAGCTGGGGTGATAGAGCGCCGGAATGAGTTCAATCGAGTTGTTCTGAATAACCGGGGTGGTGATCAGCTGAGCTGAGGGAGACAGGCGAATGCGATCGCTCAGTTCAAACAGCCGGTCATTTTGGAGCCACTGGTCAGGCTGGGCAATCGTCGGAGGCCGCGATCGCTGCTGCCAAAAAGCACTAGCGGGATAAATGTTTTGCGCGGCATAGAAATAGGCAGCGGCAGTTTTTGAACGGGTGACCGTCTCCTGAATTTTATGGCGATAAAAGGAGCAGACCGCCTCAGTTTTTGCTGGCTGGGTTAACAAGGTGTGAGCTGCAATACCACCTTGAAAGGCCGATAGTAGCGCCATCTGCACCCCCTGGGCGGATAACGGATCAATCGCAAACGCCGCATCGCCCACCTTCAGCCAATCTGGGCCAATGGGGTCGGGGGCGAGATGAAAAGAGGCATCACACACCTGCACTGATCCGCTCAGATGTCCCTCCAGGCAGCCCTTTAAGAGGGGCGCTTGGGCGAGTAAAGAGTGATACCAGGCAGTGCGCTGGTGCGGGCGAGCCGCCGCATACCGTTCGACGGCTAAAAAGACGGCGGCATTAAAGCTGCCATCGGGCAAAGCCGCGCCCCAAAACCATTCATTTGCTCCCGCTTCGACGAACGACTCACCGGGCTGAAAAGCGGTGTCGTGCCAATATCCATACAGCGCCAACGTGGTGACCGCATGATGCTTGACCCTGCGGTCAAAACCACTGTGTTTGCCGGTGGCATTGATTAAAAACTGAGCTTTGATCGTCGTTTTCCCCTCCGGTGTCCGGACAGGCAGGGTCCACTGGTTTGGCCCTTGGGAAATGGGACGCCCAGCCGCAGCGGGTTGCAACAGCGTCACCCCGGCGGCTTGGGCCGCCGCCAGCAATAGCTGATCGAATCGTCCCCGATCCACGAGCAATCCAGCCTCGGGCTCATAGGGTTTCTCAAAAGGTAGTTGCGTCGACCAGCGAATAAACGCAGACTGGGGCCGGCAGAACCCAGCGGATTCCACAACTGGCCGCAAATCCAACAGATCCAGCACGGGCAAAATCGAAGGCGGCAGGGATTCCCCAATGTGGGC
>ERZ1740065.1967-NODE-1967-length-12627-cov-12.126869_pt1 | contig 12627 bp, 9 predicted proteins | sample MGYA00581738_ERZ1740065 | MGnify/ENA primary metagenome ERZ1740065 (study PRJEB43018, sample SAMN04849749) | marine metagenome | isolation source: floating plastic debris | place: Pacific Ocean | collected 2008-09-01 | study: EMG produced TPA metagenomics... | reverse complement strand
CTCTCTCTCTCTCTCTCTCTCTCTCTCTCTCTCCCTCTCTCTCTCTCTCTCTCCCACTCTCTCTTTCTCTCTCTCCCACTCTCTCTAGCAGCAATTGATGATCATCAGTATGCAACACTTTTATTTCGTAAAGCTGCGAGTATATGCTGGAAGGTTGATTCTGATTCTCCTGTTGACTTTGCTGAGGAACGTAGTAAATCGTAGTTCAAACTGTCACCAGAACCTATAACTCATTTTCGATTTTTGCTATTCTCCTGTCAATTTTCACGTGCACTCCCGCTCACTCCCACTCACTCCCGCGTCTGCTGATGCGTGGATATCTATGGGAGAACCGCGAAAGCCCTCTATTCATATAATGAACTCATATTTGAAGTTGAAATAGGTAGTGATAGGCTCTTAGAGAATCTCTGGAGGAACAATTTTCCTGGAGAAGGCCCCCCAAACCCCGTTCCCCACTACAGGAGAAGACAGAGTCCCCATACTCTTCCATATTTCTGTTATTGCGATTGCTGTATATCTGCATGCAAAAAAGCAATTTCCATGCCTTGACCTCAAAAGCGTGATAAGAGTGATGATGTAACATTATTAATACTAAAAAGTCATTAATTCTCGCAGTTCGAGAGGAATCCAAAATTTTTCAATGATGATTCCGTGTCTTTTCACAACTAAATTGCTTGATCGCCACAGGCTCCTGGTGCATGATGTAGGTCCTATTTGAATGGACGACCAATACTGGGTGGCCACCTCAAAAACTCTGATTCTGTCACCATTGCATGAGTTAGCATTACCCTCTGTGAATCAATAAGCTTAGATTGTCAAGATAAATTTAATTCAGTTGGTCAATGAAATCTATTCAATAATTCACCAAGAGACTCCCTGTAATGCAGTTATTTCAAAAATAATTTCAAGCGTATGCTATGCTAGCGTCGGTGCTGTCTGACCTTAAAAACACGGCGTTAATATCATCTCACTTCTTAATACATACTTTTGTGTGACATGAGATCGTCCAATTATAGTCAAGTAGGATTCTGATGCACAGCACTTTTTGTGTAGTCAAGCATTGCGTATGGACGGAGGAGTCATCCGCTCCTGACGAAAATTGATTATTTAATAACAATTAATAGGTTTTTACACTTCGTGAGTGATAGAAGTGTGCAATAGGCATATATGCGGAGTGCAAACGCCTCGACAGAGTTAATTCACCAACGTTTAAAACGCAATTATTTTAGTTGAAGTTTTTGTTATTCTTAAAACTTCTGCCAACTGTGCCAAGAGCGGAGTAAAGCACTAGCGGTAAGTTTCTCAGATGCGGCCAACCAAGATGGGACCTTCATAGCCCATGCAGTTAGCCATGCGTTCGGATTTAAATGTTTGGCCCTTTAAACTTGCTTTGACTTCAAATACCCCTAATGGGCGTTTACACTCAATGACTGGACAACTCAGTAAATGGTTCACGAACAGAGATTTTGGACACGGAGGAAAAGCTGAATTTTGTATGATAAACACCGCTCTCTATGGATGATTGCGAAATTCCTTCTTTATTCTTCATATCTCCTCTTGAACCGTGACAGCATGAATGTGGTTTTATTCTAAGACAATCTGTTTACAGATACCTACTAACAGGAATTTCGCTCGCAAAAGATACAAAAGAACCCTATGCCTAGTTTCCATATTGCAGAGTGCAGCCACATGAATCACCGGCAAAAGTCAAGCGAAGTCGACATGAAGCCTAACTGTCACAAGCTGTTGCGGCAAGCTCTCGCTATTTGCTGTGTTTGGGGTTTCAGTTCCATATAACCGCAGCATACTTGAGATGCAGAGCCATATGTAAAGTAGCATACACTTACCATCTTTTCGTCTTTGGGACACCAATCATGTTGATGCGCGAGCACACTGGTCTCATGAGCTTTCTTCAAATCATAATTCCGTGTTTTAACCTCTTAGTAATTTTCTGATAACAAAATAGCATCGAGGTCCAAAAACGTTTTGGTCGCAAGGAAACTTCGCCCAGAAGTTCTGGGACATACCTTACCACCTAGGCTTGAGTATCCGCTGTACTTAAGCAGTCCAAACTTTTCATGAGAGGTTAAAAAGTGTTTTCTTTCCGTAATAGTAGCAGAGTGCGCATTCCTCGACCAGTTATTACCAAACCAAACTGCAGCAATAACAACGTATGCTATTGAACAACAGTTGAAATTTGAAGTGCATCGGGAGCACAACTCCGATCTCAAAAAATTGCCATCAATTGCATTAGTAGCTTTCCATCCATGAAGGTTTTAACTCTTGGAGTTGTCTGTCCGGATAATTTCTCCTGTGTCTTTGATTACTAGTCCCTATAAGACATCAACGTCATCAAACCTGATGAGAAATTGTACGTGCAGTTAAGTGATGACGAAAAACTATCTAAAGGCAATATTCCATTAGAGCAAGTCAGCACATGCTGATGAAGCATGTCAATGTACTGCTTGTGACTCTGCAATCATGAGGTGTTTGTAAGCTTACGCCGATCTCTGATTCGTGGAAGCACAGCTTAGGTACTTTTGCATGCATACATTGCATACATCCAGCGTTGCTATAGGTGAAACCAGGTATCTTATGGCAGTAGAGTGGCCGCTTTCATGAGCGATGGAGTGCGTGTCTCGTAAAATGATGAGCATGATCCTGTAAGGTCAGAAGCAGACAATCACGGACCTATGCACAGCATTATCCTACACTGTGCTCCGCATTTTTTAACTACTGCATCATAGATCTTATCAGCATTGATCATACAATAGTTGGCTTGTCCCAATGACAATACTGTTGTTGCACATAGAAATTCCTCAGCCTGGGCCGTGTGCTGGCTGCCGCTCATATACTGATGGGCTTAACAAGCTGCAATGTGTAGTTATTCTGCTCATCCATCTATATTTATAGGGGTGTTACCGTGGATAGCTGGGCAATGTAATACAGCTAGTCTAGCTGGGCGATATTGTCCAGCTAGTCCAGCTGGATAGAAACGTATTTCGAGTGAAATTGATGGCGAGCCACCTGTCACCGCGCTGAGAGTTGGTGATTTATTAGTGCGGCTGAATGGAGAATCATGTTGTCACACTAAGACCGGTGCCTGCTAGTTCCCGTCTAACTCTAACTCCCATCTCAGTGATTAAAGGAATTTTGCTGGTAGCTTCTTCAATGCATCATCACATTGCCAAATGCGCGCCTTATCTTGATGGTACTGAGCATTCTGAATTGAGCGTTAAATCACTGTACAACGCAAATCAGTCAAGGAGAAAAGGCGCTTCTGCTGTCGAATTAGTGCAGCAAGGAAGGCATTTAACGTCTATCAGGTTGTGTTGAGTGAATTGGAAGAATCAAAATGAGCCGAGCCTACGCTATGGAAAATGGGCATGCAGGTAAGAGGTGCTTGTTTCGCAGCTTGTTTCGCGCTCAAGCTGCTCTTGAGGTGGGTTGGTTAACAGGCATGATAATCTATGACAGATTTTAATTGATCACTGTCCGCTCGGTTATGTTGACCACTTTGATTCACCGCTTGTCATGTGGAGAGGATGAGTAGATGCGTTTCAATACTAGCTGCGTCTAGCATAGCTTCAGTAACTGACGGTTCACCTGCTGGTAAAATTCTATCTTCAGATGAGGATGCATCAACCAAGAGGGTATCTCAACTGCTAAGCAGTAAGGATTTTCGCTCACAGCTTGAGAAGCTCACGCTGAATCATCCGGTAAGCTTGACATCGATTCACATAATACTGTCAGATGTGCTTCGAGCCATCCAGAATCTTCAACTAGCTTTGAACAGCTTTGGTAACCTCAATGCTGGTTGGCATTGATATTGTACAACCATTGTTCTTGCTACAGGCAGGCGCCCCGAATCAACGTAGACAGGTAACTCGCACCACTAATGCATTGAATTATAAACCTTCTTTCCTTCTTCCTGCACCCCATGCAGGGTATGTATCGAATGTTTACATTAACGAGAGAGGGAGAATGTGGGAACAAGGGTAGAGAGATGGCTATCAGGCAGATAGACTGCGACACATAGGAAAGGGGATAGATAAAGCAATAGCAATTGTGATGAGAGCGGTAGGGTGAGAAGAGCTGGAGGCACAGAATGCTAGGAAAAGGAAGAGTGGGATAACTATGGGATGGAATAGAAGAGGCTTCACTCTGTGAAGATTTGTCAGCTGGAGGAGTTCAAAACTGTCATGACTGAGACATAAGCGTCAAACTAATGTAACCAATATGATAGTCGATGCTTACTTAAATGCACCTTGCACGATTTCCTACTGTTCACAATAGGATAGGCACAGAAACAATATTGAGTATAGCTGCATCTGAGCCCATGATATAATAGCTAGCTTGAGCTATCCCAGACAGTTACAGAGTTCTCACCCATTCTGTTTGCTCAGGAGCGCAGGAAAACGAAGAAAAAGATATTTAGGAACGATACTTGATGGAAAGAATGGATGTAACCTAGTGAATGGATGCGTAGTTAAACGTTTTGGCTAGGTGCACAGCAGAGCAACAGTAATTTCGTTTACATGTATCTAATGGCTTTATCATTTTTTGTTGAAGTCAAAGCCCGATCCGAACATATTCAGTCTCCCAGGAGTGAGCACTCAATCAACCGCCATGTACAGTTGTCAAGGTAAAGTCGATCTAACTAGGTCATGCTACTGGTCATATCAGTTATCTAGGTCATGTTGATGGCTGTACTGAAATAAAGGCCTCGCGTGGAGCAGGTGGAGTGAATGAGCTGTTCAACATCAACTTCTATGATGTCACAACAGTAGGCTAGAGTTGAGCGTCCAGCCCCGTCGCTTGAATTTGTCAGCCGTGACGGAATGTTAGGCTAGTAAAGAGGCTACACTGACTGATCATATCTACACTTTCTGATGTATAATAATATAGCTGTTAGCTGCTATCACTGTCCATTGAAATACTTCATAGGTTCCAGTAAGCCATAGAACTTCCCTGATTAGTTTACTTGGCCGTTCCAGAGAATGTTCGGCTAGTGTGACTCAGTTATGAGCACTGAGCATGCACCGTGTTGTATCAGCTAGTTTGTTACTGAAGCTCTGGGAGGAGTAGAAGACTGTGCTATTATGAATTGAGCAACCTGCTGGTACCTGTTGCTTCAGCTGGATCAAAGCTCACCATATGGTCTTCCTAACAGTGAAGAGAATCGAAGGATTGTGATGGTGTTGTTGGTGTAGCTCGCATAGAAGTTGCACTCCATGTCACTGCTTGTGCACCAGCCAATGAATGATCATGATAATTGAACAATGTATCCCTCATACTAACGGATGTGTTCTTATAGTTGCAGGCCCTCTGATTCCAATAAATGACATTGGTGATACAGAAACACCATTACTCTCAAGAGATGAGAGGAATTTGAGGTGCAAGCTAGCTTCCGTCTACAGACTCATTGACATAAGAGGGTGGGCTAACTCCATGTGCAACAACATAACTGTGAGTTGTCTGGCTAGCTGAACCAGCTGATAAGCGGTCAGCTATAGTGATGGCTATGTCTCTCCTCCCCCAAGGTAAATCGATGAAATAGGAACTCTCTTATGTTACATTTGGTTTGATTATTTCCAGGTAAAGATTCGTCGTGATGATGAGAGCCACTACCTGGTAAGCCCATTTGGACTCGCCTCCTCAGAAACAACTGCCGGCAGCCTGGTGAAGGTGGATCTCCAGGGCAGGGTGGCAGGCAGAAGCAACACTCCTCTAAGTATCAACAAGGCAACATACCTACTGCACGCTGCTATCCACGCTGCTAGACCAGACATTGGATGCGTCATACAAATAGATGCACCAGCAACTGTTGCAGTAAGTTGTATATGGCTTGGTGTAAATATGCTGGCGGAACCCTGTGGCAATCTAAGCTTCTAATGCATACCTTCTGTTCCTCAGCTAAAAAACCTGGATTACACAGCCATTGTCGTGATGACATCAAGAGATGGATATATCAAACCCTTGTTTTAAACAAATCACTGTCAATGTCAATGGCTATGGATTCGGCTGTAGGTTTCATCAATGAGACAAGGTCTACTTGCCTGCTCACAACCTGCTCTGCACATCGGCCGGGCTAGTTACCATGACTATCAGGGCAGCCAGATTGACGAGCGTGAGATCGAGTCTCTGTGTTGCGACCTTGGTCCAATAAACAAGGTCATGTTCCTTCGTAACCGAGGAGCAGTTGTCTGCGGATCCACCATTGAGGAGGCGTGGAGCTTGGCTGTCTCTGTCGTCAATGCTTGCCAGAATCAGGTCACTATATTTCATTGGGTCACTGATATTGAGGTGAAGGTAGCCCCTGAGCCTACCAGTTGAAGTGGGTGTGTAAAACCATGATTTTATGGATGCACAGTACATCCTTTCCTGATAAATACAATTATCGATGCTCAGATCAGCTTCAATTGCAAATACTCCCATGCAGAATCAAGTTTTGTCAATATTGGGGGATAATGGATTTCATGGCCTTCATTCTAGTTCTAGTAGGGAAGATAGAAGCAAGTTTTCGACAACTGATCTGGCATCTAATCAGAGATTTCCATCTTAGTTTCACATTCCGCACTCATGGCTGCTTTCAATGAGTTAGCCAGGAGTATTTCATTCAAATCTGAAGTTACTGACTGCCATTAAGTGACTATAACGTTTTAAATCACTTTCTCAGGTGGCAATAGTGTCTGCAGGATTGAGTCACATCATGTACCCATCACAAGAAGCTCTCGAGAGGGTGTTGAAGAACAATGACGCCAAATACACAAGCACCGTTCGAGCAGGAGATGTTGAGTGGGCTTTCGGTGAACTAGAGTTTGAAACTCAAATGAGAGCATTGGACTTTGCTGTAGTTGTCTACATCCATCAATCATGATTAGTGCAACGGAATTCTTGTGGAATTATGCAGTGGGTGTGTGTTATAGGGATTCAACACTGGCTATAATTACAAGTTACCATCTCTGAAAGTCGAGAGGAAAGTGATGGAGAAATCTCAACTAGAGTCTCTTCTCGTCACACTACTCAGCAAGTTGAAGGATGAGGAGGATAAGAAAGAGTAAGCCTCTTAGAATGGCCTTGACCTTGTGACTTTGACCTTGTGATCATTGACCTTGTGATCATTGAAACCAAAATTTAATTTCAGCTGTTGATCTAGTAAACGGCATTGGCTTTATACTTACCTCCTGCTCAGCTAGATATACTTGGATAGATAGACACAATATACAGAGCTGAGCTACCTCACTCTTATGAAGTTCCATAGTGTTTCCGTGAAGAACTAGAGTCATAAATTGAGTTATCCTTGCCACTTGTAGAGTGTCAACGAAGGAGGCCAGCAAAGGTGGTGGACTGTTCAAGCGCATGGGTCGTACTGACAGCAGCAAGGAAGTAAGTTCCCTTCATATTGAGACACTTTTCAGCTTCAGTTTCCCTAAATAAGGCAGATCAGAGCAAGAATAGTGTGTGGACTGAGTTTTTAGTAATCTATATTGATCATTCTTATCACTGTTGATGAGTTGAAGATGTTTCGTATTCACCTCTTGATGACTGGAGGCTCTGTAGCTGAGGCATCAGCTAGAACTAAATATGTCAAGGTTTTGCCTCACATTCCCTGGAATCTATATGAGCAAGAGCTTAAATCACTCATTCTTTGTGCTAACAGCTTCGTTATTGGTTGTAACTGTATCACACACACAGGTTTCCTTCCATCAAGGCTCATATTCATTTTGAACTGATTGGGATTTGTGGGACTCATGTATTCAACTTGTGTACTATGATACTGTGCAGGCAAAAGCCACCTCAAGCGCAAAAGTTGGCTTTCTGAGCTCGGTAGTGAGGAACCTAAATATTTTCATGTCATGTGACACAGCACAGCTTTGATGTGCGAACACACTGCGCTAACCAGTTCTGAATTAACCGCATCGCATACTAATTACCTCTTACCAAGCAGTAGGCGTTAAGCCGCTCAAGCGTTTCAGCTCATTGCACCAATCTGCACATCAACTATGCCAGCAGAATTAGCATGCATCATTTGGTGCCCACTTTCAGCGATCCTCGACCAGAGTTTAATGACACTCGAACAGCTGAACTATCAGGCACCCGCTTTTCATTGCATCATAGCTACTTAGCACCTACACATAAAACCTTACATCTTAGACATATTGGATGTTTCCCCATTGCTTCCACAAGTTTTTGTGCCAAGAGAGCCTCTCTCAAGTTCCAACTTCGATTCCAGGTCAGTGAGAAGCCAACTCCGACCAAGGCACAGCCAGAACCAGGTATGTCAGACACGACCTGTCTCCTGTATTTCACAGACCCTCTGGTGTTTTAGCTGGCAGAACTAACACCTTAAATCACTAGTATTGGCCTCCTAGATTTGTGCTGTCACTTCTTAGTTAGTTCTTTCAGCATTTTTCATTCACTTGTTGATTTGCCTTTATCAGCATGTGCTGGAGTGTGCGCGTGTGAAAGGGAGTGTGCGCACACGTGAGGTAGTATGAGCGAAAATGAGAAAAAACCGTTCTTTCTGAGTTCAGTTCAAACATGACAGAGCCCCAGCCATGGAAGATCAGGGTTTCAACCCATTACCTTTTTAAGTTATCAACTTTCTCAAAGTTCGGGAAATCTGAACTTTCAGTTTTCTTTCGGAAAACTTTTCATGTGTGAGGTGTGTAATTTGAAAAAATGCTGATGCCGTACATCATTACAGCAGCATCTGTCTGAACTTGAGCATTTCTACATTCACCTGTGAATGACACATCAATATCATTTCAGAGCCGCCTGTTGAAGAGGTGAAACCAGTTGAGACAGCACCTGAGAAGAATACGAGTGAGTTATTTATCACTGTCGACCATTCAATTATGATATTGCTTGACATCAGTCATCAATACTACTGAATGGCATGACGTCATTGTGAGAAATGCTAGTGTCTACAATGACCCATGTAATGCAGATTTCCACACTTAATACTTGTGTAGTAAGTAGTGAGTTCTGAGAGCTTGAGACAGTGCTAATTCACTAGCTAATCAACACCATCGTATATCTTGACCAATTAACCTGCCTTCTGCTGAAAGATAGTATACAGTATTACATCATATTGCCAACCCTTTCTTCATGATTCTCGATTGATGCCTCGCCGTTGCACGTCCACTAGGCGAGATAATGGAGTATCCTTTTAGAGACGAGAGTAAGTTGAAGACATCAATGAGCCGATGGTGGCTGCATTCTCCTGGATTGTACAAGTAGTGCCTGTTCTATGCGCATAGACTTCTGCGGTCTCAGGGTGTCTAATTCAGTTGTAGCGACATAGGAATGCATTCCTGTAGTGGGCTAGGATGGACGTAGCACCTAATTAAAACCACTTCCCAAAACGAATAGCTAATATAATCGCTTTTCTCTGAGAACTGTGGGCAAATATTGCAACACACCGGAAGGAGTGAGCAGTGGTTAAATTTGTACATCGTTACTAAAAAATAGAAAGGAATTTTTGTCATGAACATATCTCAGATATGGGATAGGACTAGCTCGTTACAGCCTGAGCAGTATTTGATACATTATGGTGGTATCCATGGAAACAGTAGTGTTCTCAGAAGGATTGAAAATATATAGGGGCACTCACAATCATTTCTGGTCTGAAAAAGTGTTTCCATAGAAAATTCTTTTCAGGCGCATCTATCTGCACAAATAGCAATGTATTGTAACAGAAATGGGAGCACTTTTTATTCCACATCCAAACACTGATGCATAGGGTAGTAATGATTCTTCAGTCGTTCTGCCTGCCTATGAACTTCTACGCCTGCCTCAAGCAGCCCAAGGTCCGCATAGGGTGATTCTTGGAAATGCCTAGAGAGTCCTCATAAATTGATATACCTGTTCTTGGGTCCTATTCCTTAGGCAATATTCTCCTTTGTAAGGCGCCCCTATGATTGCATAGGGCACAAATAGGCTTCAATTCTAAGAACTTGTTCCTACCTTTCCTAAGCCACCTATGCGTCAGGTTTTGTGTTTTTGGCAGACACTCATTGACCCTGTGCCATTGTAGTTGGAAACCATTATGGCTATACGGGTCAACAGCTGCACTTTTAAAAATAAAAGCATTAATTTGCTAAATTACGCGCATGTTTGCTTCACATCGGCTTGTATTTTACATTTGGCACATTTTTAATCGCTGTCACAGACATATTTTCCTCTTCCATCGGCGAAATGAGATCTGGTAACTCTAATGGTGTGCTGCCACACAATAGCGGGTTGAATTGGATGAATGAATTCTGCTCTTTCATGATCTTAAAATCTGATTTCAAAACAAATTTCTAGAGCCTGAGATTGACATTATGGCAGGCAAGAAAACATCCATCATGTAAATGATTCCCACGAAGACCGTTATTCTTGCATGACATCACGTAAATCCCCTGAGGCAGAAAGACCGACCTAATAATTATTACTACCACGCAAAGTACTTGTTTTGGCAGCCTAAGAATATGTGTTAGTTGCTAGGATGGTGAAGGGTTCGAATTGGTGATCACTTGGCTAGTAGCCCTACATGTGTAGACAACTCTAAAAAGTTTACAATTATTTTCACAATATTACTTTATTTTCAGGCAAGGAGTCGTCGCAACAGAATTTAAGGACAAGCAAGAGTCTTGAAATACTGAATGGTGGAGAGGTAGGAGATTCTTTGAATATGATGCTTTATATAGTCATGCAGTTCTATTGAGCTAACTGAGGAACATGAATGCACTACTTGAGATTGAGTGTCACTCATTACGCTTCAGAAACATCTGGAGCTAAATAATGAAAAGACAACTCCATTCTGTTAAAACACAACTCTGAAATTACTACCGGTGCATTGAATATTGTGTTTGCTAAAGATAGATTATGTAAATAATAATAGTTATAAAAATAATAATTATAAAAGTAATAATTATTAGCATAGTTAGGCGTAGATATATAGAGGCTTCAGCATGAAGTAAGTCATGTGCTAGGGGAGAAAACTCCAAGTTTGTTGATATAATGTAACTTTATTGCGCAATCGTCAAGAGAAAACATGGCCGTTGTCGTTTTCCAATATATATTTGTGCATGCAGCACATGTGGGCACGTACGGGAGTGCATGCCATGTGCGGGAGTGGGCACCAAAATTAACAGGAGAATGATGAAAACCGTAAAGGTTAACTACATATACTTTTGAGTAAGCATTGACCTAAAATTGCTGGCCTGTCTCATTTAGCTTAGACTGATAGTCAGACAGTAGTCAGCAGCAGTTGAGTAATGAAATAGTACCTTTATCAAACTATTCAAGTGTGAAATCTATTTCATTCTTAGTGATGAGAAGAGAGCACTGATATTTATTGAGTTAAATTTTAGACACAGAACGTCGGTTAGGTATGCTATGCTGTGTACCGTTTTTATATTATGATGTTCTTACCGTCTTAAGTATATCACTAAACTTTTACAGAAATCACCAGCTGTGGACGGTAAATCTCCCAAGAAGAAATCTTCAACATTAAGGCTACCATCCAATCCCTTCTCTCGGAAGAAAGCTGAACGGGTATAGCTATGCGATATTCGACATTGACACAACATTGCTCACCGTTTTCTACTTCATCTCAACTAATACCCAAACACCATTTAGAGCGAATTGACAGAAGTTGAGGCAGAACTTGGCCGCCTACCCACCTTGCTGCTAAATCTATGAACTTTGGCTCTAACCAACTGCGTTGATAACATTCTACTAACCACTTGGCATAATTAATATCTGCACTTCACCTACTATAATATTGCAAAATTGGCATGCTTTCATTATTTTAATTTCATTTATGTAGAACCTAATTTAGCTTTTCCTTTCACGAGAATTAACTGGTTGTTATGTCACTTTGACAGATTATGTTTTGGAGATGGTTACTGTGTTTTGGAGGTCGGTCTTAACATCATTGACTCAGTTGGCAGTTGTTATTCTCAGTTATTTTTCGACCAGATTTCGTCTCATCATCAGAGAATTATTCCGTACCAAGTTATAATTCATGATTTCAAGTATACTTTGTTAAATACTTTATCAGTCTGCTTCCCATTTAGCATGATAGCATCCCACAAGTAAACAGAAGAGTCGATTAAACATCACTGATCGTTCATCAGTTTCATACCATTACTTCAATGCTACGACCTTTGACCTTGGGCTGACCCCTCTGTAGATTGTAAAAGCAGATAGGTGTGACGCGGTTTGACTGAAACTGCTAGGTTTAGAACTTGTACCAAACCATGAATGCCATCACGAGTGTAGGACTTCACAACACGAATAGCTTATAGTGTAAATGCTGTTCCACGAGCACACTCAACATGAGAAGACGACTCTAACTATTATTTCAGCCGATGCCTCTTTGCATCACAGAGCAGGCGTGCTAGTGCAGCTGTTGTTGTTTCAATCATGGAATTACGACTTTGCTCAACATCAGATTCAAATCAATAGATTCATTGGGATATCCAGTTCTTACTAAGTAGCTGTCAGTTATTGCTGTTGGATTTTCGGAGTTCTCTTGGACAGTAAAAATGTGCCATAATTTCCCTCCGTAGGCGATTAAAACAGTATTACAAAAGTTATCAGTTGAATGGATCAGCTTTTTCCATTGCAGGC
>ERZ1740065.1966-NODE-1966-length-12629-cov-3.987037_pt1 | contig 12629 bp, 9 predicted proteins | sample MGYA00581738_ERZ1740065 | MGnify/ENA primary metagenome ERZ1740065 (study PRJEB43018, sample SAMN04849749) | marine metagenome | isolation source: floating plastic debris | place: Pacific Ocean | collected 2008-09-01 | study: EMG produced TPA metagenomics... | reverse complement strand
GGGAATTAACTTTTCTCCTTCCGCCATGCTAAAATCTAGTCCTTTTTACTGGTTAAAACATCATGGCAATATACGGAAATTCAACCCTTGGAGACGGACTGTCAGGGACTTTATTAAAAAAATTATCAACATTTAACTACCCAGCATTATTGATGATAAACCTTTGTTAAAGTCTTGGCAAAAAGGACTTTATTTCGACAATTAAAACATGTTTGTCGAATATGGGTACAGTATTTGACCTGTGTAAGCATACTTTTATTAATTTTAATTGCTGAACAAAAAAGTTTATGGACGATAATTTTTCACCAAGAGTAAAAGACGTAATTGCGTACAGTAAAGAAGAGGCCCTACGACTGGGCCATGATTTTATTGGTACGGAGCATTTGATGCTCGGTCTTTTAAGGGATGGAAATGGAAAAGCCATCAACATTTTGGATGCATTGGATGTAGACTTGGACCACTTGCGCAGAAAAGTGGAAATTCTAAGTCCAGCCAATCCAAATACAGGTACGGTCCAAAAGGATAAGAAAAACCTGCATCTTACCCGACAAGCAGAACGTGCTTTGAAAACCACGTTTCTGGAAGCCAAACTTTTCCAAAGCTCCTCCATTAATACCGCACACCTTTTGTTGTGCATTTTGAGAAACGAGAATGACCCTACCACAAAGCTTTTACACAAGCTCAAGGTAGACTATGATAATGTAAAAGAACAGTTCAAGTCCATGATTACGAGCGACGACGATTATTTGGACACCCCACGTTCCGAATCCTTCCCAAGCGACCCTGAAGATTCAGGAGAAGCCAAGGAGAGTGGTTTTGGTTCCAGTAGCGGGCAAAAAGGAAACAAAAAATCCAAAACTCCGGTCTTGGACAACTTCGGTAGGGATTTAACCCGTCTTGCAGAAGAAAACAAGCTTGACCCCGTTGTGGGCCGCGAAAAGGAAATTGAGCGGGTTTCCCAGATATTAAGCCGAAGAAAAAAGAACAATCCTTTATTGATAGGTGAACCTGGAGTGGGTAAAAGTGCCAACGCTGAGGGAAAGGAATTGCACTACATAAATAAAAAGGTTACAAGAAATCAGTATAACAAAAGAGTAGTCACTTTAGACCATGCTTCCTTAGAAGCAGGAACAAAGTACCGTGGGCAATTCGAAGAACGGATGAAAGCCGTGATGAACGAATTGGAGAAAAACGATGATATCATCCTTTTCATTGATGAGATTCATACCATCGTTGGTGCGGGTGGTGCCACCGGAAGTTTGGACGCATCCAATATGTTCAAACCAGCCTTGGCTCGAGGTGAAATCCAATGTATTGGAGCCACAACCTTAGACGAGTACCGTCAGTATATCGAAAAAGATGGTGCTTTGGAGCGAAGATTCCAAAAAGTAATGGTAGAACCTACTACGGTAGAAGAAACCATCGAAATCTTGATGAACATCAAGGGGAAATACGAAGACCACCACAATGTAAATTACACGGATGATGCCATCGTAGCGTGCGTGAAACTCACTAACCGCTACATGACCGACCGCTTTTTACCAGACAAAGCCATTGATGCTTTGGATGAAGCCGGTTCACGCGTACACATCGTGAATATGGATGTTCCTAAACAAATTCTTGAACTGGAAACCCAATTGGAAGAAGTTCGGGAATTAAAGAACAGTGTAGTTAAAAAGCAAAAATACGAGGAAGCGGCCAAGCTACGGGATGATGAAAAACGTTTAGAAAAGGAATTGCAAGCCGCGCAAGAACGTTGGGAAGCAGAAAGCAAGATGCACCGCGAAACGGTTTCTGAGGATAACGTAGCGGATGTTGTTTCGATGATGAGTGGGATTCCCGTAAATAGAATCGCCCAAACCGAAAGCAACAAATTGGCCGAATTACCGGACCTTATTAAAGGATTCGTTATCGGACAGGATGAAGCAGTTGCCAAGGTTGCGAAAGCAATCCAACGGAATCGTGCCGGACTAAAAGACCCGAACAAGCCTATTGGTTCCTTTATTTTCTTGGGACAAACAGGAGTGGGTAAAACCCAATTGGCCAAGATTTTGGCGAAGGAGTTGTTTGATTCTGAAGATGCTTTGATTCGAATTGATATGAGCGAATACATGGAAAAATTCGCCATTTCAAGATTAGTAGGAGCACCTCCAGGATACGTAGGATACGAAGAAGGCGGACAGCTTACAGAGAAAGTTCGCAGAAAACCCTATTCCGTGATTTTATTGGATGAGGTAGAAAAAGCACACCCAGATGTGTTCAATATGTTATTGCAGGTGTTGGATGATGGGTACCTAACGGATAGTTTGGGGCGGAAAATTGATTTCCGAAACACCATTATCATCATGACCTCCAATATCGGGGCAAGACAACTCAAAGACTTCGGTCAAGGCGTTGGCTTTGGTACGGCTGCCAAAAAAGCACAAGCAGACAGTCACCAGAAAAGCGTTATTGAAAATGCTTTGAAGAAAGCCTTTGCGCCAGAGTTCTTGAATCGTATTGATGACGTTATCGTTTTCAATCCTTTGGAAAGAGAAGACATCCACAAAATCATCGATATTGAATTGGACAAGTTGTTCAAAAGAATTCAGGATATTGGATACCACTTAAGTCTTTCTGAAAAGGCCAAGGACTATATTGCGGATAAAGGTTTTGACAAGCAATATGGTGCTAGACCCCTAAAAAGAGCAATTCAGAAATATATTGAAGATGCCCTTGCAGAGGAAATTGTCAATTCCAAACTGGAAGAAGGCGACAGCATCTTTATGGATTTGGATAAGAAGAAAGAGGAGCTTACAATTAAAATCGAAAAGCCAGAAAAATCCCCCAAAACAGAATAAGTTCACCTTACATACAAGAAGAAAAGCCGGTTTACAAACCGGCTTTTTTCGTAAGTAACAACCCGCGACAACCGTACATACGATATTTAGGTTGTTAATCTATATTTTTTTAGGGAGAATGGCTTTCCCTATACATTCGCCTTGAGACACACTATAATTTTGGGGAATGAGAATTGCGTACAGGAAAAATGCCCGAGTCGTACGAGAATACCGGCTGGACATTGGAACCGTTCAAGTATTTGATGATTACATGGTATCCGTCTTTGACGAAGGAGCTACCTTAACCATGGAAAGAGCTTATCAAATCATCGGTATTTCGGAAATACATTTTAGAGACAAAAACTTCGGTTACATCAGTTGGCGAAAGAATTCTTACGCCGTTGACCCAACCATCTACAGTTACTTAAGAGGGATGGAAAATCTGAAGGCCTTCGCTATCGTTTCCAAAAAGAAAATCGATATGCACAACTTCAAAATCGAGAAGCTCTTTTACAAGAACACTATGGAATTCTTTATCGAATTTGATAACGCCTTGGCTTGGATTAAAAGAAGGTTGGGAAATAAAAGAAAGTAAGGGCTTATTCCTTACCATGTTTGCCCTGCAGCTTTAAAAAAGCCGCTCCAAGAAATTCAGTAATATTTGAGGCTATCATCGCGTGCTCCCCAAGTTGGGATGCAGCGATATCGCCAGCAGCGCCATGAAGGTAAACGCCGAAAATGGCAGCGTCTAAACTCGCATAACCTTGTGCCAAGAGTCCGGTTAAAATACCCGCGAGTACATCTCCAGAGCCGGCTGTTGCCATTCCGGAATTTCCGGTGCTGTTGATGTATCCTTTTTCACCATTGATAACAATGGTATACGCATCTTTCAGACACAAGATACATTGATGGTCGTTACAAAACTGCTGCGCTTTTTCCAATTTATCGTAATCATCTTTCCAACCGCCCAACAGTCGTTCAAGCTCTTTAGGATGCGGGGTCAAAATGCTGTTTTTGGGAATAAATGCCTTGAAATCATCACACTTTGCGAGAAGGTTAATGCCATCCGCATCAATTACAATTGGAAAATCAACCGAATTCAAGAAGTGCCCAAAAGTTTCCTCTGTTCTGCTATCCATACCAAGTCCCATACCCAGTGCCACCGTAGTGGGAACAAAAGGCAACTGAATATCCAGAATTCTTTCCTCACCCTTATCGGTAAGCACCATAACCTCAGGGAGTCCAGTTTCCAGAGGTACATAGCCCAACTTGGGCACGTAGGCCGAAACCAAGCCGCAACCGGAACGCAAACAGGCTTTGGCCGCCAGCTGTACGGCTCCCATTTTGCCCTCGGAACCACCAATTACAAGGGCATGACCATAGGTACCTTTGTGGGAAAATCTTTTTCGAAATTTGAGCATTGGTCGTACCCAATCCTCCGTGACATATAAAAAATCAGTATCAACGTTTGCTAAAAACTCTGGATCCAATTGGATGTCCAGCACTTGCCATCCCTCCAGAAAAACTCCAATCTGAGGTAGAAAAAAAGAAAGTTTTGGAGCCTGAAAACTCAAAACATGATTGGCATGAATCACGGCATTTTCGTCAGGCACCCAATCATGTGGCATCCCCGAGGGAACATCCACTGATAAAACAAACGCCTCAGAGGTATTTAAACTTTGAACCAGTTTTTGCACCCAACCATCCATGGGACGATTATATCCAATACCAAAGATGGCATCAATAATAATGTCATCCAGTCTAATTTCTGGGTGAGCTGATGTGGCATTTAGAAACTCCGGCCAAAGCTTTCGTTCTTTTAAACGCGCCATATTCTTCAAGAAATCATCGGACCTTTTTTCACTAAAGTTGACTACATAAACGGCTACATTAAAATCAGCTTCATGCAGCATCCGGGCCAAAGCAATACCATCACCGCCATTGTTGCCGACACCACAAAAAATCCGAAAAACATTGGGAGCTCCTTTAAGACGTTGGTTAATCCAATCAAAAATGCCAAGAGCAGCGCGCTCCATCAAAATATCGCTATCGATACCCTCCTTTTCAATTGTGAATTTATCAGCTTGATGTATCTGCGTAGCAGTTAAAATTTTCATTTTCCAACAAAACCTTTACAAAACTGAGGATTACTTAAAAATTTCCGCGTCATTTGATGAAGCTCTCAAAAATACTACTTTTACCTTGTAAAAATCAGTGTCGTGTCGACACGTCGAATTATGAAAGCAACTTTCACTTACTTCACTACTACTACCACCCCTTTGGGGTAAGCTATTCATTATTTCCGTCGATTCTTTATACACTGTATTTTTATTCTAAACCTAAAATCCATGAAGGTTCTAAAATTTGGTGGCACTTCGGTCGCCAATGCCGAAAACATACGCAAAGTTAAATCCATACTCAACGAAACTACTGAAACCAATCAGGTAGTGGTTGTATCTGCTTTTGGTGGTGTCACGGATATGCTTTTATCCGCCAGTGCCATGGCATCACAACGTGATGAAGGGTATACCCAGACGCTTGCAACCATTGAGCAACGTCATCTCACTACTATAAAGGAATTGTTACCCGTTACCAAACAAAGTTCGGTGCTCAGTAAGGTAAAAAGCCAATTGAATGTTTTGGAAACCTTGCTCGAAGGCGCTTTTTTGATTGGTGAGCTGACTCCAAAATTATCTGACCGCATCGTAGGCTATGGAGAATTACTTTCCAGTTATATCATTTCTGAATTTTTAAAAGAAGAAGGACTGTCAGCTAGTTTTAAAGATAGCCGGGAATTAGTCGTAGCCGATACTTCTTTTGGCAATGCCCAAGTAGATTTTGTTGCTACGGTCCAAAGATGCGGTGAGTATTTTTCTAATGTAGCTAATGATATTATATTCCTCCCCGGTTTTATTGCCGCAAGTAAAACCGGCGATTACACTACATTAGGAAGAGGTGGCTCTGACTTTACAGCAGCCATAGTTGCAGGTTGCATAGATGCTGAAAGCCTTGAAATTTGGACGGATGTCAGTGGTATGTACACCGCTAATCCGAAATGGGTGAAACAAGCGAAATACATCCCTAATATTAGCTATGAAGAAGCCATGGAGCTGTCACATTTCGGGGCAAAAGTTTTATACCCGCCTACGATTCAGCCGGTACTTCAAAAAAATATTCCCATTTGGATTAAGAATACCTTTGCTCCCCATGAACCTGGCACGCTGATATCCGAAAATCACAATGGAGCCCAGAACACCGTGCGCGGGATAAGCCATGTAGGAGACATTGCCCTTGTGTCACTGGAAGGTCCGGGAATGATAGGCATACCAGGCATCTCAAAACGATTTTTCGAAACCCTTTCTGTTAATGAGGTTAGTGTTGTTTTGATTACCCAAGCTTCATCTGAACATTCGATTTGTGTGGGCATTGCCGAAAAGGATATTGACAAAGTAGTTGATGCGGTAAATGAAACTTTTGCTTACGAAATGTCTACCCACAAAATCAAGACACTTCAAATCGAAAAAGACTTGGCCATTGTTGCGCTAGTCGGCGATAATATGAAAAGCCATCAAGGTTTGAGCGGGCAAATGTTCAGCACTTTAGGCAAAAACAATGTCAACATTCGCGCCATTGCGCAAGGTGCTTCGGAACGGAATATCTCCGCAGTGATTCAAAAGGAAGATGTAAAAAAAGCCCTGAACGCCTTGCATGAGGTCTTCTTTGAAGAAAACGTCAAGCAGGTCAATCTGTTCATCATGGGTGTGGGTAATGTCGGCGGAAAGCTATTGAAGCAACTACATCAACAAAAAAGTTATCTGAAAGATGAGCTACAACTCAACATTCGCGTGATTGGGTTAAGCAATTCACGAACCATGCATTTTAATGATGAAGGCTTTGATTTGAACAACTGGGAAAGTTCATTAGCCGAGGGAGATAAAGCAAACCCTCAAGAATTTCTGCAACGCATTTTAAGCTAAAACCTGCGCAACAGCGTTTTTGTGGATAATACGGCCAGCGAAGTCATTTCCAAAACCTATGCTGATTTCTTAAGAAACAGCATTGCTATAGTAACCTGCAACAAAATTGCTTGTGCCTCTGAGTACGATAACTACAAAAATTTGAAAAGTTTGTCAAAGCGGTATCAAGTTCCCCTGCTTTTTGAAACGAATGTGGGAGCTGGACTACCTATTATCGATACCCTTAAAAACTTGATTGCATCAGGGGACCGTATCCTAAAAATACAGGCAGTCTTGTCAGGTAGTTTGAATTTTGTATTCAATACCTTCAATACCAACAACACATTTCACGACGTCGTGAAACAAGCGCAAGAGGAAGGTTACACCGAACCTGACCCGACTATTGATTTGAGTGGTATTGACGTGATGCGAAAAATTCTAATTTTAGTTCGGGAAAGTGGTCTAAAATTAGATTTAGAAGACATTGAGAATACCACTTTTCTTCCAGAAGAAAGTCTACAAGCGGAATCTACAGATGCCTTTTTTGAGACCCTAAAGACTCACGAATCCCATTTTCAACAACTTTTTAAAGCAGCCGCCGAGCAAAATTCTCGATTGAAGTATGTGGCACAATTTGATGAAGACAAGGCAAGTGTGGGTCTTCAACACATTCCAGAAGGGCACGATTTTTACAATTTGGAAGGCAGCGACAACATTGTGCTCTTTTACACAGAGCGTTATACCAAACAACCTCTGATAATTAAAGGGGCTGGTGCGGGTGCTGATGTAACGGCATCTGGTATTTTTGCGGATATTATTCGAATCGGAAACTTTTAATATGGAAAGCATTAAAGTTTTTTGTCCTGCTACCATCGCAAATATTTCGTGTGGATTCGACGTGCTAGGTGCAGCCTTAGATACGGTGGGTGATGAAATGATTGTGGCGAAAACCGCCGAAAAAGGAATCCGAATCACTAAAATTATCGGTCAAGACCTCCCTTTGGAAACCGAAAAGAACGTTGCTGGAGTAGCCGGATTAGCGTTGTTAGCGCAAGCTAAATACGATGGAGGTTTTGATATCGAAATCCATAAAAACATTAAACCAGGAAGCGGCATAGGAAGTAGTGCTGCCAGTTCGGCGGGAGCAGTTTGGGCAATGAATGCCCTTTTGGGGAAACCCTTTTCACCATCAGAATTAGTTGGTTTTGCCATGCAAGGTGAAAAAGTTGCTAGTCAAGTAGCACATGCCGACAATGTGGCGCCTGCCCTATTCGGTGGATTCACTTTAGTGAGAAGCTACAAACCATTGGATATTGTGCCTCTGCCTACTCCGGAAGAATTGTATGCCACAGTCATTCATCCACAAATCGAAGTGAAAACCTCCGATTCCCGAAATATTCTCAAAACCAAAATCACCTTAAAAGATGGTATTCAGCAATGGGGGAACCTCGGTGGCTTGGTAGCCGGTTTGTTTCGTAGCGATTATGAATTGATTGGCCGTTCACTGCAAGATATTATTGTCGAGCCGATACGTTCTATTTTGATTCCGTCTTTTGAAGACATTAAAATTACAGCAATGCAAGTAGGTGCCTTAGGCTGCGGTATTTCGGGCTCCGGACCCTCTGTTTTTGCTTTAAGCAAAGGCAAAGCCAATGCGGAACGCGTTGCGGACCAAATGAAAAAAGTGTACCAACCTCTTGACATTGATTTTGATATTCATATCTCTTCTATAAATCAACAAGGCATAAAAATCATATCCTAACCATGCAGTTCTACAGTCTTGGTAATCCTGAATACAAAACTTCTTTTAGGCAGGCGGTAATTACGGGTATCGCCCCTGACCGTAGCTTGTTTTTCCCAGAGTATATTCCCGTCTTTCCGAAAGGTTTTTTTGAAACCATATCAGAAAAGGATACCATTGAGATTGCTTTCGAAGGCATCAAGGACTTCGTGGGAGATGAAATTCCTAAAGAAAAACTGAAGGCGATTCTGGAACAAGTCTTGGACTTTGATTTCCCTTTGGTTTCCATTGAAGAAAAGGTAAGTACCCTTGAACTTTTTCATGGCCCCACAATGGCCTTTAAAGATGTTGGTGCACGCTTTATGGCCAATTGTCTAGGTTATTTTTCCGAAGGAGAGCGGCAAGAGGTTACGGTACTGGTGGCAACATCTGGTGATACCGGTGGTGCTGTAGCAAATGGTTTTCTTGGTGTTGAAGGCGTGAACGTTGTGATTCTGTATCCCAGCGGTAAGGTCAGTGAAATTCAGGAAAAACAATTAACCACCCTTGGTCAGAATATTACAGCCTTGGAAGTGACAGGTACTTTTGACGATTGCCAACACATGGTGAAAACTGCTTTTTTGGATACCGCAATCACCCAAAAACGAAAGCTTACCTCTGCCAATAGCATCAACGTGGCCCGATGGCTCCCTCAAATGTTCTATTACCTCATCGCTTGCCAAAAATTTCAGGGTAATTTAGAGGACATTGTTTTTTCCATTCCTTCTGGAAATTTTGGAAATATTTGTGCAGGTATGGTCGCCCAGCGTATGGGTATGCCCGTAAAGCACTTCATCGCAGCCACGAATGTCAATGACGTGGTTCCTAGGTTTATGAAAAACAATAATTACGAGCCTAAACCCTCCATAGCCACAATTTCGAATGCGATGGACGTTGGTGACCCTAGCAATTTTGTCCGCATTCAAAAATTGTATCAAAACGATTTTGAGCTGCTTTCAGAACATCTCTCCAGCTACTCTTTTACGGATGAAGTCACCCGAAAGGCGATGAAACATCTATATACCAACGAAAACTATATAGCCGACCCACATGGAGCTGTTGGGTATTTAGGGATACAATCCTTCAGAGAAAAACACCCGGAAAAACACGGCATCTTTCTGGAGACTGCTCATCCGGTAAAGTTTCTTGATGTTGTCCAAGACACCCTAAATATCGAACCAGAGGTGCCCAAACAAATTGCGAATATCCTACATAAGCCCAAACATGCAATTCCGGTATCAAATTATGAAGGATTGAAAGCTTTCTTAATGGAAAACTAAAGTTTAGGAATTGTCAATAGGCTGTTCAAAATAATAGCTGAATTCCCTTCTTCGCCTCTGGGAAATCCGATAAATTTGCCGGATAAATTCACAGCATGAAACAAACTGCGCTATCTGAAGTCCATAAAGCCCTAGGCGCCAAGATGGTCCCCTTTGCGGGATTCGAAATGCCCGTATCCTATGAAGGTGTAAACGCTGAACATGAAACCGTTCGGAAAGCGGTTGGCGTTTTTGACGTTTCACACATGGGAGAGTTTTTGGTAGAAGGACCTCAGGCTTTGGCATTGCTACAAAAAGTCACATCAAACGATGTTTCGAAACTTACCGTGGGTAAAGCACAGTATAGTTGTTTCCCCAATGAAACTGGCGGTGTTGTTGATGACCTCATTGTCTATAAAGTTAAAGAAGAAACCTATCTCTTGGTTGTGAACGCATCCAATATCGATAAAGATTGGGCACATATTTCCAAATACAATGAACATTTTGGAGCAAACCTCCGCAACGTTTCGGACGACTATTCGCTTTTGGCCATTCAGGGTCCAAAAGCAGTGGAAGCCATGCAATCCCTTTCTTCCCTCGATTTGTCCGAAATCAAATTCTACAATTTTGTGGTTGGTGATTTTGCAGGCATCCCGCATGTGATCATTTCGGCTACTGGCTACACCGGTTCAGGCGGGTTTGAAATCTATTGCAAAAACAGCGAAGTGGAACAAGTTTGGAGTAAAGTACTCGAAGCTGGTGCCAATTTTGGTATCAAACCTATTGGCCTTGCTGCGAGGGATACCCTTCGTTTAGAAATGGGCTATTGCCTATATGGTAATGATATTGATGACACTACCTCTCCTATTGAAGCTGGATTGGGTTGGATTACCAAGTTCACCAAAGAATTTGTGAATCACGAAGCGTTGGCGCAGCAAAAAGCTGACGGACCCAAACGGAAATTGGTAGCCTTTCAAATTGAAGAACGCGGAATTCCGCGAAAAGACTATCCTATTTTAGATATGGCAGGCAATGAAATCGGACAAGTAACATCGGGCACTATGTCCCCTTCTCTTTCCAAAGGTATTGGACTGGGCTATGTTACCGTGGAAAATGCCAAAGTAGGTTCCGAAATCCAAATCCAAATCAGAAAGAATAGTGTGCCTGCTTCCGTGGTCAAACTCCCTTTTTATAAACCCAGCGAGTCGTAAACTTAGTGCAGAAAGCGAAGAAGAGAATCCTTATTCTAGGCGCTAGCGGTTTTATCGGAAACGCCATTTACAAAGAACTGTGTTCGTACTTCGACACCTACGGCACCTATTGCAGTAATCCGCTTTTTCGGGAAAACCAACAGTTTTTTCGATACGATTTGCGGGAGGATGACATTTTTAGGGTATTGGAGCAGGTAAAACCCCATTTCATCATCTCTGCGCTACGAGGGGACTTTAGTGCCCAAGTAATGGCCCATCAACACATACTTGAGTATATAACCCGACGCAAAAATTGCAAACTATACTTTGTTTCTTCAGCGAATGTCTTTGATGCATATAGCAAGTATCCTTCCTATGAAATGGATAAGACCTTATCGGAAAGTTTTTAAGGTCGTCTGAATATCAAAATAGAGAATAATTTGTAGCTGTTGCCCAAAGAAAAAACTGCCATCTTAAGAGTTCCAATGGTATTTGGAAACACCTCACCACGCATTAAGGACATCAAAACTCAGCTAGCACAAGAAGAACCCATTGAAGTGTTTCCCAATCTCATAATCAACGTCACCAACGACGACCGTTTGACCCAACAAATTCATTATCTTATTAATCAGGATAAATCAGGTATCTATCATTTGGGTAGTGTGGATTTAGTCCAACATGAGGAATTCATCAAAGAGGTCATCAAACGCTTGGGGAACTTTCATCCTGTTCTAAAACGGGTTTTTACTACCAATGAAGACCGTTACCTGGCCGCTCTCCCCAAGGACAATCTTTTGCCGAAAAACCTGAGAATTCAATATCAAGATATTATTGACCACCATCTTACCGTAGAGTGAGGTCAATGTAAGGGCGAGGCGCAAGTATAAACTCAGGTACAAGCTCAAATTCAGGCTCAAACGCAAGTACAAGTTCAAGCTCAAGTACAAATTTAATTAGCGTATTAATATTCTGGGGTTAACTTAATAGTTCTCGCATCATAAAGCGAAGTTCGTGGTAGGCGTCAAAACCTAGAGGATTATTGGAGTAAATCACTACGGTGTATTCGGTGTCAACAAACATCAAAAGTTGGCAATGAATCTGTTCTCCGACACCACCGGAGTGGGAAACTTCGCGGCTTTTCAATCGATTCGAATCAAAAAAACCATAAGCGTAGCGTACCCCTTTTTCCAATTCCACTTTGCCTTCCATCATGTTTTCGGTCATTCCTTCAGGCAATAATTCATGAGTCAATAGGGCTTTCGAAAACTTATGCATATCCATTAAGGTGGATTCAGCACCTCCTGCCCCAAAACCACATCCAGTAGACTTCATATCTGCAGGTTCCAGAAGGTTCGTACGGATGTAATCACAATACGACTGGCCACTTAACTTTTCGATGATACGGCCCAACAATACATAACCCGAGTTGGTATAGCGCCATTTTTTCCCCGGTTTGTGCTTTAATTTTTTATCCTTTAGAATTGAAACCAGTTCTGCATGTGTCTTTTGGGTAGGGTTTAAAGGGTCTAATCCAAGTCCCATCATAAACACATCTGGCAGTCCATTGGTATGGGTCAATAAGTGATGTATGGTAATATCTTGTGCTCCTTTTTTTTCTTTTTTTT
>ERZ1740065.1964-NODE-1964-length-12639-cov-11.433566_pt1 | contig 12639 bp, 11 predicted proteins | sample MGYA00581738_ERZ1740065 | MGnify/ENA primary metagenome ERZ1740065 (study PRJEB43018, sample SAMN04849749) | marine metagenome | isolation source: floating plastic debris | place: Pacific Ocean | collected 2008-09-01 | study: EMG produced TPA metagenomics... | reverse complement strand
CCCCCCCCCCCCCCCCCCCCCCCCCCCCCCCCCCCCCCCCCCCCCCCCCCCGAACAAAGTGATCACATCCTGTAGACTGTGAGTAAGTATTGGATCACCAAGATTAGATAACGCCAGCTGCAGCCTGTGAACTGTAGTAACCTGGAACCATTGACTACCAACTAGACCAATGCCTCTGCAACACTCACCCATGAATACTTCTTCCTGGCTATTCGAGCATTATTTACTCCACTCACAATACAAAAATTTATAAATTGTTATTAATTTTAATTTAATTATTAATTCAAATTATAATTATTATTGCCGCCGAATTAATCACAGATAAATTTTAGTAGTAGTGTACAGAAGCCCAAAGATTTTCATGAGCTATTTGGTCCTAGAAACATTTGGCCAGTTCAAAAATCAGTGAGCCCTTTGGGCCGTTTTTGTAGGACCCCATGGTTCATGAAATTTTGATCGCAACTCATGAGCCATTTGGGCTTCCGCTGTAGTGGCAGTAGGGAGGTAGTGGCAGTAGTGGCAGTAGTGGCAGTAGTGGCAAGAGATGAGACTCGATAGGATATCACTATTTTTGTCTTAGTAGGCGCTGCGAAAACAAGTAGTTGTAACAGCAGTATCGCAGTGAATAGCTGAATGCTCTACATGATCATGGCTGCTAATATCCATAAATAAGACGCCAGTCAGCAAACAATCCAATACTGTGAAATAGGAAATAGTTCTCAAACAATAACTCCTACAAATGTCACTCATATTATTCCTACGCTAGCGATTTCAAACGACCTACCATTTTATGAAAAGTTGCAAAAACAGAAATTTTCCAATCCCGTAGAATAAAACTATTTGATACAGCATGACAAGTAATTCACCCATTTTTACCATCATGAGAAAGTCATTACACAATTATGAGATAGAAAGGATAGTGAATTGAAGTGTTAGTAATGGGGAGAGAGACCCAGTCACGAACAACAGCACCTGCACATGGCAGTGGAAAGGATGAACACAATTTGAAGCGTAGGAGAAATCTAAGACCAACGGAGCCGAATAAAAACGACAGAAACAGCACAGCACTGGTTTACCATCTGGCTGACGGTGGAACACTGAGCAGCTATCTGTGACTTTTGTACCGAAGTCTCAAATCGTTGTCACTCTGAATTTGCTCTCTCAGACGATAAGCGAAGTATATGCCGATGATCTAAGGGATATTTTTTGGACAGGATAAAATAAAGACGTTACACTCAATAGCAGGCAGATCCTGCTTGGGATAGCTGGACGACGAGACATTTCTTGAATTATGCGAATTGATTCTAAACATTATAACATAGGACTGAACTTTCATGAAGATACAAAACTAAGCTACAATGACAAACTAAATGAAATCATAAAGCAACACACTGATAACTAATGTCATACTGTGCTAATGAGAACGGATAATGGCAAACAGACACTAAAGGCAGAGAGGACAGATGGTACCTCAATGACAGCGATCCCCACAGCTGTACCGGCGACTGGCAGCATGTTATTATTGACCCAGAGGTCAGCAGCTTCCAGGCAGCCCGTGCTGTAGATGTATTCTGACATAGTGGCTCTCTGTAGACAAGATGGCGGACAAGGAGTTGACTGGCAATGAACTACCATCAGCTGTGCATATTACATGATAGGGGGGAGGGGGGGGGTAGCTACTTACGTTATCAGTCTTACGCCTGTCATATCCACATTGCAGATTTATTATCGCTTTCGGCTACAAAAATATGCAACTAGTCAACTAATAGTCGCACGTAAGGAAAGACTCAATCTTGCCAGCTGCGTTTCTTTGCGCAAGATACTTGAATTGAAGTAACACGCTTCTATGGCACAATCGAGAGCTGTTATCTGCCCGTTCATTTAGTATGTTAGTATGTCAGCATCAGCTGATCTCTCATTGTGCTGCTACTGTCCACAATAAACAATGGAGGTATCATTCATTGTCAGTACTCTTAGTAGAATCACCAGGGAGAGATCCTAGACCTGGACTTGGACCTCAGTTAGTATGGAATCCAGACTGAAGTACTCTTACATAGCGAGTGCCTGGATCTGTTACCATGGTTACCATGGCTGTCCTATGATGTAGATATAGGATTACTTACATCGGACACCCGGCAGCAGGAGAAGGGAACGCCGCAGGCTTCTCGGCTCGGCGATGAGCAGTTGAAATAGACATTCATATTCCAGTCATCCGGCTCGTTCACTCCGCAACAATGCAACTAAAACATATACATACAGCACTGAACTAGAGAGAATAGCCAATATACACCTGTAGTGGGGAGGGCAGTGGATGATAGGGTTGGGATGAGAGTGAGTACAGAGACTGACGTACCCACGAGTCCTGTATCCAGTCTATGACATTCTGGAGGTCATCGTCGTCCCGGTATTTATCGATGTAAGACAGCAGGGCGTTACCGATCTGCTTCTGCACCTACAGGCGACACACAGGATGTGGTGAAACTGGCAGAGGAATACCCGTAGCAACCAATACTAGGAGTTGCTATGGCTAGGATTTACATTACAAACTTCCACACACGCTGCGGTAGTGACACAGAGTACTCTACTCCCAGTTCTAAATCTATCTGACCTGAATAGGAAGTAAGCAGGCATTCGGTGATAACATTACTTCAAAAGCCCATTCATATGCCTGCGTACTCATATGTGACTCTGTACATCTGACTGCATGTATCACGACAACAGAGCCTGCTAGACCAGCAGGCCACAATAGGATGTCACATGACTGCAATAGAATACTACTTATACATGTGAGGTCGTGCCGAAAGCGACAAAAGTTTGACTCTTCTATTAAGTTGTAACCACAGCAAATCCTGGGAGATCAATACTGAGTGAGGCTATGGTCACCAATGCGTGACGTCAAGACCCAGCTGGTAATCAAATTGGACACCGAAAAATGGTAAAATTAAATAAAACTGGTCAACACAGAACCCTGACTGCAAATAGCTAGGTAGATTGAAAGTATCAAGACAGAGAGAAGAGTATTCCCTGCAAGAAAGGTGCTATATAGAGTGGTACTGCTTGCAAAAACCTGCCGCATAGCAAACATAGCACTTATCACATGTTTAGTCAGCGTTTTATGGAAATTTCGTGTCTTTTTTCACCATCTGAACTCCTGGAAGTTCTTATAGGAAATTAAGTGGGAGTGTAAGCCCTGGTACAGACGGATTACTGTGAACATACCTCATCCTTATAGACAAACAAGAGCACCGCCACTGTGACTTGAGAGAGGAGGATGACAAGTAGGCACAGTATAAACTAAAAACAAACAGGGGAACATCAGGTGTCATACATTACCTGAAAATAACATTCGGGCAAATAAAGTAAGACACAACTGACACTGGTCCCTCGTCTACAGCTGAAAAATCTGCTGAAGAGCGTGTTGATAACTCACATCTCAAAGTAAGATACTGGTGATACTAGTGATAGCGCTACTTTCATGAGCTCAAACTTGCTTCAATAGTGGAATAGGTAGTGTGTATTATACAAGGCGGTGAGGTAATCACGAATAGATGAGTCATTGGTACTTACAAACATCAGGAGGCAAGTATTCTCCCTTAGTGCTCCCACACAACCAGCAAATCCTATGATAAAAATCACAGCACCAACTATGATGAAGATAAGACCAGGGTCGACAAAGAATGTCGTCAGCTTTCCGATGTTCTTAAACATCTCCTTCTGAACCCAAGCCCACACCCCAATACCAAGAAGTCCCAATCCAAGAATCTGAAAAACAGAATTTCTACCTCAACCACAAGAACTGCTTAAATCAACAAGCACATTAGGTACAGCAAAACTCACCCAAAAGAAGACATTGAATGAAAAAAGAAGATACTTGATACAGCAGCTCACTTCACTCCTGTCCCGGGGATCTCTCCGTCCCCTGCGATGCTCTGCTCCCATAGCCCCTTTCTCTCTTCGACCTGACCAAAATTCTGTATAGAACTGCTCAGTACTTGGCAGTGCTACAAGCTGTAAACACACAGCGCTGCACTCATACACAACCGAATTCAATAATGGTTCTGAACGTAAAAGGTCGAAAGGTCGATTCTTTGTTACCTTCACTCCACTCTACTTTCACACACAAATCTCAGATCTGGGTGAATGTCAGTCAGGGTAAGATCCAGACAGTAGGAGCGCAAGTAGCAGAAACAGCCCTACTATTATAACGTGTGGCAGGCAGTGTAGGGCCGTGTGTACTACTGTATGTATGGTTCCCTCGATTAGGCACCGTAGGTAGCGAGAGTTACAGCGAGTAGCAGCTAGGGAAAACGAGAGGTAGTACACGAGATGTTTGTACCGTAATGTTACTGGCGTGCGCGGGCCCCACGAGGAAAAACGGCGTACCGGTATGATAAATGACTGGTGGATTGACTCCTTTCGAAAACTTATTATAACACAGTGTGTGTACGCTCATATCATTTCTCTAGTGTAGGTCAGCTATCGAGCATAAAACCCACGATTTTATTTTCTCTCAGTTCAAATTGTACACATACACAGTATGCACCATTCACCATTCGTCTGTAACTTTTATTCAATGGTCGTTGTTGTTCGTCGACTCAACTGTGATCTCGGAAGTGACCAGTGGAATATGGAGTTGTGCACTCGCTCTACAAAATCATCGCCGATATCCGCGTCTTCCCGTACTTAGATGCCCCACATGATTTACCTACCGTTGCATTTGTATTTCGAAAATTTCCTTATGGTACGTTCTGTTCCTGTTCTCTATTCAGCTTCACCAGTTTCCCCTCACTGATTTACGAATGGAATAACTCAATTTCCAGTGAGAACCACGTCTGAAAACGAGATGCAACATGAGAAGAAAGTGTGACAGAAGAGATGTATAGGGCAACAAAGGGAGGAAATGAGACGAGAATAAATTAGCTGATAAGAAGGTATGCTGGGAGAGATCAGATGAGGAGGGAGCTAGAAAGGAAGTTAAACACTAGTGGTCATGTGTGATCACACTAGTAGGTGCAACCATCCGTCTCACGAGTCACATGCTGTGTTTTACCTCTCACGTAACTATGGGGCGTTTGCTACAAAAAGTTCGTCAAAGATGGCTTTCTATAAACGAAGGAATCAGAAGAGCACTAGCCATAATTATAAGTTGATTTGTTAACAAAAAGAGTACAAGAAATAAAAGCCAGGAGAGGCTCAAATCAGATCTAGACTTGCATATTTTCGGCATTTCAGCAAGAAAAAAATAAACAACTTGGGTAAAACACGGTTGTAGAAAATTATCCAGTATACGCAGCACTAACTAGGTAGTTGTGCTCATGCCTTTAATGCCTGCTACAGTCTAATAGCAGTCTTTGACTGGCGATGGCCATACTGCCAAGGCAGCGAGAACTGAAGAAAAACAATGTCTCTCACATCGCCATCAGTTCTTGGATTGAAACATACACTCTCTCAATATTTTCATCCCTCCCTTCATCCCTTGCCCCCACTCCTCCCTTTGCCTCATTCCTCGATCTCTCTCATCTCATATTTCCCTCTCTTCCACCCTACCTTCATCCATCTCCTCCATTTTTCAGACTGTCCCACTCCTTCATACCTGTCATCTATCCTCTCCTTCATCCCTCCTCTTCATTCCTTTCACCCATTCTTGTTCTTCATCCCTCTTGCTGTCCCTCTGCTCCACCTCTTTTTTTCCACCCTTCTCCTCTACTCCTCTGATCATCCGTTTTATCCACCCCTCTCTATGCTCATCTCCTCTACCATTTCCCTCTGCATCCCTCCTTCATCCCTCCGCTTTCATCTGTTCCTCTTCTTCATCCCTCTCTCCCTCCCTTTGCTTCACCCCTCTCTCTTGCTCTTATACATCCTTACCCTCTCATCTACTCTGTCCCTTTGTTCCACTCCTCTGTTCTACTACTCTGTCCCTCTGTTCTACTACTCTGTCCCTCTGTTCCACTCCTCTGTTTCACACCCAGCCCTCCAATCCTCTGTACCGAACCAGTCTCCTGCCCTGGCCTTCTTTACACGCTAGCTATCTCACCTCACCCCTCCGTTTCGCCCCTCTAAGCCATACTCCTTCTTTACAGCTGTCCCTTTCATTGGTTATCTGTTGTGACTTGTGAGTCCATTTACTTTTGCAGCTGAGGTGGGTGGAGAAATGCTGGTGGTCCGCTCATGCCTGAATCATGAGTGATACTTTGTTCTGTTACCACCATGAATTGCGTAGTAGTCAGATGGAATGCAATGATCCTCACAACCAATCCTCAGTCCTTCAGCACTCACAGCCTAAAACTGCCAATATTGAACGAGAAGACCTGGAGTATCAACCTGATGATAGACTACTCAGTTCATCACGTACTATAAACAGCTGCCGATGGCAGAACATGTTACAAGTAGATCGGATCATTTTGCCATCAGTGTTATTTGGTCATCATCATCAGCCTCATTGAGTTTTTGGATGTTATGCTTTATTTTTAAATAGAACTAACACTACTAAGTAGAGTGTGAGTTTTCGGTGTAGGATGAGGGAACGTTGTGTTGTATGTTCTATGATGGTTCTGTTAGTGTTGGGTTGTCTTCGGCATATGGCATTAGGTTAAATAGAACCCTTGTGCAACACTTATCCTATCATTACTGGAGCTTACTGCAGATATGAGCCACCATTCACAGTATGTACTTCCACAAAGGCTATAGCAGAATGGGAGCTGACTATAGGCCATTAGATGAAGTGGGAGTGCGCCCCATCAGAACTGATGGTAGCCTGTACTCCTCCCCTTTCTGCTTTCCTTTTGAGATGGCAGATGTCATGTCAGATGGTAGCAATGTCACACAGATATTACTCTTCGAGCTTGGAACCATTTATCACAGACAATACATGGATAGAAAGTAATGTAGTTCAGTTAGCTTGGCACAGGCAGATACGACTAGTAGTTCAATCGATGTAGTTGCCCGATCTCGTTGAGGAGGTGGATTGAAAAAGGAGGCTGGCTGAACCGTATGATCTGCTCCATTTGAGGTGCCGAGTGGGGCAGATAGTGGTACTGGTACCCCTGGGGATTGCAATTCGTGCCAGCCAACCCACGTTGTCAGTGAGCCGAGATAACAGCGGTGCACACTTGCCAACGGCTCAACCACAGAATTGACCTCTTGTGACTTGTGAACTAACAATCGGCGACCTAGAAAGCGTGACGTAGCGCATAACGAGAGGCGCTCGCTATGCGTGACAGGACAGGACTCCTCTGCGACGAGGACGCCGTCGTGAAATTTTGAATGTGAAAGTCGGATGAACCTGTTATGAGTTTCTCATCAGTAACGTGAGTATTCTAAAATTCACTAAGAGGCATAAAATGTTAAGGTGGTATCAATAGAGAGCCTCATAGCTGTGCTTTTGATGGCCTGTGAATTTGAGAGACGAGGCAGGCGTTTCCTAGTAGTATCGCAAATTTGCGACACCTCGCCGACGTAAACTTCGTGAAAATGAGTCAAGAAAGAACAACTCCGAAACACCAAATTTTTCTGTCTATTTGTAGGGTAGTTGCTGCCAGCTAGATGTTTCCAAATTGCTGTCAGAATCTGAAGAAAGTCTTGCTCTGTTGTAGATTTTGAAAAAGACTTGATCAAGATGCCACAATCATCAATCAAGTTAATTTGGTCCTTGTCGTCATGCAACTTTTGCCCCAGGAATGGCATCCGTACCTGTCAGATAAAGCCTGGAAAACTGATACCCAAACTTGCAGCAGCGTTATGTCTTGATGAATCAGTTCTAGAAAGCTCCGAAGGAATATGCACCTGCTGCCTTGCTGACATTGACATGATCATACGTGCTGTAGCTATAAGAGGTGCGATGAAAGATCACTTTCTACAGACAACGGAAAGTGACAATGGCCAAACTGGTGAAGCTGAATCCAGTGGCTCTCCTGATTCTCATGAGCTCGACACATCTGGTCAAAAGCTATCAGCCAATGAACGTATAACTGCAGACTCTACCGTCCAGCCTCCAGCCCTGACAGCCAAACCGTCCCTACTATGTCATTCTGGTGTTTTACCAAGCTCATCTTCCTCCACTCCGACCAACACCTCATCCACCAGCAGTAAGTTAGCATTATAGAACCTCACCCCCCCCCCCATGGCCAGGTGGTATGGAGTGTTAGCTATTGTGTTACAATTCTATGATAGCGCTGATGATGGTTAGTCTGTTAGTGTTTTACCTAGGCCTCCACCACACTTTGTTTCATCATGTATGTCAACGTGCTGTTGGGTTGACATACGTGTGCAACTGTAGCTTCAGTTTCTGTCATGCACTACTAGTAAGACTAGTGATTTTTAGAGTTTGCTACTAACATTTGACTAGCATTTTAGATCATTTTGAAAAGTTTGAAGTGAAATGATCAAGATGATGTTTTGTATCACAACTAATCGTAGCACTAATAACAGTGTATCATTCGTTGTTTTTCTTTAGAAAAGACAAGCACATGCTGTACCAGTGTGTTCTCTGCGATAAGGTGGCCAGCTCCAAGTCTCATTGTATGGAGCATCTGATATGTCATTCCGCTGTTCGTCCATTCTCGTGTTCCGAGTGCCAAAAAACCTACAAGTCACGAAAAGCCTGCCGCGAGCATTTGATGGTGATGCATGGGATTGAGAAAATTGACTCCAGCATACAAGAGCACATGATTGTAGACCACGTAAGTTATCTAGGGAGGCTGTAAGTGTACTAGCGTGTTCAATGTTGATTATATGGTCTACCGCTGAGGGATGTGGAGAGGAGGGAAGGCTGTACTGGAAAAATATAGGAGGGAGGTAGGACAAAGGGAGGTGTGAGGATGATGAGGAGAGATGGGATAGGGTAAGTGTAAGAGAGGGCAAGGAGAGAGTTAGGGAAGGAAAAGGCACAGAGGCTGTTTTTTGCGACATCTTACTGGCAGCATTGAACCCGAGCTTTTGCGCACAGATGCTAATTGACTTCAATTGGGTGCAGAGACAGGTGCTTCACCAGTGCTCTTCTTCTTATTCTTTTCCGGTGTTTTGGCATTGAATTCTGTAGATGGGTCATGGTGGTGCGCTCTCTTTCCATCTCCTCTTGCTCTCTTGCAATCTGACACCCACTCTATTCACCATCCATTCTTCTTGCCCTTTTCCTTGCCATATGGTCCTCAGTTATCCTCCTTTCTATCGCTTTTTCCTCTCAGCTTGTGTCTAACGAATCCCGTTGCATTCTCCTGATCATATTCAGCAACTGTCTCTCCATGGCCAGTGCTGCCTCCATCCAAATACTCAATCAGAACTATAACTGTAACTATCTCATCATGAACTCAGATAGCGAGGCGCTCCCAAAAAAATGAGCTGTCATAGCTTTATGGCATAAACAGAGAATTTTTATTTAGGTTGGTGGATGCTACAAGTGTACCAAGAGTTGTGAGACAGAAGGTGGGTGGGCCAGGGTGGATGTAGTGGATGTAGAGTAGGTCACAGGTGGACTAGGTAGAGGAAGTAATTGCCATTGAAATGTGTAAATAGAAGCAGTTGGGTTGAGTATGGATGGAGGTAGAGGCAGATTATCTGCCTTGTAATTATATAGCTGGAGTAATATAGCAGGTACTCGGATGACCCATGACACTTAGCATTAGCATTCACAGTGTATGACTACTATTAGCGATTGCCAGTAGCCAGTAGTCATACACTATGTGCTATGGGTCATTCCATACCTATTATACTGCTTTAGCTGTATGATTGGAAACGGATAGGTGAAGGGGATGTGGTAACTGGAGGGAGGGCAGTGAGATATAGAAAGGGAGGAGATGAATTTAAACGGTGTCTGTCTCTCTCCAACGGTGTCTGTCTCTCTCCAACGCTGTCTGTCTCTCTCCAACGCTGTCTGTCTCTCTCCAACGGTATTTTTTAAGCCCAAACACTTTACCTTCCTTTAGGATGGACTGAAGCAGCTGGAGCATGTCTGCACTCAGTATAGGAAGATATACAGTACCAGCGGTCAGAAAGCGATAAAACGAACGCCTGATACCACATCTGCTAAGGCAGTCGATGAAAAGGTGAAGAAGGAAGCTGACGACAGCGGGTCACTAGATGCCAGTTCCAAATCAGACTGGTTGTTTGGTAATGGCCTCGGTATATCCGCCCAGCCGCCTCCTCTTGTCCGTCGTCCGCAGACGGTTCCAGGCAGCTCTCCGGTCGTGTTTCCTGATGATTGCAAACCGAGCTCACCTCCGGCTAAGCGAGCTCGCAAGGGTACCCCTCACAAACTGAACTCCGAGACTTGTGCCGCGTGGGAAGTTGTCGACGATGATGCAGACATAGAGTTGCCTCCTCTCATCGCGGATGGCGGAACGAGTGAACCTAATTCTCCCATAGAAATCGACCAGGATTCATCCTCTAGCCATGAGTTCGTATGTAACGACGATAGTATGAAGATCACATTTCTAGACGATGAGAATGAGGGTGGTAGATCAGCAGTGCTGGCCGCAGACATTGACTGGCCCGTGTTCTCGACTCCTGAGGTGAGAACTGAGTCGCAAGCCTCCGCCTCCTCTCCAAACTGGCAGAACACTTTGAGCCGAAAGTCAGTGCCGCCATGCGAAATTTGCGGACGATGCTTCCCAACCAAAGAAAAGATGGCTGATCACAAGCGGTCGCACAGTGAGATAAAACAGTTCTCATGTCTCATGTGCAACAGATTCTTCAAGTACAGGCGTGGAGTGACCAATCATCTCAAAGAAGTGCATCGCCTCAAAGATAGAAATGAAATAAGCAGCTTGGTGGCTAGTCATGAGATAGGCAGGGTGCCCGTGAAAGATGCATCCGGCAAGAAGCACTGGATCAAAGAGACTGAGCTGTCAGGTGAAGCTGACCCTGAGATGGCGGAGACCAAGGTCACTCTTATTGATTCTGCGGAAGAAATTCAAGACTTGTTCGGAGCATAATAATCGCTCAAGTGTTCTATATTTCCATTCTCTACAGAGTAGATAATCACATCTACAGTATAACATAACTATCATATACCTTATTTTTGTCAACCAAAAATTCAGAGATTTGATGTCAGACAGATGACGATAATATAAAGATCTGGATAAAAAATTATCGGCATCAAGAAAATAGGATTTTTGTACCATGACCAGTTGATGAGCGTATTAGAGTTTGTTAGTGGGTCTCCATTGATAAGTGCCAGTGTACTGAAGACCAGACTGCTCAGCAAGCTCATCGGCTTCCTTGGGCCCTCGGCTGTAATAAAGGAGGATAACAATGGTTGTAGTAATAATGGATGCGCCACGGTCACTCTTCCTGAAGTCATCAACAAAACCGAATTCTCGAAAATGGTGCATAGATATCCCAAGTCTCTGTACTCAAGCCTGACGTCAGTGAAATCAGATAGAGAAATCGTGAGTTGTCATCTATATACTAGAATAAGTTGTTCTTCATGATAAGTAAGCTTGTCTCATCAAGTCTCACTGAATCCCACAAAACCAGTGGAGAGATATGTAAAATAATAGCTATCCTTCCTTCCCCTACCACTCTCCTCTACCTCTCTCCACCCCTACCTATTTTCTTCCCTCCCCTATGAAATTAGGAATCTACTGTAAGAAGATGTGAAGAGAATAATGTGAAGTGAGGTAAAGCCTGACAGACTGACAGTCCGGAGCTATGATCACAGTTGGAATATTTCAACTCAACCAGTATAACTCAGCCTGGTATCACTGGGCTAACAATACACATCTCATTCCTCACAAACGAAAAACTGCAGCAATGAAACTTTGCTGCCACTGCTGTGCGCAGGCGGATGTCGGGATATAGGAGGGCGGATGGATACTTACGTGCCGTATTTGTATGGAATGGGAGCGGGTCCATTGGGTCCCTCGATCTCTTTCAGCAGAGGAGTAAATATGCGCCATGCCTCTCTCAGCTCATCCGTTCTCACGAAATGCATCTGACTGCCGACAAACACGTCTAGAATCAGACGCTCGTACGCGTCCGGCATCTTAACACCCTAAAAACCGTAATATTGTACATGCACATCATCATATTGACCAAATAGATAACCTACTCATATACCAGGTAATATATACCGGATAATATAGATCAGGTACTACACACCAGGTACTACACACCAGGTAGTATAGACCAGGTAATATAGACCAGGTGATATACACCAGGAAGAATTACCTGATAGCGATCGTTGTACGTCAAATCGAGCTCGGTCTCCTCAGCGCCGATCTTCATACCAGGAGTTTTTGTCATCATCTTACAGTAGACAGCCTCGCCGGGCTGTACTCTCATCACCAGTTCATTCCTCTTCAGCTGTCCCTCCGGGAATATATTGCCTGGCACCTCTTTAAACTGTATGCGCACCTCAGCCTTCCTCTCATTGGTTGCTGTCACAAATAACACAATCGACTCATTATACCGACAATAACTTTAGAGTTGTCCTCTCCTACAAGGCCTGACCACCAACAGTACACCACACATGACACCGCAGACACACATGCCTTTCCTGATAAAGATAAAGCTGATATTATGGCTTATCTTATTTACTGACGTCTGACACATTCATCGTATACATTTAGGTGATTAAATCTCTCTATCGGGGGAGGAGGTGTGGGGGGGGGGGGGGGGGGGGGGGGGGGGGGGGGGGGG
>ERZ1740065.1963-NODE-1963-length-12641-cov-5.534165_pt1 | contig 12641 bp, 8 predicted proteins | sample MGYA00581738_ERZ1740065 | MGnify/ENA primary metagenome ERZ1740065 (study PRJEB43018, sample SAMN04849749) | marine metagenome | isolation source: floating plastic debris | place: Pacific Ocean | collected 2008-09-01 | study: EMG produced TPA metagenomics... | reverse complement strand
CGGATGGTTCGAGTCCGGTGATTACCTTGGAAGATGCGACGGAGACGGGCTGTAGCGCCAGCCAGGCCATTGGGCCGCTCGACGTTTGTAATCCAGCTTGCCAGCTCAGTGCAGCGGTGAGTAATATCCTTTGCAACGACAATGGGACAAATGATCCCACGGACGATACCTATACTTTTGAATTGCTGGTGACGGGTCAGAATACTTCGGGGACTTGGGAATGGATGGGCACGACGGTGACTGGTACTTACGGTACGATACAAGTGTTGGGTCCCTTCCCCATCAGCGGTGGGGACCAGGTGCTGACCCTCGTGGATGGTGTGAACAACAACTGCGCCACCCAAGTGACCGCAGCGGCTCCAGCCACCTGTTCGCCGGTCTGCAACCTCAGCCTCGTCAATCTCAGTCGTGTCTGTGATGACAATGGTACCATCGCCACCAACACGGATGATTTCTACGAAATCACCATCGACGTTTCCGTCACCAATCCGGGAGCGAGTACCAATTTCCTAGTGTTGGTCGACGGGGTCCCCGCGGGCACCTTCCCCTACGGCAGCCCCGCCCAATTCAACCTCCCCGCCGACGGCAGCAGCCCCACCATCACCGTCCGCGATGAAAACGATGCTGCCTGCAGCGACAGCCAAACCCTCAGCCCACTCGTCCCCTGCAACGGGCCTTGTACCCTCAGCGCGAGTGTTAGCAATGTCCTGTGTGATGACAACGGCACGGGCAATGACAGCAGTGACGATACCTTTACCTTTACCATCCTCGTGACGGGGCAAAATACCTCGGGCACCTGGACCTGGCCCGCCGGTTCGATCAGCGGCAGCTACGGGACCAGCCTTGTCCTGGGGCCCTTCCCCATTGTGGCGGGTGATCAAGTGTTGATCATTAGTGACCAGACCAATCCGGCCTGCAACACCACGATCATGGTGAGTCCTCCCGCCAGCTGCTCCAGCTGTACCCAAACGGTCGATGCGGGCCCCGACTTCACCCTGACCTGTACCGACCAAGATGCCATGCTGACGGCCACCGCCACCCCAGCGGGTTCCTACGTCTGGACCGGCCCCGGCGGCTTCAATGCCTCCGGTCTCAGCACGATGGTCGACCAAGCGGGCACCTACTACTTCACCGCCAGCTATCCCGACCAGTGTGTGGCCATCGATAGCGTACAAATCAACGTAGACAACGACCTGCCCATGGCCGATGCCGGCCGCGATACCTTTCTGACCTGTGAGGTGACGGAACTGTTTTTGGACGGTAGTGGCAGTGGGCCGGTGTCGAATCTGACTTACGAATGGACCAACGCGATGGGCATGGTGCTGGGTACGGATGCCGAGTTGCGGGTGACGGTGGAAGGGACTTATTTCCTCCGGGTCACCGACCCCCAAAATGGCTGTAGCTCCCTCCTGGATCCGGTCGTGGTGGTCGACAGTACCGCGCCACCCCTGGCCGTCATCTTTGCCGAGCCCGATAACATCCTCGATTGCGAAGTGTCCAGCGTACTGCTCTTTGCCCAGCCCCAGGACCACGTGGTGTACACCTGGGAGCGTTTGACCGGCAATACCACCGCTACCGAGATCCTCATTACCGATCCCGGAGCGGTAGGACTGATTGCCATCGACACGATTACGGGCTGTGAGAGCCGCGATCAAATCGTGATTGACGATCTGGAGGATTATCCGATTATTGACATTTTACCACCCCCGCCCCTTACCTGCTACGATCCGACGATCGTCATCGACGCAAGTAATTCCCAGTCGGGATTCAATATCATTTACGCCTGGTTCGATGGCTTGGGAACGCCGATTCCCGGGGCAATGGACGAGGAATTGAGGGTGGATTTGGGTGGTTTTTACATCCTCCAACTCGTCGATACGCTCAATGGTTGTGAAAATGCGGATACCGTTTTTGTGGAAAGCCTCCTGGACGCTCCCCTCAGCAACGCCACCGAGGACGTCTTCCTCGCCTGTGCCGAAACGCAGACGACCCTCAACCTGGAATTGATCAGCTCCCCCGCCGACCTCCAGATCGAGTGGACCACAACGGAAGGCAGCATCCTCTCCGGTGCGGATGGTACCAGTCCCGAGGTAGACGGTACGGGCTATTACTACGTCCGTATCTTGGACGAGCTCAATGGCTGTGAAAAGATCGATAGCCTCGAAGTGACGAACAATCCCGATATCCCGGAGCTGGTCACCCTTCAAGTTGACCCCGAGCGTTGCCTGGGAGAAAACAACGGGCGCCTGGTCATTCCCGAGGTAAGTGGAGGGGAAGCGCCCTACACTTTTGAGCTGTTGGGGCAATCGACCAATACTTTTGGTAGCTTTAGCAACCTCGACCCGGGCGAGTACGATCTAGTGATTACGGACCGCAATGGCTGTCGCTTGGATACGAATGTCGTGATTGGGGAAGGGGTAGATCTGGAACTGATACTGCCGCAAATACTGGAGTTGAATCGGGGCGAAAATGGCCAGATTGAGGCCACTGTCAATGTGGAGGTAGAAGACCTACGCAGCATCCGGTGGACGCCGGCCGACCAGCTCCGTTGCGATACCTGTCTGACGACGCAGATTTTGGGCATTGAGTCACAGGACTACCTGCTGTCCATCGTTCACGAAAATGGCTGTCCGGCGGAGGCCGATTTACGCGTCATTATCCGACCGAACTTTGAAGTGTACATCCCCAATGTCTTTTCGCCCAATGAAGATGGGGCCAATGACAACTTTACCCTTTTTGCCAATGAACGGGTGCGAGAAATCGAATCCTTACGGATCTACGATCGCTGGGGCGAGGAGATTTTTTTGCGGGAAGGTTTTGCGCCCAATGAACCCCGTTTGGGATGGGATGGGCGTTTTCGCGGACAGCTGATGAACCCGGCGGTCTTCGTGTACGTCTTTCAAATCCGATTGGACGACGGGACGACCCGGGTTTTGTCGGGTGATGTCACCCTAATGCGTTGAGTGTGAGAAGGGGAGGGTGGTGCAGCAGGGGCGATGCAGAGCGACAGCGGTTCAGTAGGTACTGTTGGGAAATTTGACGATCGAAAACCAGTAATCCTGAATTTTTTGGATGGCGTACTGGAATTCGACGAAGTCGACGGGTTTGCGAATGTAGCTACTCACCTGTAGCTGGTAGCCCTTGAGAATGTCCTCTTCCGACTCCGAGGTGGTGAGGATCACAACGGGAATGCTGGATAGCGGTGGATCGTTTTTGAGGATGCGGAGCAGTTCGAAGCCATCGAGGCGGGGCATGTTGATGTCGAGCAGGATCAGATCGGGGCGGGGAACCGTCTGATAAGGCCCCCGGTGCTGCAAAAAGTCAAGCCCATCCTGCCCATCGCGACAGATGTACAGGTCGTTGTAGATATTGGCCTCCGCAAAGGCCTTTTTGATCAGGACGATGTCTCCCTGATTGTCTTCAACTAGCAGTATCCGAATAGGACGGTAGGGAAAGCTCATGCCGCAAACCTTTTTTGATGGTGAAATAAAACGTAGTACCGTTATTGGGTTCCGACTCACACCAGATTTTACCCTGGTGGCGGGAAACAATCTTTTTACAGAGCGCCAGACCAATCCCGGTCCCTTCGTAATCTTCTCGGTGATTGAGGCGTCGGAAAATCTCGAAAATTTTCGTCTGAAATTGGGGCTCAATGCCGATGCCATTATCGGCGACGTAGAAGCGCCAGCAGTCCGCTTCCTCCGTCCCCCCGATCCGAATCCGGGGGCGGGAAGATTGGTTGAACTTCAACGCATTGGTGACCAAATTGTAAAAGACAATCCCGATTTGACTGTCCTCGCACCATACCTGATCGGGGAGGTGCTCCAACTTTAGATCCGTATTGGTTTCCTTGACCTTCTGCTCCAAATCGAGCAGCCGCAGTTTGACCAACTCATTGATGTTGGTGGCTTGTAGGCGAATATCACCCCGGCCCACCCGAGAGTACTTCAGCAGATTCTGGATCAAATGAGACATTCGCTTGACCCCGTCCACCGCAAAATGGATGTAATTCAGACCTTCCTCGTCGATTTGATCGCGGTACTGGCGTTCGAGTAATTGTACAAAATTGCCAACCATCCGCAGCGGCTCCTGCAAGTCGTGAGAGGCCACGTAGGCAAACTGCTCCAAATCCTCATTGGAGCGCCGCAATTCCTCATTGGTCGAGCGCAAATCCACCGTGCGATTTTTAACTTCCACCTCCAAAGCCTCGTTGTGCTGCTGCAGCTCGGCCAGTAGGCGTTTGATCTCTTCCTCCTGTTCCATCTGCGTACTGATGTCCTCCACCATCACGATGTGTTCTTTGATGTTTCCCGCCTCGTCCTTCACCAATCCGATGTTGACATTGGCCCACAACAAATCCCCCGATCGCTTGACGTAGCGCTTACGCACCTTGACGTGATTGATGCCTTCCGCCCGCTGCTGGTCCAAAAACTGGGGCCGCAGCTTGCGGTCCTCGGGATAGGTGATGTCCTCTACCGTCATCTGCTCCAACTCCTCCGGGGTATAGCCCAGCATATCGGAAAACTGACGGTTCATATTTTTGCGCGACATGGACTGGTCCCGGCCCACCACCATCCCAATCGGGCAGTGATTGAAAATGGCTCGCAAGCGCAACTCCCGCTCCGCAATCTCCTTCTGGGCCTGGTGCTCCGCACTGCGATCGCGAAAGGAAATCACCCGGCCCACAATTTGATCGTGTAAAACTTGAGGATGGGAATAGTACTTGAAGATCCTACCGTTGCGCAGGGCAATTTCGGCCGACTGGCCCTCCCAAAGGTTTTCGTTGAGAAACTGTTCTTGTTGATCCAATAATCGCTCGGGTTCTTCCAATTGCTCGGCCAGAAAACCGAGGAGAACGTCCAATTTTCTTTGCTGAATGATGGTCGTCGGAATATTCCACATCGAGATCAGCCGGCCGTTGTAGTGGATGATCTTCCCCGTTGGATCGATGATGATGAGGCCATTGGGTGTGGCTTCGAGGGCAGCTTCGGCGAGAGAAGCGGCGTAGTCAAATTTTCTGATGGCCCGAGTCTTTCCCCGAATGTACAGTTGGAGTACCATAATGGAGAGCACCACATTGGACCCCACGATGCACAGGTTGAGCAGGAGGGGGTAGCGCAGATTCGCCGCGGCGTAGGTCAAGTTCAAATAGGTAAAGATAAAGGTCCCAACCAGGGTGATCCCAAGGTAAAAGTAGACGACGCGTTTGTTTTCGAAGAAAAAAACGGTCATCACCAGTAAGTTGGCAAAGTACAAGTAATTGCCGTGGCAGGGGCTCGACATCAGGGGCGACAGCGTGAGGGCGGTGAGCACGCTGATGGCACAAATGTGCCAGGCCAATTCGTGGCGTCCCACGGCACTCAGCCGCAGGCAACAGCACAGGATAATGGCTACGCCTACCGTCATTACGGTAGCGGCGGGTACGAGAAACTGGATCATCGGGGCCATAAAGAGGATGGTCAGCATCCCAAATCCAAAACAGCGATTCATAAAGGTAAAGCGAATGCTTTCCTCTTCGCTGTATTCCGGTCGGATGCCAAGGGTGGACAGCCAATTCCAGTATTGTTTGATCTTCGTCATGATACACTAGCTGGTTTCTTACGGTATTGAGAGCCAGGGGAAATAACGCAGCACCATCCGCTGATGAGCAGTAGCTTGACGCAGTTAGGCAACAATCACTTGGTTGCAAAAAAAATACCAAGCTGCTGGCGTCACCCCAAAGTGCTGCTGCTGAGGGTACCAAACGGGGCCAAGCGAAGGCCTTCCCGGCGAGGTACACGGGGGCCAACTGCTCGGGAGCGGTTGTGAAGTTTTAAAGTTCCGATTGAGGGAATTGCGCTCCGGGGTTTACTGCCGCAAGCGGGCGTAATCTTTAGCGAAGTAGGTCAAAATGGCGTCCGCACCAGCCCGGTGAATACTCAATAGGGCTTCGGGCATGGCTTTTTCGTAGTCCAACCACCCGTTTTGACAAGCCGCAATCAACTGGGCACATTCTCCACTGACGTGGTAGGCGGCAATGGGCAGTTGGGCGTTTTGGCGGAGCAGCGCGATGACGTCCAAGTAGTGGAGGGCGGGTTTGACCATCAAGAAATCGGCGCCTTCTTCCGTATCGAGCGCCGCTTCGATGAGGGCCTCGCGTTGGGTGGCGGTGGCCAGCTGTTTTGTGTTCTTATCCCACGCCTTGGTGGCCGAGTCGAGGGCGGCGCGGAAGGGGCCGTAAAAGGCACTGGCGTATTTGGCGGTGTAGGACATGATGCCGGTGTGGCTAAAGCCCCCCTCGTCGAGGGCGCGCCGCAGGTAGCCCACCCGGCCGTCCATCATGTCCGAGGGCCCCAGCAGGTCAAAACCCGCTTCGGCTTGGGCGACCGCCATCCGGGCGAGGATGGGCAGGGTTGGATCGTTTAGGATTTCCCCATTTTCCACCAACCCGTCGTGACCATCCGAGCTGTAGGGGTCCATGGCCACGTCGCTGATGAGTACCGAATCGGGAAATTCGACTTTGACCTGGCGGGCGGCTTGGAGGTAGAAGTTATCGGGCGCGTAGCTGTAGGTAGCCACGCGGTCCTTCCGTTCTTCGGGGACGGCGGGAAACAAGATGAAATTGCGCAGCCCCAACGTCCGGCACTCCTCCAGCTCGCGCAGCAGCTCGTCGGTAGAAAGGCGAAAATTACCGGGCAGGGAGCTGATTTCTTCGCGGATACCCCGGCCATCGGCCAGAAAGAGGGGATAGATCAAATTGTCGAGGGCGAGGCGGGTCTCGCGTACCATGCCGCGAATGGCGGCGCTGCGGCGATTGCGGCGAGGTCTTTTGTACATGCGCTTTACTTGTTTTTTTTGCGGGGAACTGGGTCGTGACCGTGCGATCCCCAAGGATGACATTTACCGATCCGGCGCAGTCCCAGCCAGAGGCCCTTCAGGACACCCCACTCCTCGATGGCCTGTACCATATAGTGCGAGCAGGTGGGCGTAAAACGACAGGACGGCCCCAGTAGGGGAGAAATGGCCGATTGGTAAAAACGGATGGGCAAGATAAAGATTTGTTTGAATAGTCGATTCATTGGGCATAATTTAGGGATTCTTGACTTTTGTACCGGTCCAGAATAAGATAAGTTTGCTTACCGGGCGGCACCAATACGCTGGTGATGTTCCTCTGATCGGCGTGCAAATCGAGGATCAGTCGATTACTGATCGTCAGTGCGGATACCTGATCGACCTCCTTCACCTCCAGGTAGACCCAGACCCCCAGCAGGTCATCACTCACCTCTTTACCTACAAACTCATAGGTGACGGCCTGCTGATTTACCCGCAATTGGAAGTGCATCTGGAGGTAGCGATACAACTGTTTCTCCGCATCCTCCTTTTCCTTCTCCGTACACAAAAACTGTATGTCGATCCCTTCGCGGAGCATCGCATCCTCCAAATCATCGAGAAAGAGGTGCAGGGTCATTTGCAGGGCCTCCTCGGCGACGTTGTAGTTGATGTGGCACCTGCTGAGGTGAAATTCGTGGGTAGGCACAATGCCTTCGCCGTAAGCCATTGGTACGGACAAACAAAGCAGCAGCGCAATGAGTAGTCGAGAAAGCATAGGTTCTAATTTTTTAGGTCCACTGTTGGAGCAAAAGGGTCAGCGCAATACCCGCTGCGGCTCCGGAGACGAATTGGTTCCAGGCCGCCGCCTTTACCCTCAATAAGCCAAACGCCAAACCCGCCAGTAGCAGTACGCACGCAACAATCATAATTTGCCCAAGTTCAATACCGAGGTTGAAGGCCAGTAGCTGTAGCCACAGTTGGCCTTCCTCCCCGGGCATCAGCAAGGCCCTGAGGTAGTTGCTAAAGCCCATCCCGTGGATAAAGCCAAAAAAAAGTGCAAAGGCGTAGTTCCACCGCATGGCTTGGGGCCCGCGCTCGGCGGGTTGGCTGACGTTGTAAAAAGCTGTTGCCAGGATCGTGATCGGGATTAAGAGTTCGATGACGGACCCGGGAAAGCGAATGATGTCGAGTACCGCCAGCAGCAGGGTCAGGGAATGGCCGATGGTGAAAGCGGTAACGAGTAGGAGGACGCGTTTCCACTCCTGCGGTCGGTAAATGGCACAAAGTGCCACCAAGAAAACGATGTGATCGTAGGCCTTGGGGTCGGAAATGTGCTCAAATCCGAGTTGGAGGTAGGTGGTGAAAAGGGAGTCCATGCGCTTTTGTACCAAAGATAGTAAATGTGTGAGGGGAGGGGAAGCATCCGGACTACAAAAAACGGGGATGACCACTGGCCACCCCCGCAATATTTTGAAAAACCCAGCGGCTTAGTACCGGTAGTATTCCGGCTTGAAGGGACCTTCTACCGTCACTCCAATGTAGTCCGCCTGCTCGCTGCTCAGCTCCTCCAGCTCGACGCCGATCTTCGCCAAGTGCAAACGCGCCACCTGCTCATCCAGGTGCTTGGGTAGCATGTAAACTTTGTTTTCGTAATTATCGCTACTCTTCCACAGCTCCATCTGGGCCAGTACCTGATTGGTAAAGGAATTGGACATGACGAACGAAGGGTGGCCCGTGGCACAACCCAAGTTGACCAAGCGGCCTTCCGCCAGGATGATGATGTCCTTGCCCTCAATGGTGTACTTGTCTACCTGGGGCTTGATCTCCAGCTTGGTATCGCCATAGTTGTCGTTCAGCCAAGCGATGTCGATCTCGTTGTCAAAGTGGCCGATGTTGCACACGATGGTCTTGTCTTTCATCATCCGGAAGTGCTCCTCGGTGAGGATGTCCTTGTTGCCCGTGGCGGTCACGACGATATTGGCCTCGGGGATGGCGTTGGCCATCTTCTTGACCGCAAAACCATCCATCGCCGCTTGGAGGGCACAGATGGGGTCAATTTCCGTCACGATCACGCGGCAACCCGCTCCCTGCAGCGAAGCGGCCGAGCCTTTTCCAACGTCACCATAACCCGCTACCACCGCTACTTTACCAGCCATCATGATATCGGTGGCCCGACGGATGGCATCCACACAGGATTCTTTACAGCCGTACTTGTTGTCGAACTTCGACTTGGTTACCGAATCGTTGATGTTGATCGCGGGCAAGGGCAGGGTACCATTTTTCTGACGCTCGTACAAGCGGTGTACACCAGTGGTCGTCTCCTCGCTGATGCCCCGGATGTCTGCCACGTACTGGGGATAACGATCCAGCACCATATTGGTGAGGTCCCCCCCGTCGTCGAGGATCATGTTGAGGGGCTGGTCGCCTTCGAAAGCGGTCAGCGTCTGTTCGATGCACCAGTCAAATTCCTCCTCATTCATGCCCTTCCAGGCAAATACCGGCACTCCGGCTGCCGCGATGGCCGCCGCAGCGTGATCCTGCGTAGAGAAAATATTGCAGGACGACCAGGTTACCTCGGCTCCCAATTCCACGAGCGTTTCAATCAACACGGCCGTCTGGATGGTCATGTGCAAACAACCCGCAATCCGGGCTCCCCGCAGGGGCTTGGATTCCCCGTATTCCTCGCGCAGTGCCATCAAACCGGGCATTTCCGCTTCGGCCAGTTCAATCTCCATCCGTCCCCAATTGGCCAGAGAGATGTCTTTGACTTTGTATTTAAGATTGGATTGTACCGTCTCCATGTTCAAACAATTTTTAAGGTTGGGATACCACTCCGCAAGCCGAGGGCATCGATTAAATTTGGATTTTGTCAGCGAATCCGTGTGAATTCGGCTGCAAAATTACGATTTTCTCTACTCTTTTTCAAGGTTTTGGCCCCGTCCCCCCACCTAAGAAATCCTCAGGACCGCAAATTTGACCAAAATAGTAGAGAAAGGGAACTGGAGGGCTCGTCCGCCGGATTTAAGCCATTACCTCTTGGTATACCGCCATCATTTCCTCGGCGATCTGGCGTCCCCGAAAACGCTGTACGTAGGCGCCCCCCGCCCGCCGCAACTCCGTCCGGTAGCTGCTGTCCTGCAACACTTTCTCCAGCCCCGCCCGCATCGACTCGGTATCCCGGGGATCGACGTAGTGGGCCCCCGGTCCGGCCGCTTCGGGAAGCGACGACCGGGAGGAGGTCAGTACGGGCGTCCCACAAAACAGGGCCTCGATCAAAGGAATGCCAAATCCTTCGTAGAGGGAAGGATACACCAGGAGTTCCGCCTCGTGGTACAGCGCCGGCAAATCCGCCGCGCTGGCCCGACCCAGAAAGAGGACCTCCCGGCTTCGACCCATCGCCGCCAGCTGCGCTTCGATCCGTCGGCGGTAAGCAGCGCCTTCTCCCACTACCACCACCGGCAGGCGCAAGTCCGCGGGCAACTGTTCCCAAGCCTCCAGCAAACCCAAGAGATTCTTGCGTTCGATCAGCGCCCCCACCGACAGCAAGTACCGCTTTGGCAGGGAGTAGCGCTGGCGCACCGCCGCGATCTGGGCGTCCGGGATGGGGGCTTGGAACCGGTCGTGGCAGGTTTGGTACACCACCGTGATCTGATCGGCGGGAGTTCCGTACCAGCGAATAATGTCGGCTTTGGTGCTTTCGCTGATGGCGACCACCCGGTCGGCCTGGCGGCAGGCGTGGCCAAACTTCCACTCGTAAATCTGCCGATCGACGTAGGGAAAAAGCTCGGGATGTTGTTTGAAAATCAGGTCGTGGATGGTCACCACACTGCGAATCCCGTGGCGGCGGAGGCCCCGGGGAATTTCGTGGCTGAGGCCGTGAAACAATTGGATGCCCGCCTCCCGCAGGTCGCGTTTTACACCGTAGCTCCGCCAGTAGGCGGCGGGCTGGCGACCAGAATGGTGTACCCGCCAGGGCGGTTGCCGTTGGAAAGAGGTGGTGCGGGGGTCCTGGCTGGGGCGGGGGCAGTAGAGGTGGTACTCGTGTTCGGGGAAGTAGCGCTGTAAATCGTGCAGGAGGCTACGGCTGTAGTTGCCGAGTCCGGTAAAGTTGTGAAACAAGCGTTTGGCGTCGTAGCCGAGGCGGAGCATAGCGAGAACGGCTGGTGCGGAGCGAAGGTATAAAAAAAGCAGTTGGTAAGGCGAATACCCGGGGGCTCCGTTTACCAACTGCTAAAGGGGAGCTGCTGTTGCGCTCCTATGCGAGAGAAGGATTTTTACGCTTCCTGCATGGCTCCTTGGTACTCATCGATCAGACGGCGTTGGATGTCGCCCGGTACGGAGGCATACTCGGCAAAGGTCCGGCTAAATTTGGCCTTGCCCTGGGTGATGGAGCGCAGGGTGGACGAGTATTGGTACAGCTCGGACAGCGGTACCCTCGCCCGAATTTTCTGGTAATGCCCTTCCGAATCCATGCCCTGGATGATGGCCCGTCGCGTCTGGAGGTCCGACATCACGTCGCCCATCACCTCGCCGTCGCAGAGGATTTCGAGGTTGTAGATGGGTTCGAGGATCTGTGGTTTGGCATCGTTGAAATTGTTCTTAAAGGCATTGGAAGCGGCCAGCATAAAGGCCATATCGTTGGAATCGACGGGGTGCATTTTACCGTCGTAGATACACACGCGAATGTCCTGGCAGTGAGAGCCGGTGAGGGGTCCCTCTTCCATTTTCCGCATGATGCCCTTCTTGATAGCGTTGGAGTACTTGGCGTCGATCGAACCCCCGACGATACACCAGTAGAAGGAGAGCTTGCCTCCCCAGGGCAGGTCTTCCAATTCGGTATTCCGAACGGTGAGTCCTTCGGGTTGGGGCATGCCCTCGTAGTAGGGTTCAATCCGCATGTGGACTTCGCCAAACTGGCCGGAGCCTCCACTCTGCTTTTTGTGGCGGTAGTGCCCGTTGGCTTGCCGGGTGATGGTCTCGCGGTAGGAAATCTTGGGCTTGATGAATTCCATACTGATGTTATTGACCTTCTCGATCCGGTACTTGATGATGTCGAGGTGCAGCTGTCCCTGACCGTGGAGAATCGTCTGTTTGAGGGATTTGGACTGCTCGATTTGCAGCGTGGGATCCTCCTCTTCAATCTGGTGCAGGGCCTTCATCAGCTTTTCCATATCGTTTTTGCTCGGGGGGCTGACCGCCGTTCGAATCCGGGGAGCGGGGAAGTGGATGGGTTCGATGACGCGATCGTTGCCCTTGGGCACCAGCGTACTGTTGGTGTGGGTATTTTTGAGCTTTACCGTCACCCCGATATCCCCCGCTAGGAGGGCGTTGACGGCCTCGCGGTTTTTACCATTGGTGACAAAAATTTGGTTGACCCGTTCGGTGGACTGGCTGTCCTGATTGTACAGATCGTCACCGGATTGGAGTTGGCCGGAGTATACCTTGAAATAGGTCACCATACCCACCTGTGGTTCGGAGAGGGTCTTGTAAATGAAGACGGTGGTATCGTCCTGACTGTCGCAGGCGAGGGTTTCGCCACCGGCCAGTTGGGCGGGCGGACAGTCGGCGGGAGAGGGGCAGATGTCGTTGATAAAACCCATGATGCGGCCGCTGCCCATGTTGCGGTCGGCGGAGGCACAGAAGACGGGGAAAATTTGCTGGTTGGCCATGGCGATCCGCAGACCGGCGGCCAGTTCTTGTTCGTTGAGGCTGCCTTCCTCAAAAAACTTTTCCATCAGCTCTTCGTCGTTTTCCGCGGCGGCTTCCACCAGGGCATTGTGCATTTCTTGGGCCCGTTCGATTTCGGAATCGGGAATGGGAATTTTATTGGG
>ERZ1740065.1962-NODE-1962-length-12642-cov-14.401684_pt1 | contig 12642 bp, 11 predicted proteins | sample MGYA00581738_ERZ1740065 | MGnify/ENA primary metagenome ERZ1740065 (study PRJEB43018, sample SAMN04849749) | marine metagenome | isolation source: floating plastic debris | place: Pacific Ocean | collected 2008-09-01 | study: EMG produced TPA metagenomics... | reverse complement strand
GACGTTTTTAATTCACTCCACCTATTTCCCCCCCGCATTCTTGTTGGCTACCCCTTTTGTATTTTTCCCCCATCTCCCTTTTCTCTCCTCCCCTCCCCCCCCCCCCCCCCGCTTAGTTGTATTTTCTTGCTCTGCATTAATAATTCAGGTGTGTCTGCCTTATGCCGGAAGTTGTCTTCCCTTACGCCTGTAGTAGTCCGGAACCTTTTCCTGCCTTAAGGGCCTGCCGCACACTCGTGAAAACAGCAATGAATGAGCAAACCAATGCAGAAAACAAACGTATTTCATCTGTAAATTGCTTTTGTTGAGCTGTTCAGTGAAAGCTTGATAAGACAACATTTAATGACAAATGACAAATGCTCCTCACACTGTGATACGATTGGATGCAGTCAACCACAGCGCACTAGGCGACCTCATGTTATGTAAGGCTTGTCAATTATTGGCTTAAGTTTGCGAATGGCTATCCGTTCATTGGCTCACTTTATCCAACTCATCCGTATGTTCTTTGCTGTATTCACAAGCCTGTGACAGGTCCTTTACAGTCTTCTGCTATATACAAGGTACATTATACATTCTCAATACACTACACTTTTAAATTGATCTAGCTCAATTTTATGGATCTTGGACTTAGTTCATGTTTTTTTCTGCCTACAAGAATACAACTTTCTATCGAAATTTGAAGTTCATAAAATCCAGTTGGATTGACTAGATAGCTTCAGGGTATTGAGGAGCCGGGTGTATAACTCATACACGTGAAAGAACTGTAAGCTGCCAATAGCCCCGTAATTCTCCAGGCATAAGAGAGGACAACTTCCAGCGCAGTATCAGCGTACCAACCAACTTGCGTAAATACCACTTTTCAACGCTTAGTGACACCAAATACCGTGGCATAAAGTTTCCACTACACCTAAAATAAGCCGCATACCACCTAAAATGAAAATAACCATTTTAGGTGGTGATTACCATTTTAGGTAGTGATTTTCATATTAGGTGGTGATTTTTATCTTAGGTGGTATATTTCAGTTTCATTTTAGGTGGTGATTTTCATTTTAGGTGGTATGCGGCTCATTTTAGGTGTAGTGGCAACTTTATGCCACGGTACACCAATGCTTTACAGCCATGAAGGTATTTGCTGACTCGGTTGGGTTCTTCACTGCAATCACTCCAGCTTGCCATTTAGCTATAAAGCACCATAGATCCCACAGGTAGATGTGAGATCTGCCAAACTTTCATCAGTGTGCCGTGATTATTACTGACATGTAGTGAAATGGGGATACAAGCAACTCTTGTTGTTTACTGAGTTGTGTGCTGGCTGTCACTGTGACAACGGAAACGATACATTTTAGTACATTCCACCTCACACTAAACGCTGTACTGACTGAGAAGGGAGCTTCACAGCTTATGATCTTGACTAATCTGATTAGGTGTCGATGACATAAGTCTACCTCTAGTAGAACGATAATTTGTCTGTCAGTTGTTTGCCTGAATGCCAGGCTAGTCGACATGAACTCCACTGGAGAGGATGAGCTGTCTAACTTGTACAGAAGAATATCTCCATGGAGTTACTCTGTATTCACTGCACTGATAGCTGCAGGTAAGAATGTCAGTAAAGCTAGATATTAGATTGAAACCGTATCTCTGGAGCCGCGTGCCTCACGCCAGCGCCATACTCGTGTTGCATCTCTCTGCACCCATAGCATTACGTTGTGATTAGCCTACTGGGGACACAACTCTGACCATTGATGCCAGTAAGGACAGGCATGCTGTGTGTAACGTCTCTATGATTGTTGTTGTTTCTTACCATGATGAAATCGTCACACTAAAACTCCTGAAACGCTATCAATTCAATATGAGAATAGTAGCTCACATTCTCCAATTGCTAAGCGCCTAGCGACTACGAGAAATGGTGGGGTGGTAAAGAGGGGATATTACCATGAAGAAACAGACAGTGTGAGCCCAAGGTGTGTATCTACCTGGCTTCCCTTTAGGTTAAGGTCACCACAGGGTTCAAAGGGAAGTACTGGTATAACTGGCAATTGCCGGTGTCTCTCATGAAGCTGATGCCGACGCATTTTTGTATGCATGCTTCTTCAACTCCGACGGAATGCAGGCGCTAATCTTAGAGGCTTCATTTAACTAACTACTACTGGGTGCAGAACTACATCAGTATAAGTGAATCGGAGAATGAAGCTGCTCCTGCTCAGATTTTAATACCAGAGACCTGGTGACAGGCTATGGATTTCCACCTCTTCAGTAGGCTGAATCTCTATCATCATCACTTCCATAGATGTTTGTCTGTTTTAGGCGTCATAGTGCTATCGATTCTCATGTGTGATAGAAGTGTCAGGAGGTACTCCTCAATGGTGTATCTGATGGGTATGTAGAACTATCTCGATGGGACACAAGTTATCCTTTAACCAGTGAGCTAATTTACACAGCTGCGTATTTCTGTATTTGCAGTAATGGCTGTGTGTGATACTTTCTTTGCGATTGGTTGGTTTTCTCCTTCCATACTGCTGAATTCTATGGTGGAATTGGAATTCAATGACTTGACATGTAAAGTGCTACAAGGTGTGAGTTTCTTCGGAAGAGCTGGTTCCAGCACTTTCATCGTCGTGCTGGCAATTGAGAGAAATGCAGCTTTGAGATTCCCGAAGAGGTTAGTTCTAAGAACTAAAAGAGGCATAAATCTTACAGAATTGATGATTCATAACTTTGAATTAACCAACGGGTTATCTAACTAATCTCCTAATACCTAGTACTTGGAATTCCAGAGCTGACTGTCTTCTTTTGTGAACACAACTAATCAAACATTAGTTCATACATGCAAAATGTTTGATCTATTGCACGTCATGACTGATCTGCTATTATAATTGATATTATCTGTTATTACTGATCTGCTCAATGAGATGGATTACTAAAAGGATTCTTCAATAATTCTTGCAGGTGGCCAGGCTTGCATATGCCGAGTGCGGCTATGGTGGCTTCAGCAATCGTCTTGGTTCTCCTGGCTCCAGTATCTGTCTATGTCTCCCTTGATAAAGTCTGGGATGACAGACACAGAAATTGTGTTTTCACAGTTGGTCAGACGGTGAGTGAAAGCTCACTTTGACTATTGGCATAAATGCGTTGGTTATTTACACCCAGAATCAACTGAGTACTAGTAATTATATTTGCCAGTTGTAATAACCAACTGGTAAGTTCAATATTGAAGGAACTTGTTAAGGTGAATAAAAGCCATCTTGGTTATAGTCACAGTATCTTTTAGAGTACCATATCAGAAGTTGCATTTGGTGACAGCTGCATCTGAGCTTATGAGTGGAGGTAGGCTTACACGAATTCGGCTGAACAATTTTCCAAAGCTGAAGGAACCATTCTATGGTATTAACCTATACCTAGAATGCGGCCTTGGTCAGAAATAGAGTACTTACTTTGGCTTAGCGGATGGCTTCATCTACTTGAGCCTCATAATCTCTACCCTGATTAGCATTGGCACCTGAGCGCTATCAGAACTACCAGTATTTCTGTTCTTCCAGGGGCGGATAAGTACACAGATTCGTGTCATAGTGACTGTGGTGGCAGCAACGCTGGTCCTACAGCTCATATTCAACCTAACGCTGCTAATATCTTTGATTCGCAAGAGAAAGAACAGAGTCGTCGATCCGATACATTCTACGATATCTGCGGCTCGTCAGAACAACAAACAGCTGAACAAAATCAACTTCATCTCTCTCATCATGTGTCTGAACTGTCTGCTGCTGAACATCACCGTTTTCGTTGTCTCCGCCATTTCTAACAGGAATCATACTGACATTACCAGACTCCGGAAGAGTCGGCTGGTAGTAGAGCTTCTCTTCCTCGCCATTATAGCAGCCAAAGTTCCCACTCTTGTTCTCATATCGAACAGACTCAGACTGACAGTGATTTCTGCTTTGACCTGCGGAAGCGCCTCCAGAAATCAACGAGGTCTCAGACCTTTGTCAAAGTTGAAGAAGCGAAGCCAATTTGCCAAGTCGACTGGGATGCAGCCTTGGATATTCCTAGCTAACACTGCAGCCCGTGCTGTGGCTGACACTACGGCTGCTCTCACCACTGAGACTGTGGCTGAAGGTGCATCTGGTCCTGCTAATGATACCGCCACTGATACTGTGGATGAAGATACTGCTGCTGCTGACGCCGCACCTGACAGTGGTACTATTTGTGATATGGTTGACAATGAGACTTACCCTGCGACTTATACTGTTGCTAAAGATGCAGCTGACGTTTGGGTTCACACTTCCGCTGACAATGGAATTGGTGATAGGATGGATTATGTGGCTGACAGTGTGACGGGCAATGCAGCTGAAACTGCAGCTGATCATACAGCTGAAACTGCAGCTGATCATACAGTTGAAATTGCAGCTGATGATGCCGCTGAAACTGCAGCTGATGATGCAGCTAATGGTGTGGCTAGTGCTGCAACTGATGATGCGGCTGATGATGCAGCTAATGGTGTGGCCAGTGCTGCAACTGATGCTGCTGCTGATAATGCAGTTTTTGATGGAAGTGATGATCTTGCTGACTGTGCGGCTGACCGTGTGGCTGAAAATGCAGCTGACACTGCAGCTGATAATGTGAGTCATTATACATCATAACACACTGTAAATTTTCCTTCCTCTCTTTTCATCATCAAGGTTGATGGACCTCCAGACAATGATAGATGTGAAATAGCATTCACAAAAAATAGACAACATCAAAAACCAGCTGATTATAATTTTTTTCTTCCTCCATAAAATGGAAAGAAGAAGGCTATTTGCATTACAGTAAAGCTTACGACAGTAACTGAATGAGAGAGTGAGCTGACATCCATTGAAGCCGTCTTAAAACAAATGATGACATTGTCAGGTAGGGATCATGAAACTGTGTCAGTATTTTGCTAATCTGTTGCACAAAATACCTATTTACTAGGATGTTTGATGTATACCTCAAAGTTGGAGGTTAGGTAGTACGGGACCTGCTGTACGGACATGACCATGTGTAGATAACTAGAGATGACTTTTTCAAAGCAAATACTGATGTGATTTATCTTCTTCAGGCCTTACCTTGGTAACACAACACTAGCGCCTGTAGCAATCATTCACCACAAGTTTAGAATCTTGTGAGCTCGATACAAGATGTGAATTTCAGCAAAGAGCAGGCTAATGACTTGAGGTAGGTATTTGCCATTTAGTTGAGGCATTGGATTTACAGTCAACACTTTCCATCATGTTGGTTACCGCACACTGGTTGCGGCTGGAGTTATCTTCCAACATTTTTTGAATTTACCCCCATCAAGAGAAGGCGCTCAAAGTTTCATCATCTCAACTGACACTATGGCTAGTCTGCATGTGAGTTTAGCTACATGTCCTCATATTCTTGTAATAAATAGCTTAGGAGTTGTGAGCCAGCATTGATGACGCCTTGAATCAGAGGTACTCCGTGCCTCATCGGACAGACCAGGTGCTGAATAACATGTAGCTATGGTTCACTAATAACAAACGGTCACAGCTCTGCTTAAAGTTTCTCTTATGCTACACGTGCAGCCATAGTAGCCTTTTCATTTGTGTTTATTTGTTGGATTAAGAGTTTTTGTCATTCTACTGTCAATTTTTACACGCACTCCTGCACACTCCCACATGAGCCCACAGATGTCGCATGCACAAATATATACGGGAGAATGACCCAAGCTAGATTGATCACTGTTCATTCAGGTTAGCTTTCATGGATTACTAAGATATCGTTTCTGTTGTTTTACCTATAAAATATCTGCCATGTTACACTGACAAAAAATAGCGCATGGCTCAGACTAGCCCGGTTCCCTACAGTGGGTTAGCATGGTTGGGAGGTACGAAGGATTGATTAAATCATGTCCGTGCAGTGAAACACCAAATCTATCACCGACTTGTATCTCATCAAGTCCAGTTACAGCTACATATTAGAGTCTATTTAAGGGTTTATCCAAATACATTGCTGCAGCTTAGGATTGGACTCATTCTCAGCCTGACTACCATTGCGTTCATTCATAGTGTTGGCATTGGAGTAGGAGGCCATGACATTGCGTGGAAGGCAGTGTCACTAGAGGAATGAATAAACAATGGGGTATATTTCCGAATGAAATAGCTGCGCCTCCACAGTCTTCATTCTTTTATTGGTAATTACCTCCTTTGCTTGACATGCATATCATCTCCATATTACTACCCACCCATGCATGATTATGGGTTCTAATTGAATCATATTCACAATGTCTGTGGTCACTGACATCACGGAATGTGTCAGTGGAAGAATAAGTCCGAGTGTCAGCTTAAAATATGGCTGATTACGGCCACTAATAGATGTTTATTCAGAGTGTAAGGGGATTAAAAGTGTCAAACCGGGGAAAGGCCAGCATAGAAGTGTTTCAATCAATAGTTGACACGGATGTGTCAGGCTGTGTGTCTGCTAAGCTTACAGCCCTACCTGGAGTGATGTTGATAGGAACGCCCTAGTTCAGCTCAATTCTCTATACCATATCTGTATGGTATTCATGCAGTCTCTCACCCTCAGGCCTCGACAATAGGAGGGTCAATACTCTGCCTTCTATATTTTGTGTTTGCCCTTCATTTCATGGTTGGATTGACCGAGTCCAACTCATGAATAAAACATCCAGCATCTGCCATAGGGTTGGTGACGTCACTCACTACTCACAGACAACTTCCAGAGCATCTAGCGGCTTTTGTCATTCTCCCGTAGATATTCGGGCATCAGCACGTGCGGGAGTGAGCGGGAGTGAGCGGGAGTGAGCGGGAGTGAGCGGGAGTGAGCGGGAGTGAGCGCGAAAATCGACAGGAGAATGAGAAAAACCCATCCAGCACTACAGGAATTTACCCAAAAGAGCCCTTATGACTTCATTTCAACAGATTCAACCATTAATGACCTAAATTACTAGTTTCCATGCAAGGTTCAATAAAGCAGCAGATAAGCTAACCACTGTAATATTACTTCAGCTTTTGGAAAACCATTGAAAGAGGGAATGCCAAAAAAACCAATCCTTGCTTGAGAGAGAACAACTCCTGGTGCAATGGCGACACGCTGATCAACAATAGTAAAACAACAGTAAAGCTATATATGCTAAGTAATCACAGACGAAATTAACGCCTGACTAATTACACAGCCACATAGCAATGATAAATGTAAGTAATGGATAGTTTGAACTGAGAGGCTGCTATACTGGACCTGGGACACACGCCATACATGAAAAGTCTCCCGTATTTACCGGAAGCCTCCTGTTATTTTTCAGTCAGATGTTCGAACTGAAGCAGCTTTTATTAGTTCCCTGGTGTTTTTCTGTGGCTGTGATTGGTTAGATCTCACTGAGCTGAGACATAGCCTGATCTTAGCTGTAGGGGGTAGGGGTTCTGAGCTATGGCTTCTCAAAGTTCAGAGAGACTGAATCTCCAGTGTTTTTGGCCCTACAACTTTTCATCTATGACACATGGAAAAATAAGTTGCAATGAGAACTTGGATAGTAGCATTGACAATAATGAATGAGCATGATCACATTTAAGTCAATTAGTCCACGGTGAGAGTTGGTTTGTTCCGTATCAATAGCTCAGTTGTCAGATGCTATTGGAGTTGCGTCAGAACTATTGTGTAGGTAACAATCGCGCTGGAAACCTGTGCAAGTAAAAGGAGATAGTATGAGTCAGTATAAAAATATCAAGGCATATGTCCTATTCAATAGCTACACAATTTTTCCCGTCAATGACGGAATCATGAACCAAAACAATTGATATCTATAGTCAAATTTTTTTGCCATGTAAATAAGGTATTTGTTGACTCACAATGCTGAAACGTTCGAGGCCAAACTGCCTCATGGGAATAGGCATTACATACGTGCACTCTGAGTTCAGACATGTGCTAAGCCAACGTTTCAATAACCTGCTACGACTTCATGCTACTATGACTACCAACCGTTCCTAACTACTCTTTAGTTGAACAAGGTGATATAGAGAGTCATTTGAGAGTGTTTGATTCCATGTGAGTTTTAGGGTAGAAAGCATTTCCACTTTTATTATTCTGAGTCAAACCCGATATTGAGAAATGATATTGTTGGAATCAGTGAGTTACTCTTGATGTCTTATACTCACAGTGAGCCCCAGGTCTTTATTGACATCAATGAGGCTGGCAGCAGTGAAGCAGGTAGCAGACTCGCATTGCTTCATAAACAACTGAACCTGAGAGAAGAAGTGACTTGTGCAAATATGACATATATGTGTCTATGACGTCTACACAAATGCAGAATATTTTTGTTGTCATAGAGACAAATATCTGGTGATAAAAAATAGTTTCCATTGGACACAATCACACGAAGTTTATTGTTAAACTATCCTGACAGTACCAGTGCTTGCACAGTGCTACCAGTGTTGTCGGTATATAAAAGCATGAAAACATGACAAACGAAGCACAGGTATAATAACGGACCTTGTGTACTGTAGACACATTTATCTCTTCATTGGGATCATCTAACTTCAAGAGCGTCTCAATTGGTAGCATGAGCTGCAGAGAGAGATCAATGTAGCTTAGTGGGAGCTTTGAATGGCTCCCATTGATTGAGATACTGCTTACCTTTGCCTGGACCTGGTGTCCAATGAAAACTATCGCGATTACATTAGATATGGAACCAATGAACCAGAGTATTTGCGTAGCAGTTTCAATAGTAGAATTGACTCTTTTGGTGAGGATGTAAATTATCATAAACTGAAATGCTGCGCAGAATAGCATCGTTATACCAATACTGTGCGAGAACATTCTCTCTGCTTTCTCAACCACATCACACATCATTGAGTGACCTCGTTTGTATTTGATGACACCTGTGAGTAGTTTAGATACTGAGTCTTTAGCCTCAGCAGCGAGCTTCGTATTGAATGAGTCAATCAGCGTGATAGCATGGCAGGCGACGGAGGCGAAATGGGCAGTGAAAGCAATGTAGTAAACAGAGAACTGGATTAGAGTTGGCCAACCGAATACATGTAGTGCTGAGAACACTTCTGGCTTAGTTCTTTCACTCAGACTTGCCCCGTAAAATGGCTCAACCGTGTTGTAAGTAGACATCGAGGTGCAGTTCAGCCCGAGAATCAGCACGGATTCTATGGATAGCAAGATAATCTGCACTCTCCTCCCTCTTCTCCAGTTCACTTCTACACCTATGCTCTCAAGGTACTTGACGGCTTGATCGCAAGTGTGACGGTAGCTCCTGCTGTGCTTATAGCTGGTTATCATCAGTATAAAAGCTTGAAGCACAACCAACACTTTCCACAGCAGAAAATTCAGCTTGAAAATCAGCTGATCCAATAGACTGATATCATCATTTATCCAACCGGTACAGATAGCGATCACCAATCTGGTCAACAGCACAAGCAGACAGATCGCATTCCAGATGTTGAAGAACATTCGCCATCTTCTATCGCGTAATTCCAAGCATTCTCCTGGAGCTGCGCCTGTGACCACTAATAAGTAGGTAATATAGTTGAAAAACTTTCCGTTCTTGCTCCGGCCATCTTGGTCCAGTGGCGAAATCATTGCATTCAATTTGCTGTGGGTCAGGTCCGCCTGTCAGAGACTCAGTGAAACCTGCTGCACCATCAGACCTAGTACATCAAGATCAATAACCAGGTGATGTTGATGCAACAGTAAACTTCCTGTTTCCTTAATCAGCTACAGATGAAGCTATTAACCACAATGAACTGCATTTGTTTACAATTTAACGATGTAGGCTTGCATCTGGTCGATATCATGCTAAATATGGTTATGTTGAACCTACTAGCTACTCGCTACACGTGTTCAGATGGAGTTGAAATAAAGCTATAGATCAAGAGAAGACAACTTCTAGGTTGGCTTGAACAGCAGCTCAACCATGGATAGGTTAGATAACAATATTAAAATGAATAGACTTAGAGCTGGTAAGGAGAACATTCAATTTCTAATCTATCATTCAAAGCCCGGCAGGGAGGGAGAGGTTACAAAGGTAATGGGGAAAGTAGGGCTACAAAACAACATAACTGCTACAAGATATAAACTATAAAAAATCACAGATACGCCAAAAATGATACTGAAGTACTCGCTACTTATGAAGTCTCTGATTGGACAAGTCCTAAATTGGAGTCGTCCTCTTTTTAATTTTGATCCCAATTGCATGAATGTTCTGCAGGTATTACAAATCATAGGATAGCGGATTCAAGATGAAAAGTCACGAATACACAAATGGGTTGTCGGACCTAAAGCCTGGTTTCCGTAATTCTATGCAGAAGCCGCCAATGAAGCTGCAAATATGTGGATGGTATAGGAACAGAAAGATCGTAGGCACAGCAAGTAGCGCAGGCCCACAGTGGCAGCTTGTGAAACTTAGATGGCTTTTGTCATTCTCTCGTTGATCTGCGTGCATGTGGCACGTGTGGGAGTGTGCACCTAAATTGACAGGAGAATGGCAAAAACCAAGTAGACTTCATGTCTAGCTTGCTCTGCTGCCGCTGGTGATCCGTGCCATTGCGCTCAGCCGGTGGCTATGTAGAAACCAGACTTTGAGAGTGATATGCATGAAATAAGTTGATATATCCATGCTCAATAGGCCAGTGTGGTAGTGGAGAGAGAAACCGGAGTAATGATGATTCAATGTTATCAACATGAGGATGATGAGCTGTACCTGGCTATAATCATGGAAGGGAAACTGTTTGATTGAGAGAAGCAGTGCAAATTCAGGGTTTAGAGGGCTTTTGTCAATCTCCTATCGATGGATACCTATAAAGCTGGAACCGTGCTGAGAGGTAAATATAGGGAGGATAATAATAAAGTGGATAAACTGTATAAAGTCAAGAGAGTATCCAAGCTGTATATAGCTGCCCATCACAGTATCATACAAATGGGTGCACTGTATAACGAGTTTATTCAAATAGAGGGTGAATAAAATATTGCTTTAATATCCCTAAACTATTTAAAAATAAACCGGATGAACATTTTTAAGGGAAAACATAAATATATAACGATAATAAAGCATGATGATACTCATATAGCGATAGTAATATTATAATTATATATTGGTAATGATATAAATAAATTTATAAATGTATATTATACTATATATTATATATATTGAACTAAAAATCCATGGAAAATTAGTTGATAATCCGAAGGGATAAAATAAGTAAAGAGACGAACTACTCAGTGAATTAAGCTCCTAAAATGATTATATGGTCCATGTCTTCAAAAGCCTGTAGCCTCTCTGTGCGCAGACATTTTTATCATCCAATCCGAGAAGAGTTGAGATGCACGATTGCTCTGATTTTGAGAATAGTACATCCGACCTCAGCTGTGACTTAATTGCATAGTACAGACATGTGGATTCAGACCATAGATGTAAATCTCTGCCATTCAAAACTGCTTTGGTGCACTTTTCAGTGGCGGTTTCTTCAAATGTTACTAAAACAGCAGATAAGGGATAAGGTGGGGGTGAATAGTTGAAACTTGGTCACTTAAAGTTACCAGCCAGTCTGATGAAATGAAGTCAGTTTCTACAATGGTCACACACTCATGAACACAGCAACAGAAAACGAATGAGATGAATCAATAAGCAAATGAATGTATACATAGATGGCTAGCCGCACACTAGTTCCGTTGTCTAAAAGCTGGGAGTGTTAGCCAATCATTGACAAGTATCTAAACCAATTAAATCACGGCACTGAGCATTTATTGACATTTCTCAAACTCTAAGCTGCTCAACCAACGGATTTTATGGAATGCATCCGTCTTTTTTCTACTTGATTTTGCATTGCTGTTGTGGTGAATGTGTAGCATTTAGAGGCAATATGTGGGTTTCTATACAAGTGTGGGGGATTCGTTGAGTTCTGCACGTTAATATATCTAGAGGGTTGAATTTTCCAAATAGTTCTTTGAGAACGACAGATGTTAAGACACTGTCACGTTGCTCATGTATAGATCCTTAGCCACTGTAGCTTTTTAATTCCTATAGAAAGCCATTTCCTAGCTAACTACAACTCTTGTGTCAGGCGCTGAGGAAAGCTTGATATTTTTATGTATTGGTCAATTGGCTCGCTTTAAAGACAAGAGCCACGCGATAGGTAGTAACGGCAGATATCTATAGTAAATAATGCATTTAAATTTCATACATGCAATCAGATTTACTCTAAACCAAGGCTAAACCACTTTTTTGATAGTATGTTTGAGTTGTCTTCTCGTATTTTTATGATGTTTAAGCGAGAAAATGTAATACTGCTTCTGGTCAGTCATCAGGCAACGAGCAAACCACCTGACAGTGTCAGAGCTGCTAATAAGGGAGAGAATTATATGGCTATATGCTTATAAAGTGGTTAACCAGGGCCATGTAGATAAAACCGCACAAGGCTTCAATCAGAGCGGGAATCAGACGTTGAAAATTCACTTTCCCGGTAATGAGTACTACTAAAGTCTGGTTCATACTTGATCGCAACTGTCGGTTTGCGCTGGTTTGCCGGTGATGTGATCGCAAAGCCTTTTAGCAACCCATGTTCACACTTATCACTGGTGTCGCTGATGATCATGTGATTATTAGAATTGTCTACTCGTGATAATTGTGCTTGGCTGTGAGAGGTAGAA
>ERZ1740065.1961-NODE-1961-length-12643-cov-4.614236_pt1 | contig 12643 bp, 11 predicted proteins | sample MGYA00581738_ERZ1740065 | MGnify/ENA primary metagenome ERZ1740065 (study PRJEB43018, sample SAMN04849749) | marine metagenome | isolation source: floating plastic debris | place: Pacific Ocean | collected 2008-09-01 | study: EMG produced TPA metagenomics... | reverse complement strand
GCATGAAAACCTATCGTAATTAGCTCCATCGAGCCCACTCCACTCCCCGTGAAGTTGCCATGTTGCGAGGCATTTTACGACAGGTTCGCTGGGCAATCAATCAGCCCCAAGATCCCAACCATTAAATTCCTATCGTCAACTCGTCAATTAGGGCGTGTCATCAATCAAAGTCCAGAAGCCTTGCGCCGAGAGAAGTGCACGCCCTTTTAAATAAAAAATCAGGAAATAAAACCCTTGCAACGATTGAGCTTGAGATTTAGTTAATAACGGTCCCTAACGAGACTGGTCGCGATCGCTGAGCTTGGTCGAAGCGTTAGCGAAGAATAATGCGGATTTGGAATTAGCAAAGCGTCTCAACGTGACTTGTTATACCATTTCCCCCTAAATAAAGCGGCTAAGAATATCCTTGAAAGCTTTCTTTCTTCGTTCCCTGACGCCTCTCCAAGTAAAAGCATTGGCATTAATTTAAAAGCATTGGCATTAAATTAAGAGAAGTGGCATTAATTGACAAATTGACCATAAAACAAGCTTCATCCCCTCAGCTTCAAAAATCATTCAACGCCAGGCAGAAAGCTGGAAATACATCGATTTAAAACATTAACTTCCGTGTCGATTTTTAGAATTCGAATATTGTCAATCAAGTCAAAGTATGAAAGTCTTGAAATTATTTCGAGATTGTCAAAAATAGGCAGCCTCTTCTCTTTGAATTTTGATTTCCACACTAATGTTTGAGGATTTCCACTGCCTTTAATTGTTCCATAGCTAAAGGCTGGGTAGAAATCATGGATAAGGAAAACCAACTTATAAACGTCCCCATGCCAAGCCTTAGTATTATCTGAATTGCAGATTTTTCTCATGCCTTTCGATCTTGCTTTGTCGCTAATGGCGGAGAATGGATCGCTTGGCAAAGTATCGTCAATTAAAATAATTGACTCATCATGAATATGAGCCAAGGTGTTACAGAAGTCTCTATAGGTTTGTTCAAAAGTATGCAAACCGTCCAAAAAGACAATATCTAGCTTCTTTTTAGGATCGAGGGACTGAAAGAAATCATCAGACATCCCTTTGAAATAGGCTTCATTAGGATTAAATTTTTCTGGACATTTAAAGTGAAAATCAGGATCGACAGCATACTTTTCTGCCGCATTTACCTGCCTAAATGTTCTCCCTTTAAACACCCCGACTTCCAAGTAACTTTTGGCACCTAGTTCGTCAATCAAATAATTGATCCGTCTAACTGAATGGTGCAATTCTGCTAATTTTTCGTTAATAATGCCATTCATGGTTGTTCTTAAAAAATCGAGATTGCTATTATATCCCTTGCTATTTTTACTTCTGCAATAGAATAATTTTAATTGAAACTATTATGGTGTTCGAGTACCTTATCTTCGGGAATAAAGCTTGATAGAGTGCCCAAGCAAGGGCGTAAGAGAATTAAAGGTGGGTTATCCATTAAGTCCCGGAAATTTCACAAAGCAAGGGTCAACTTGTCTGTTCGAATAAAAACGTCAAGGGCAACCTTTGCTGAAGTTGAGGATTTGGTTAGGGCGTGTCATCAACTGAACTCCCGAAGCTTTGTGAAATAGGGTGTATATGCCCTTTGAAATAGAAAATGCGAGGAGCTAAAATTCTAGCGGCTACTGAGTTTGAGGTTTAATGGATGCCAGCCCCAAGTTGCCCGCTGCACTGCGCACGATTAATGCCCAAAGATTAATGCCCAAAAAGTAGAATAGAATGCTTTCCAAAGTGGGACAGGCGCATGGGGATGACACACCTTGGCTGAAACAAATTGGTCATCGCAGACAACACCGGCACCCAATTCTGAGTTCCCATCGAGACGGGAGCGATCGCCCCAGTCATCTCAAATTCCCCCTTTCCAAACCTCATCCGTTGATTTACCGCGTAAACTGCCCCCACCGCCACCGCCCGAATCCCGAAATCCGCGACGGCGATCGCTACCGGTGCGCCGTAAACTGACCCTCCTTCAGCGGCTAGTGTTGGGATTAGAGTCTATTGTTATTGCGCTCGCCTCAAAATTGCCTGAGAAGTCCCATCATCCCGAACAAGTCCGCCAATCCAGCCGAAGTCGCGCCGGTCGTCGAGGTCGTCCTAATTCCCTGCGCCCACCCGATCCCCGCGAACAGCCCTTCGGTCGTTTTCCGGCGCCCGATGATCAGGGCAATAGGAATGGAGCCCCACCACCCGCGACCTTTCCCGATCCCTTTTCGCCGCCCCAGTCTTCCCCGCCGCCTTCACCGGTTCCCGGTGATCGCCGCCGCCCTCGCCGATCTAGCTCGGATACGATTCCCCTGTGGCTCCAGGCGACGCGCACGGGGATTGTGGGCATTGGGCTGGGGGCGATCGTGGGGACGGTGATGCTGGCGATCGACCCGGCAACACGCCAAACGGCCTCGCCCAATTCCTCTGGTTTGCCCATTGCGTCCAGCGCTTTCGACTCCACCAATCAAGCCGGCAACGCCTCTAATCAAGTCGGCAACGCCTCTAACCCCGCCAACCCTGGCGCAGCTATCCCCGCCGCCAATCTCTTCACCAAACGCCACGGCGCACTCCAGGGCAAGGTGAAAGGGGTGGTGAATAAGTACAAAGGATTGAGCGCTCGGGTGGCGATCGTGGACCTGGACACGGGCGATTACGCCGTTTGGAATGACACCGTGTCGTCGCGGGCGGCTAGCACCATTAAGCTGCCGGTATTGGTGGCGTTTTTCCAGGAGGTGGACGCGGGACGCACGGCGCTGGATCAGCCCATTACCCTAGAAAAACGGCTGCTGACTGGAGAGGCCGGCGTGCTGCAATACCAACAGCCGGGCACGAAAATTACCGCGCTGGAGGTGCTGAATAAGATGATTGTGATCAGCGACAATGCGGCGACCAATTTAGCCATTAACCATCTGGGCGGGGCGGCGGCCCTGAACGATCGCTTCCGCCAGTGGGGACTTCAGGAAACCACCATTCGTACCTGGCTGCCGGATATTGGCGGCACCAATACGCTTACCGCGCGGGATATGGCGGTGTTGTTTTTCCGACTCCATCGGGGCGAACTGGTAAGTTTGCGGTCCCGCGATCGCCTCCTGGCTATCCTGCGCAACACCCGCAATCGCAGTTTGCTCAATCAAGGGCTCGGCAAAGGGGCGATCATCGCCCACAAAACCGGCACCTTAGGCAGCACTTTGGCGGATGTGGGCTTGGTGGATGCGCCCAACGGCCGGCGCTATGCGATCGCGGCGATCGTTCACCGCCCCCGCAACGATGCCCGCGCCGGTCAGCTGATTCGCGAATTGTCAAAAGTTGCCTACCAACATTTCTCGAACCTAAAACCCCTCGCGCGTTAATGTGGAGTGTAAACAAAAATTACATTTCATCAGCGTCGCCACACCCGTGCCAGCTTCTCCTTTCGACGATGAGATTGTGTTGTTCGACGCCGTTTCGGCTGCCCCCGACGCAATCCCCACCATTTTCGCTTTCCCCAACGCCTACACCATCGGTATTACCAGCCTGGGCTATCAAGTGGTGTGGGCGACCCTGGCGGGGCGGCAAGATTTGGATGTGGCGCGACTGTTTATGGATGCCCAGGAGTCGCTGCCGTCGTCGCCGGAATTGCTGGGCTTTTCCCTGTCCTGGGAGCTGGATTATGCCAATGTGCTCACCTTGCTGGAGCGGTTGGGAATTCCGCGAAAAAGTGGCGATCGCACTGTCCAGGATCCCATTATCTTCGGCGGCGGTCCCGTGCTGACGGGCAACCCCGAACCCTTCGCCGATTTTTTTGATGTGATTCTGCTGGGGGACGGCGAAGTTATCCTCGATAAATTTATTGATGCATATCAAGAGTTGCGAGGGGAAAGTCGCCAAGCTCAGTTAGAAAAACTAGCGCAGATCCCTGGTTTGTACGTGCCCCAGCTTTACACCGTCGAGTACACCGCCTCCGATGGTCCCATTGCCGCCATCCGCCCCATCAGCGACACCCTTCCCGAAACCGTCACCAAACAAACCCATCGTGGCAACACCCTATCGGCGTCCACCGTGGTCACCCCCCAGGCGGCATGGGAAAACATTTTTATGGTGGAAACGGTGCGCAGTTGCCCGGAAATGTGCCGATTCTGCCTTGCCAGCTATTTAACGCTGCCGTTCCGTACCGCCGACCTGGAGCAGTCCCTAATCCCCGCCATTGATCGCGGATTTGCCATCACCAACCGCATCGGCCTCCTAGGCGCATCGGTCACCCAACACCCAGAATTTGACACCTTAATCGATCGCCTCGCCAGCCCCACCTATGACGGCATGCGCCTCAGCGTTTCCTCAGTCCGCGCCAACACCATCACCGAAATATTCGCCCGCGTTCATTGCCAGCGCGACTCACGATCGGTCACCATTGCTGTGGAAAGTGGCTCCCAACGTATTCGCAATATCATCAACAAAAAACTAGAAACGGACGAAATCATCGCCGCAGCCCAACAGGCTAAAGCGGGCGGACTGAAAGCTATGAAGCTTTACGGCATGGCAGGGCTGCCGGAAGAAACCGACGACGATTTGCAAGAAACCGTAGATCTAATGTTGCGTCTCAAAAAAACCGCCCCCGGTCTCAAGCTCACCCTGGGATGCAGCACCTTTGTCCCCAAATCCCATACCCCCTTCCAATGGTTCGGCGTCAATCCCGAATCCCAAAAGCGCCTGAAATTTCTCCAGAAAAAACTACGCTCTAAGGGCATCGACTTCCGCCCCGAAAGCTATAAATGGTCCATCGTGCAGGCGTTGATTTCGAGGGGCGATCGCCGTTTAACTCCGCTGCTCGAAAAAGTGCGCGAATACGGCATGGGCAACACCGACAATCCCGACCACATCTCCACCGGCACCTACCGCCGCGCCTTCAAAGATTTAAAAGGCACCCTCCCTCCTTTGGACTACTACGTCCATCGCAATTGGGATCTTGACGAAGTTTTACCGTGGCAGCACCTTCAAGGACCGATTAGTTTGCCCGCTCTGCAAAAACACCGGGAAGTGGCGATCGCTCAGGCCTAGGGGCTGTCATCATTTAAACCTCAAAGCCTCTCGCTGTAACGGTTTCAGTCCCTAGTCTTTTTTGTTTTGAAAGGGCGTGTACTCCTCACTGTATAAGGCTTCTGGCTCTTAATTGATGACATGCCCTAGAAAACCAGTCCTAGAAAACCAGTCCTAGAAAACAATGTTGAGAATGGGCGATCGCTACAATAAAACCAAACCGTAACCATTGCGGAGAATCGCCCCTATGGTTTCATCCGTCAATCAACCTTTACCCACCTCTGCCGAACTGCCCTGCTCGGACGATACGCCTGTGGATAACGAAGATCAGAATCTTCTGCCAAATTTACTGCTCCTGCTGCTGACGGAAATTTGGAGCGATCGCCTGGACTGGTATTTCGGCGCAGATATGGCGATTTACCACACCACCGGCATCAGTCACGCGGTGCCCGTAGTGCCCGACGGATTTCTCAGTGTGGGAGTGGAGCGCAAGAAAGGCGGCAAGTCCCGGCGCAGTTATGTGATGTGGGAAGAGCAGGATATTCCCCCCATTTTTATATTGGAAATGGTGTCCCATACTCCAGGGGATGAGTACACCAAAAAGTTGGAAATCTATGCCCGGCTAGGGGTGCGGTATTACCTGATCGCCACCGGCCCTTCGAAGTTTATAAACTGGAAGAAGGCACTTACCGCCTACAAATTGGCGAGCCCTATTGGATGCCGGAAGCGGGGTTAGGCATTGGGCGCTATCAAGGCATTATTGGCGGAATTGAGCAAGAAATTTTGACTTGGTATGAAGCCAAAGGAAATCGCCACTTAAGTAAGGCGGAGAAGGAGGAGCAGCGGGCAGAATTGGAGCGAAAGCGGGCAGACCAGGAGCAGCGGGCAAGGGAACGGCTGGAGGCTTATTTGCGATCGCAAGGCATCGACCCTAGCCAATTGCCGGAATAAACAACTGTGACAAAAACTAAAGCGATCGCCCCAGCATGAGTCAACGACAGCAGCGAGAGAGCAAAAATATCAACGTTTTGTTCGTTTGCTCAATGAACAAATGGCGTAGTCCGACGGCGGAGAAGATTTATAGCAACCAGCCATTTGTCAACGTTCATTCCGCAGGCACCAGCGCGAAGGCGAAGCGTCACGTCTCTGCCAAGGATCTGAAATGGGCTGACCTTGTGATCGCAATGGAGCCAAAGCACGTTCAAAGATTAAAAGCTGATTTCCCAGAGTTTATGCGCCACACGGAAGTGCATAGTTTAGGGGTGGAAGACCGTTATGGGTATATGCACCCAGAGCTTGTGGAAGAGCTGAAAGCAGCGATCGCCCCAATATTGGAAAGCTACGTTTAATCTGCGAAGCGACTCAAGGGGCTGTTACCGTCACCGAACTGTTGAGGTTGATCGAATGCAGTTGCCGATCCATGCAGTTGCCGACCCATGCAGTTGCCGACGCATGCAGTTGCCGACACAAAGCCTGAAGCGATCACCCCCAGAAAATAGGAAGGGGCGATCGCTCCAAGTTTCGCAGCCACGAAGCTTTTAAACTAAGGCGCTATTGTGACAAACTCTGGGCGTAAGCCAGATTTTTCTCATAGGTGGGAATCCGATCCTTTGCCGTCTCATAGTTAGCATCAGTTTGGGGCACCTCTTTCATCGCGTTTACCGCCGCCTGCCACGCTTGGGCCACTGCGGACCAATCCCCAGGGGTTTGAGCCGTTTGGGCTAACTGAGACGCCTTAATCGCCTGACGCACACCCACATTAAACGAAGGCTCAGCTGGAGCCGTTGTTGCCGCTGGGCTAGGTGCCGCCTGAGGTGCCGCAGGACTGGGGCTAGCCGCAGGAGCCGGGCTTGCCTCAGCCACAGGATCCCCTTCCGCGTCCGGAGATTCTGCTGCCGCAGGAGTTTCACCTGCTGCCGGATCTGGAGATTCAGCGGTGGCTGGGTCTTCTTCTGGAGATGCCGCAGGCGCTGTTCCCTCGCCTTCCTCACCAGCTTCCGCCGCCGGGTCGGCTGTCGCTTCCGGATCCGGGTCCGTAGCCACTTCACCCTCAGGGGCACCGCCGGGCGTTGGGATATTCTGGCGGATTGACTCCGGCAACATCGCAATTAGCGGTTTGAAATAACCCTCTTGGAAGAAATACCAACCACCGCCTAAAATTGCCGCCAACAGTAGCAACAATACGATGGGCGAGGTACTGGCTTTCTTCTTTTCAGGGGCTGGAGCTTCTTCCGGCATATCGTCCATCGAGTCGCTCTCGTCACTACTATCGACAAAGTCATTATCAGCACCGAAGTCGTTGTCCGCCACTTCGTTGGCATAAACGTCTTCCAAACTCAGAGCCTCGTCGCCGGGGAGATCGCTATCGTCAATGGGGGGCAGCGCATCCATCGGCTCGTCCATTCCCGACAACCCAGCAGAGCCAAAATCTGCCCCGCCGCCGTCGTTTAGGGGAATTTCTTCGGTCCACTCCGATAGCAAGCTTCCCTGTTGTCGCCAGTCCACCTGGACGGATCGCAGTGAGGAAATATCCAGCTCCATCATGCCCTTGCGAATAAAGGCCACAACCGCCTCGCGATTCACTGGCTGCGCCCCTTCCAGGGTGACTAAAAGCGTGTCGCCTTCTTCCTGGGCGCTAACTTCAATCCCCTTACTTTGGAGCGATCGCCGCATAAGATAAGCGATCGCATCGGGGTCGCCCTGCTTGGCACGTTCAAGATATGGATTAGATGAGGTCATCGAAACACAAATAAACGAGGTGACCGAAAATTAAAACTCAAAAGAATTAAAACTCAAAGAGGATTAAAACTCAAAAAGCTATGTTGTCAAAAAAGTAAGCAACAAGTTCAAAAGCCCCTAGACAACGCTTTAATAGCGTTCTGTGACCTTAGCCGAATTAAACTTACCTTATCGCTTTTATCGCTCAAGACTCAGAGAACGTCCACTATTGAGGCAAATTGTTGAGGCAAATACGGTATTTGACTCCCAACGTAACCCCTTATTAACGCTTCCAAGTCAGTACCAACCAGGAGCACCAAAAGGCAAAATCGTAGGATGGAGCGCCAGAGGCTCCTTGAGGAGAGGATACAGAGAGTTCAGTTGCAATCTAATCTAACAGGCATCCCGGTCTAACCAAAGCAAATCAGCAGCCTCAAAGGTAAGAGCTGTTGCTAACCTCCTTGCGATGGGTAACCAGTCAGGACTTACACAAAATCCCAGTGCCCCTCACCCCCATTCTGTGTAAGTCCTGCCAATAAAAGCAGTATGTGGCAAGCCCTGCACCACTGCTTCGCCGGCGCTTTTATCGTGCCAGCGCTTCTAGTCTTGCCAACGCCTTGCAAACAATGCCCCTTAGTGCTCATTGAGACGTATTCAGCGCAGGTCAAAAAACTATACGGCAAATGCTAAAAGCCAATATCCACAGACCTTTCAGTCCCTAGAGCTTCTCATCTCAAAAGGTCTGTGCTCACCTATTGCGCAAGACTTTTGAGGTTTAATTAGGCTTCTGAAATCTCATTAATGACATACCCCAGATTCGGATCAGGCTTTGGAATGTCATTAGGTACAATTCAGCGCCAAAGGATACCAGAATTCTGTTGCCCAATAGGGAGAATATGGCGCTTCCCTGAATTTGTGCCGACAGAATTGTTGGCTTCCGCAGAAAACTGGCAAAATTAGGGCCTAGACGTAAATTTCTAAATATCGTTAGTTGTTCCAACTACCATTTCCCCGACGCCGACACCATGAGTACCGCTTGTCATATCATCGTCGAAAATAGCCCGGTCATTATTTATTACAGCCGTAATGGCGTTCCCCAAAAGCTGCTGCCAGTTTTGAATCGATTTTTGGAAACCTTTTGGCAAGAGCGGGAAAGCTTGGGAGAAAACGTGGATACGCCAGGGTGTTTGATAGCTCAGATTTTGGTGCGTTTTGGATTTGAAAGCTGCGAAGATGATTTTTCTAACCTGCGGGTGGGCACCGTTTACGATGCTCAGGTGGACTACCTTTACCATGTGGGTGAGGATCATACCGTAACGGTTTGGGTTCCCAAGGCTGACTATCGTGACGACCCTAGCGGTGGTTTAGGCTCCTGTCGTGAGCTTAATGGTGTCGTTGCGTAATGGGAAAAGTAGACGAAGACATATTGGGTCGCCAGGGTTATTGGGGTTGAGATTGAATTGATGACAGGGCGTTGAAGACGTTGTGCAAGGTGACCTAGCGTCTGAGAATTGTTAACCTACCAGTCTGATATAGTCCTTCTAAACTCTAATAGGACGCCTGGAAAAGCCTTTATGGTCGCTCTGTTTCAACACAAGATGCGTCAATGGACGCTGAAGATTTAGGCTAAGTCGGTCATCCTCTGCCGTTCGCGAAGCTTTGGCGAGACCGATAGTGCGGTCTTAGCTGTACACCATTACGCTAAATGTCCCATCAAGTGAATGTCCTACATCAGTGGCAATTGACTATATCAATGGAGCGTCCAAGCGTTAGCTCATCACAGGTGCGCAGAAATGGCTTCCGGGGGCAGAAGCAGAATTATCGCTGCCCTTGTTGGGGGCGACAATTTGTTGATAAGTGTCAATCCAACCGAAGCTAAAGTGATGATCGGCGTGAGTTGTGCTTGAAAATTGACCTCAATGGTGTGGGATTTCGCCCTATTGGGTAAGTGACAGAAGATTCACAACAACCACCATCATTGACTGGGTTAAAGACCCTCTGGAGCAGCGGCAGCCCCATCAAAAGTTCTTCGGCTAGAAGAAGTCAACGAATGACAGACTTTATGTCAGGTCAAAAAAATAACTGCTGGCTTGGGACTGCCGATCTCTCTTGACTCAGCAACGCCTTTCAGAGAATAACCATCAAAAATTGGTTTGAAGATTAGTATGGGCGGCAAAGTAACGGGCTGGTCTATTGGTCAATACCGTCAAATATGGTCTGATGGGGCTGTTAGTTTCTTTGTTTACCCATGGCGTCTGAGTCCACGTTTTCTCGTGAATCTTTTGCTAGATCTGCTTCCCTGACCTGGCGATCGCGCTACCAGTACCTATCGCCATTTTTAAAACAGCAGCGGCTAACAATTGTGCTGGCGCGGGGATGTACCGTTGGATTTACGGCGTTTTGGCCTGCCCTAGCCTGGCTGCCGGGACAGTTGGCTGACCCTATTGGAACGGGGGATCTGGGGGCGATCGCCCAGCTGGCAGGGGTGGGCGCAATTATTTTTGTGGTGCGCGGAGTTTTCCAGTTTGGGCAAGATTCCCTGATGGCAAAGGCTGCTCTCGCGATCGCCCGTGACCTGCGCGTATCTGTGTACGACCATCTGCAAAAACTCAGCCTCGATTACTTTGAAGCGGCAAAAGCAGGGGATATCGCCTATCGACTCACCGGCGATGTGGACCGGGTGGGCGATGCGATCAATAAATTATTTCACCAGTTTGTGCCCTGTGTGCTCCAGCTCATCGTGGTTCTGACTTACATGATTGTGCTCAACTGGCAGCTCACCCTCGTGTCCCTAATTATTGCGCCGCTTATGGCGGTGTTAATCGGCTGGTTTGGTGAGCGACTTTTGGATTTTGCCCGCAGTAGCCAAGGGCGGGTGTCTAACTTAGCTGCGATGGTAACGGAGGTTATCGGCGGCATGCGCCTAGTGCGGGCATTTGCGGCAGAATCCTACGAGCTGCGTCGGTTTACGGAAGAAGCTGACGCCGGCCGTCTCGCTAAATATCGCGCTGAACGGGCTAAGGCTATGCAGTTTGTGGTGGTGGGATTTTTGCAAGCCATGAGCGTGCTGTTGCTGTTTTGGCTGGGGGGCTGGCAAATTTCCCAGAGGCAGCTCACCGGTGCGGGATTTATTAGCTACGTGGCAGCGGTGGCGCTTTTGATCGATCCCATCAGCATCACCACTAGCAACTACAACGAATTTAAGGAAAGTCAGGCGTCCGTTGATCGCCTCTTCCAGCTTCTGCGGGAACCAGTCCTGGTGCGCGATCGCCCCGGTGCTCCCTCCCTTCCCCCGATCGCCGGCACCGTCACCTACGACCAGGTCACCTTTGCCTATCCCAACAGCAGCGCCCCCAATCCATCGGTGCTATAAAACCTTAGCTTCACTGCCAAACCTGGGGAGGCGATCGCCCTGGTCGGCGCATCGGGAGCGGGCAAAACCACCCTAATTAACCTGCTGACTCGCTTTTACGATCCCCAGCAAGGGCGCATTTTAATCGACGACACCGACATCAAAACCATCACCGCCCGCAGCCTGCGCCAGCAAATTGGTCTGGTGCCCCAGGACACGGTGCTGTTTTCCGGCACCATTGCTCAAAATATTGCCTTTGGTCGCGACATCATCGACTTTGACGCCGTAGAAAAAGCCGCCAAAATCGCCAACGCCCACGACTTTATTAGCCAATTTTCCCAGGGTTATCACACCTGGGTAGGCGAACGAGGAGTAAACCTATCGGGGGGACAGCGCCAACGGATTGCGATCGCCCGCGCCGTACTGTTGAACCCCAAAATCCTTATCCTCGACGAAGCAACCTCTGCCCTAGACTCGGAATCGGAAGCGCTGGTACAGGAAGCCTTACAGCGCTTAACCATGGGGAGGACTGTGTTTGCGATCGCCCATCGTTTGTCCACCGTTAGGGAAGCCCACCGCATTTTGGTAATGGAACAGGGACGCATCATTGAGTCAGGCACCCACAAAGAACTTTTATCCGCAAACGGTCGCTACGCCGCTTACTACGCCCAACAGTTTCGAGCATGATTTGAGCCGTCTTTAGCGTAAAAAATTAACCTATTGAAACCCTTAATCGCCCAACAGCTCCAATAGGGATTAAGGGATATCAACTTTACCATTGAAATATTGAGATAGGGGCAGCGTTTTCCCCGGTTCTCTAAGGAAGCGTTTACGGTGGAAAAGACAGGGAAATTACAACCCGTTTCATCGATTTTCTAAGGAACTAGCACCATGGAACAACTTCAACGCTACAAAGTTCGTTGCACCTTAACCTTTGGTGATATTTATCCTCAGATTATGGTGTGGCTGATTGTTATTTTCTTGTCCCTTGCTTCGGCGATCGCCCTAATGGGTGCAAATCGTCCGGTATATGCCCTAGCGATCGTGGGTTTGATATTGGTATTGTCACTACCTTTTCTCTTGTTTACCTTCGTTACCACGCTGCTAAATCATGTTGAATTTACGGCTGATGAAGAAGAAACATTCCCCCAATCCGCTGGCAATGTTCCACCGACAGTTGCTGAAGCAATGTAACGCGATTTTATGGGTTTAATTACCAGTTAATTGCCTGGTTAAAATCGTTTTTTTCGCAGTCTGGTTGATAATTGGATCGGTCCTAGGATCGGTCCTTTTTATTTTAAACTTCCATGACGTTGACGTCTTTCTAGGGTCACTTCATCAATGAATGAGACGCCTAGCGATCGCTGGGCTTGTCGCTTGCGAAGCGTTAGCGAAGCCAAACGTTGGTGAAGTCAACAGTGCGGATTTCGCCTTCTACTAGGGGCTGTCATCAATTAAATCCCTAAGTCAAGAGCCGTAAGAGTTTCAGCCCCTAGCTTTGTTTATTTTCAAAGGGCGCGTACTCCCCACGGCATAAGGCTTCTGGAGATTAATTGATGA
>ERZ1740065.1960-NODE-1960-length-12644-cov-12.364127_pt1 | contig 12644 bp, 8 predicted proteins | sample MGYA00581738_ERZ1740065 | MGnify/ENA primary metagenome ERZ1740065 (study PRJEB43018, sample SAMN04849749) | marine metagenome | isolation source: floating plastic debris | place: Pacific Ocean | collected 2008-09-01 | study: EMG produced TPA metagenomics... | reverse complement strand
ACAATAAATAATAATAACAATAAATAATAATAACAATAAATAATAATAATAATAACAATAATTAAGTCAAATAAACTTGTCAAGAAGCTAACTGCCGATAGAAAATCAACAGCATTGCGCAAAAAAATGTATGCCACTCTCTGTGATTGTATTGATACACAAAGTCCTATGGAGTTATCTTCTCTGTACTGTAGCAAGAAGGCAATATTCCTACACATGCTCAAGAGACAAGATATGCACTTCCACCTTCACCTTATTGATGTTATCTACATACACAGATGGACATCATATTTTTTAGGTCGGTTGGCGTGCTGATATTAGGCTGGGATTTTTCCTCTCTTGCGTTGGTAATAGTCCTGTCAGCGTCCCTGATTTACACCGAGAGTTGTCCTCTCTTAAGTCGGTTTTAGACCTTGTCTAATGCCAGTGTAAAGCCCTCTGGCGTGCCTAAAGCGCGCATTCGGCATTTGGGTACGCCTAAACTTTCGAGTTGACCCGGCTCAACTTTGACGGCTGGGATGGCTGGATGAGTTCAATGGTTCGAATCATTGTAATAAAATGCCGTGCTATTAGGGGTTCTTCTTGTGCATGATTGTGAGTTTAGCAATGTTGCAGCAATTTTTGTGGTCATGGAAGGTAGGTGGACAGGATGCAAGACGAAAACCAACAATTTCTGAACTGAAACACGAGTCAGCACGCATGCATTTTCTGAGATCACTCATCGCAATTATAGGTACGGCGGGGAACTGTGTTACAAAAGCATCATCAATGACGTTGCGTTCCAACTCCTGACATTCACACAGCGTGTAAACAGATATAGAATTCGTTTGGAGCCGCTTAAATTGCAAAGGAAAAGTCCCTATGCACAGGCGTTAACACCTTCATACAACGTTTCCGCTGAAAACGTAACACCCTAGCTGTGTTAGCGCAAAACTCTGTGGAGAATCAGTATACATTTTTGAAAACGTGCAATACACACTATAAACCCATAGATAAACCAGCGAACAGAAGAAACAACTTTTTCCAGGGCCTCTTTCTACCAAATGTTCGAAAATACTTTCTGTAAGCATCGAAACAAAACCGTAAATTTCACACGTCTTGATAACATTGCTGAGCAACTCGTTATAAACGCTATAAATAGAGCCTCACTATAATTACCACATTTACAGTAAATATTTACATCTCTATTGCGTCGCTGTGGCGGGGCCCGGCTCCCTAAAGTTGGAAATGTCATAGCATATTACTCGTTTAAAATGCTAATAATTGGATCGCTAAAATCACAAATCATGAAACACCGGTCCACTAACCTTGCCAATCCTCTGTAAGCTCTAAACAAGACCGCCACAGCTGATCTCTTTGTCCCAGTGGCGTTGCGCGGCGGCTTTGGTAAGGACTTTATGCACTCAATGGCCTCAGTCAGCTGTCCGGATGTCAGTAAATGGAAGAACTGCTCCATCACCACCTAAAAAACCCAGAGTTCATTCCCGAGTTTATTTACTGTAAAAGAGAATTGTTTGTGGATTTAGAATTTTTGCGATCGTGCTGTCGGCTGATTCCCAAATAATTTAAGATTCATTAAATTTTGATGCCATAAAAGAAGCGTCGCAAAAATATTTCACTACGCGCTAAATTGCAAATCTTTCCCGAACATGAAAATTCCACTTTTATATTTATTTAATGAGATTGGGGTCGTCAAAAGTTTTGGACATACTTGTTGAGGGTTGATGGCGCTGTTTAAGTTTTTCAGTTGAGTGTTGAATTCGTTTAGCGGGACTGTGGTGTGGCTATTCTCCACATGATACATGATCTCTAGACCACTCCTGTGCACAGCCGTCTCTAAGGCTAGCGGCAGATTGGTACGACAACCAGTAATTATTGCCAGCAGATACTCACTCGCTTCCTCATATCTAAAACAAAGAAAACAGTCAAATCTCCAAAGGGTGATCTAAAACTTTAAATCAAGTTACTTACCTTAAGTGAAGTAATGCGTCTCTGAGGAGGGTTAGAAATTGAGGAACTGAATTGGAATGGGCAGCATGATTGCCACGTGATCCAGGGGTAAAGCCGAAAGTAATGTTCATTGGAGTTGTAACAGAGGTTTTCAGTGATTGGCCGAGGTTCATAAGCCATTCGTATTGACTGCTCGCCGGCCCATTAAGGATCAGGTCACATAGCTTTGCACATCGCTTGATGATAGATAATGCTTCTGAAGAATCCATTCTCAGCTTGACCCTACATCAGATAAAGAAATAGTGTGTGAAAACTTCTGTATTCTGAAATAAACATATTCATCAGTGAAAAAATAGAGGCATCCCCCTAGATGCTCAGAGCTTCATATGAGTGCAAAAGATCGCAAATAATTATATTTCACCAGAATTGTTGCTAAAATTTGCGGTTCTATCCACTCGCGACATTCAGAGGCTTACCACACTTTATACAAATCATGTGAGAGACCTTTTTGTATATCACCATGCTCCGAAGATCACTCTCGTTTTCACCGTTCACAGATAACTCGGTTGGAATATCCGTATTCGCGAATCTAGAATGCTTCCAACCTGTAATAGGATAACCCACTCATAGTAGTCATTGATAATTGCATCAAAAAATCAAAAGTAGTTTTTAGCTGAGCAAATAATCTGTTAGTCAAATGTATCATTAGTATCTCAATCTAGTAATTTTAGTCGAAAACAAAGTCATCGTATACGCATGCTCATTACCATTCGCCGAAAATGCAAATGTCAGCGAACAGTCAGTCAACTGTTGCCGCTACTGCCTCTTGTTGAAGAATTACTCGCTTCCATCATCAGAAGACTATGATTATTGACTTGTTGGTATGACCATAGTGCTGATATTAGTATAGTATTCTTTTGGCATCGTTTGGACTTCCGCCGAATTATCGATGGGCTGTTCGACGACTGTTGATAGTGGACTAAACACCTGAAATATGGATATGGATCGTATGACCATCGTCACAATTATCTTGGATGACCCGATAAAATCATAGCCTAATTGTGCCATATCTCTACTCTCTATATTTTCGGCCGTTATAGACCCACAGACCTTATAGGTGAACAACTGAAGAATGTCCAACGGCCAAGAGCTGGTCAGAACTTTGAACAATGGGAAGCCAGTTGTGCAAGATATAAAGCCCGTGATTAGTGGTGGAATCGTGACTAGTAATGCAGTGAATGGCAATGGTCAGCTAGGTGCATCGGCTATGTTCAACTTGGCAAAGATAGCTTCGTCAGAACACAAGCCCGTTTTGCCAACTAATCAAGTACCAGTCAACGTCCAAGCTGGCAGTCATATGGCAGCACAGAGCGTTACATCGTCAGGGAATGCAGCTGTGCCCATCACTATAAGTTCTAACGCAGTAGCAGCAGCAGTACGACCAGCACTACCTCAAAACTCCAACGTGAGGATGAGCTCTTCTCAACCTATCCTGATACCTCGGGGAGCGGTAAGTCAATCTCTCCAGAATTCTCTCACATCACTGCGATGATTGTGATTCATGAATAGCTCTGTAGATGGCTGCTTGTTCTTTATACTTTTGCTGCGGAAGAATTGCCAACTACGAAAATTGCTGATAAAGCACCTAGGCTCTGCTCATGTGCACTTTTGACCAAATCGCATTAGTTTCTTATCTATTTCATTAGTGTTTCTGTCACAGTCAGTGTTAGGAAAAAGCTATTCTCGTAGAGCTAACCAGCAGTGGAAGTAACCTGCCTAAATGTGTGGTTATAATCCTTTAGATTTACCCTAAGCATAGCCATCCATTCCTTGTGATCCTTGCGTATGTTTTTGGCCATAGTGTAGTGTGTTTAGAATGTCAAAAGAGGTGTGAAAACAAATTCCCCAGTATGACACGGTCAGTAGAATACATAGATCTTCAAAATTGTTTGGATTTAAAGTTTGTCGAGATAGGTCAAATACAGGTCAAAGACAGTTCTCTACAACAGTGTAGCTGTAGATTGTAGCTGTACGTTCTCGCTTAAAATATGGTATGCCCATAAACTATATCAAAGCATCCTGTGATGTAGGGTAATGCAGGGTAGTGCAGGGTAATGCAGGGTAGTGCAGGGTAATGCAGGGTAGTGCAGGGTAATGCGGAGGGAGGTAGTGTAGAATAGTGTAGACACGGTGTGTAGCGAGTGTACTGGGTATGGCAACTAATGTCGCGATGTAATTTAGGATTGGAGATTCTAGTGAATATGTAACAGTATATGGAAAAAATTGTTTTTGCAAAATTGCGAATTGCCCACCATTATTTGATGTAAGATTGCGTAGTAGTGGTGGCTCTGCTCTCTAAAATTAAAATTGCAAATTTATCGAAACTGCCATTCAGCTACAAGCTTTGGCAGCTCTACTGGCGCCGTATCCCAGAGTTTGCAGGTAGTTTGTCTGCATATATATTCAGAGCTTTCAGTTTTGGTAACTGTATATAGTATCAGTCCAACGACTCAGACTCTGAGCGTTATCTGTAATAGATTTGTTACGTTATTATATTATATTTTTTTATTCTACTTTCTGTCAGTATATAACTGAACACTCACCAGCAGAGCAGGCTGAGGCGTAGGAGATGTAATTTGTTCCCGAATGGCGTCTGATGAGTATTGAAGTCAATGGTTAAACATGACATTCATGTATTGAGTAACCGTTCAACTTTGTTTTAGTATAGTGGCTAGCTCCGTCTGGCAGCACGTATATCGTGATGCTGAGATGAATTGAGTGTTTGATGACGTTATATCGCATAAGAGTAGTGTATACTGGGCTGTGTGGCTGTACTTCATAGCGATCTCATACTAGTACCTTACATCACTGAGCCAAATGCAATCACTCAGTTCCTGTGGGCCTGTGGTGCACGCAGAAAGCAATGAAATGACCTGATGCAGTGGCAATTACTTGCCTCGGAAAATTAGAACTGACCCCCTGTGAAATGGGCCATCAATGTTGTATACGTGTTGTATACGTGTTGTATACGTGCTGTATATGTGCGACCGAGTTAGAATACCTGTAAAACAGGAAATCTTTGTGTTCGTCTGATTTGTGTTTTTGTTGTATTTCCATTGATTGCCTTTACCCCAGTTGCAAGAAATACAAAAGTGTATTTTGCAAAATTTTGTGACGAGTAGAAACACGACAAATGATGCTGGTATAAATTTCCTACAGATGAAAGCGACACACACCCATACGAAATCATTAGTAATGTGGTTAGGGAGTTAGGTTACAAACGCCCTGCGATTAGCTGTGGCAGAGAATTTTCGCTTTCCAAGTGAACTTCACTATCTCAGCTTGCATCTCGTAGACCATGGAAGATGGATGGTGAGATGGATGAATTTATCGGTGGCACTACTTATTGTAAACTGGAATTTATTTGCGAATGTTGGAAATCGCAAAAAATACGATCAGAAAAATTTCAATGGTCATATAGTGGTTTTAGTTATGATGAACTATCGCAAAATCTTTCCCATCCAAGTTTCCTGGCATTTTCACAAATATTTTTCAGCGTAAAATAATTCCAGTCTACAGTATTTCAGACTGCGTTTATTTGGGTTTTCTGTCTATAAAGTTATTAATCTACAATCAGTGTATCGTATATCAGTGTATCACTGGGCCGATCCCTCAGTCCCAGTTATTTGATTTGGGTGATAATCTCTATTTCTATCTCTATCTCTATTTTATGAAAATTCATCTTTATTTCTATTTGTTTATACTGAAATTAATGAATACTAGGAATATACTAAACTATCAGTGCTACTGCTGAGAAAACCTGTATCATATGTCTATGTCTATGTTTGGCCTTGACCTACCTAGTTACTCTCTTGTGTCTTTGAGGGAATATAGTACTGAATGAGTACAGTTTATTGGTCAGCTGTGTACAGTATCAGTAATGCTGATGCAACTTACTTTCACGCTGTCCTGTTTCTGTCGCGGTGCTGTTACTATCGCAGTGCTGTTACTATCGCAATGCATACCGTCTGTGATGTGTGGCGCGATTGGATAGTAATTTGTATCGTCTGTCGTGTTACAGAATGCCATATCTCTACCACCCGGGGTCACCCTACCGCCGGGTACCATCCTCATGCAGAACGACAAGGGACAGATCATGTTCATGACGTCACGAGCGCCGGCCCCTGCCAACAATGTAAGTCCCGCCCACTCGTTCTATTTAGTCCTTACACAAACCTAAATAGACTCACTCAGCTTATGGACTAGTGTACCGAGGAGTTGTCTTCTCACGCTTGGCTACTGCTTAATAAAACTGTACCTAATTGCTACTCAATGTGTCAAAATTGAAAGGAAGATTGGGCCGCTTTGTTTGTCTTGATTAGACGTGCTGGTTTATAACCCAAAGTATAGAAGTAGCAGAGCCTTTGCCGGAGAAAGGCATCATTCCTTATTTTTAGACGCATTGTCTACAACCCTGCACCCGAGCTATTAATTGGCAGGGAATGACAACTCCATAGTTCAGCATGCGTCTGGGTGAAAATGTCTGGAATTTAGTTGTGCGATGGCTCGAGTCCAATGAGAAATACTTATAAATCACGGTTTACTTTCCTGAAAATGTGGATAGTGTGACAGTAGGTAAGAGTAGGTGCAATGAGTCTCGGGAGTCGCGTACTCAAAATCAATATACCACACAAACCCTACCCCTGGAAGCCCTACCACTGGAAGCCTTACTGTAGCAGTACTGTAGACTGGAATTTAGTTGCGATGGAATTCTTTTGCAAATGTTCGAAATCACAAAAAAATTCAATGGTTATATAGTGATTATAGTCCTGATGAATTTTCGCAAAAGTTTTTCGATCTCAAAAATTTTTCCATCAAGATTTCCTAGCATTTTCACAAATATTTTTCAGCACAAAATAACTCCAGTCTACAGTATATGGCTAGCTCTTACCCAGTGGTGAGGCTCCGCGGTATCGGGGAGTTGTCTTCTGCCGTTTGGTAGATGTAGTGTTACTATCAATGCTAGAATCACTGGCCTCTCTGCAGCCTACTAACAACCATCTCCACTGTCTTTCCTTCTGCGTCTCTAACACGCCGTACTGATGCAAGTATAGATTATCGCAGGACCTTGACCCTGGCAATGCTGTCTGTCTACTAATTGCTAATATTTAATAATTTATAATAAACAATTTATAATAAATTACTAATATTAATCTTATTTACCTCCTTACTTACCTGTAGATCTAACTCGTACTTACCGGCTGTTTGCAATGTGTGAGTTAGTAAATCCCTGGACAAATTACTTTTTGGTAATCTACTACATTCTACTACATTCTACTGCATTCTACTACATTCTAATACATTGCAAGCAGCCATCTAGTGCATGTGCATTGTCCGTCTCTTCTTATTGCTTGCTCACCTCAAGCATTGCTTACCTAGCTTGGCCACGGCAGCATTGTGAGCCGGACTGCAGCACGCGGGGCTATTGACAGCGCTGTGAGCAGCGTGGCTCGCCCTACCGCCAAGCAACTAACACCTCGGGCTGCTGCCGCCTCGGCGCCGTCGCTGATGAACCAGCCGATGGGCCAGCAACATTTCATGTCAGTCAAGCCATCTTTCCTTACGCAGCAGCAGTCGAATGCGGGCGGTATACCCATACAGCCCAACCTGAATCAGTCGACGACTCAGGTCCTCGTACGACAGGCCGTGCCCGCCGCTATGTCGGCCACTCCAATACGTCCCAACATTCCTGCCAACAGTGAGCGTTACCTCTTGTCCGCCTGAGTATTCGCTGTCTCACCGCCACTTTGCTGACTGTGTGTGTCCGTCTCCCCACTGCAGTGCCTCAGCGGCAGCTAATGCCGGCAGCAGCTGCCGCGGCAGCAGCTCAGCAGGCCAACTCGGATCGCACCCGCGAGAAAGTCACCAAGTGTAAAAACTTCCTCGAGACGCTCATCCGATTGTCCAGCCAGCAGCCGCAGCAGATCGTGGAGAACGTGAAGAAACTCATACAGGGCCTGCTGGTAAGCGTCTGTTTTACCTGCAGTATGTACCTGCGCCGCCGCCGCCCAGAGGTACAGCGACATGTCGTATGTCTGCTACAGGAAGGCAGTGTTCAACCGGACGCGTTCACCAACAGACTACAGCTGGAACTTAACTCACAGAAACAGCCCGGGCTCTCAGCATTCCTTAAAGTACGTCAATCAAGGAGTTATCTTCTCTCCGCTCCAGGCTATACTTTAGTACCAGATATACATGAGACTGCGCGATTTTATCTTAGGTGCAAATGAGACCTTTGCAATTCTAGTCTTGTCAGCGCTAGATATAGTATGAACTTGTGACATGTGACATGTCAGGCAAAATGGCAACTAAAATTGTGATAAAACTGATTCATTGAGAAAGTCGATCAAATAAGTGCAAGCAATTTTTGCACCAATTATGGAGGGTTTCATATTCAGCACAAAAATATAAGTCCAAAAACACTAGTTTACTCTTCCCGCTGGTGAAGGTAAGCGTATACGTTCACCTGCTGTGGTACGTGTGCGACACTTGCTGTGACACTGTTCAGGAGACCAATTCTCCACTCTTGCAGGAAAGTCTTCCAGAGCTTCGACATTCGATTGTGAAGAATGAACTCACTATCGAAGGCCTGAATCTGAAAAACATCTCTGTGGCCTCCGGTCCTACGGCATCCAACTTGGTACAACTGTCGGGATCCACAGCTATTATCCGTGTAAGTACCAGATGTCACGTCATGTCTGATCACGTCACTCAGTGGAGAGTGCACTGTGTCACCTATCCATTGGTAATGGTACTAGTATTAGTACCAATACTAATAGTACCAGTACTATCAGTACTGGTACTATTAGTATTGGTACTATCAGTATCGGTACTATCAGTACTGGTACTATCAGTATTGGTACTATCAGTACTGGTACTATCAGTATTGGTACTATCAGTACTGGTACTATCAGTACTGGTACTATCAGTACTGGTACTACTTTGCACGTGGTAATTATAATGTTATCAAACCCTTAGTTTCAGTTATATTGAGCTTAGTAAGCCTATATGTCACTCATCCCAATCCGTTATAGTTACAACTGGTATCATTTACCCTCACTTACAACCGTTATACTGGAGGCTGCAATCAAAACCACGTTTACAGTATTAGTATTGGTACTATCAGTATTGCTACTATCAGTACTGGTGCTGTCAGTACTAGTCCTAAAGTCTGACGTTGGTTATTTATACAATGCAGTCAAAAATTATTTCAGTGATCTTGGTCACCCTTATATACGGATATCGTCAGTGTCAATGCCATCTTACTGCAGCCAATCTCACTCTCCATATAAGTGACCTAGTTTCAGTGTCACTCTGAGCTGTTCTCTCACTCGTACCTATTGCCATGCAGCCAGGTATGAAGCTGACACCCAACCAGCTGGCGGCGCTGCAGAAGTCAGGTCAGATGATCAGGCCTGCTCCCCTGTCGGCTGGTGCCGTAGCGTCCCGAAATCAAACCAAGACGCCCGCCAACGCTGCTAACCCCAAAGGCAAACAGCAGCTTGATCTCAAGTGAGTAGGGGTAGACAACTTCTCGTAACAGCCGTGTCGCACCATCGTGTGACTGACTATATTAGTATCAGTGGGCTAGTTTAGATTTTTTATCCTTTGGAAAGAACCCCTATGAGCGCAACTATGCCATAATTTATAGCTAGTTCTCACCTTGCTTCAATGGAATTTTCTGAAGGTCACGTGTTACAGAAACCTCGCAATATGTGACATCACCATTGTTCATAACAAACAGGAGAGTAGACTTGCATTGTTCATGCGTCTGGACGTGCCAGGCATATTCATATTTTTATGTAAATATAGCAGTCGTTACCCTTCAATGTGGGCGCTTAGTTCTGATGCACACGTATCTCACTCTCTGTATGAAACTAACTTCACGTAGATTTGAAATTTCCTTAGCTTCTTTTCTGAAAAGTTTTTCTGCTGAAATAGAAGCCTGGGCCGTGAGGCAGCGATACGCATGACAAACAGATTTCATGTTATTGTTATTTATTTATGAGGAATGATTTTATTAGGCTCACTGTTATGATGAAACAGCTTCTCAGATTTGCGAGATGACTGAATCTATTATCGCTTCATTGTGTTTGTGTGTACAGTATGTGTTTCTGGGGACTTGTAACCGAGGCTGACCCGCTTTCTGTATTGCTGTTGCTAGGGATGACGAGGAATTTAATGATGTCGCTACGATGGGCGGAGTCAACCTATCAGAGGAGACTAAGAATATTCTTGCAGCTGTGCCCGAGTCGTCAGGGCAGCTGCGCTCCTGCCGTGACGATGTATTTCTCGCGCACACACCTCTCTCTCAGAAGATTAGGCAATTAGGTCAGCCTCTTAGGCCCAATATTGTACTGCGTATTGGAGTGTATTGTAATGGAGTGTATTGTAATAGAGTGTATTGGATGCTATTGTACTGTATTGTATTTTCCTGTATTTTATTGTACTGGATTGCATTGTAACGCAGTGTATTGGATTGTATTGTAACAAAGTGTATTGGATTGTATTGTAACGAAGTGTAATGGATTGCATTGTATTGTACTGTATTGTGTTAGAGTTTGCTATTGCTAGGTAACTGTTGATTTTAAATTGCAGCACTAAAGAAGGGCATAAGAGATGTAGGTAATGATGTGATAACGTTAGTCTCTCATGCCTGCGAGGATCGTCTGCGACAGCTCACTGAGAAAGTAACTCTCGTCGCTGAACATAGGCTAGATGTATATAGGGTAAGTCTCTCCCTCCCTTTCTCTCCCTCCACTCTTCCCTCTCTCCTCTCCCTCCACTCTTCCCTCTCTATTTCTCTCTCCAATCCTCCCTTCTGCCTCTCCCTCCACTCCTCCCTTCTGCATCTCCCTCCACTCTTCCCTCTCTCCTCTCCCTCCACTCTTCCCTCTCTCCTCTCTCCACGCTGCCCTCTCAACTTCTCTCTCCACTCCTCCCTTCAGACACAAGCGTCTTGGAGGCGGGGGGACCTTCTCTCCTATTTACCGACTTCCCGTTGTCCCTCTCAACTTTCTCACCTCTACTTCCTTCCTCCCTCTTCCTCTCTCTCTCCATCCCTCTCTCCCCCCCCCCCTCTGCCTCTCTATCCTGTCGTTCCGCGTTAGTCTTTGCATACATGTGTGACAGTAGTGTTGACGAGGCGTTTTATTGGCAGGTTGACAAGCGCTATGAACCCAGTCACGATGTCCGATCACAGCTCAAGTTCCTGGAGGAACTTGACAAGCTGGAGCGGAAGAAGCACGACGATTCCGAGCGCGAGGTGCTTCTCAAAGCTGCCAAGAGCCGGTCGAAGACCGAAGACCCTGAGCAGGCTAAGCTCAAGCTAAAAGCTAAAGAGGTAAGTACAGACTGGATCAGCAGGCGGCTGGCACTCTGATGTCCCGAGTCAGCCTGCAGCCATGATCACAACGATTCAGTATGGCTGTTCATGGTTTGTCATTCCGTGTGCCTACAGCTGAAGGAGCAGGAACTCGAGGAGCAGCGGCAAATTCAGGCCAACAAGACTGCGCTGGCGGCTATCGGTCCTCGCAAGCGACGTCGGCTCGACGACTGGGTACGTCACTTGGCACTACTTAGCAGTTTCCAGTACTTACGTGTATGTTTTGAGCTTTAAACGTACCTTTTGTTCTCAGGCCGGTTCGTCCAGCGGTTCCTCTCCGCAAACTACTGGTTCACAATCGGAAGCCGCTAGCTCTAATCAGGTTTGTAGCGCCTCCACTTCCTTCACTTCTATTTGCTGGAGCCGTTTAGTGCGTGAAGAATACAGAAACCTACGACAACCTGTTTTAGGTTTTCAACCGACCGAGGTTGAAGCGTGTCGGTATCAGGGACCTGGCGTTTGTACTGGAAGAGGATAAGGAAGCCTGCAAATCTGCACAGTTGTTCAGGGCTTTCCTGAAGTGACGCCCACCCGCATTAACCTACTTTATTTATTGCTCATGAAGTTAATGAATGCTAGAGCGACCGGTCTCCCATCTTTTTTGAGATATTACTCGACTGGCCACTGCGAGTGTGCTAGTGCGAGGCAATTGGCCAACTCCGTGGTAAATTGTAATGATTCCCTCACCACTTTTGTGATTAGTTCCTCTCCATGTACATATTGTACATAAATGAAATTTATTTTCTTGTACAAAGGAAACGCTGATGATTTTTCTCCTTAGCAGGCAACCAACTGTGAGGATATGCAAGCTCTACTCTCGTGTCATCATACATCTATTTTTAAACAACGACTCCGTGATCAAATCAATCAATCAAATTCTGAAACTGTTACAGTCTTGCTTTCAGCACACCATCCAGCCAATACTTGTTACTGAACTGCGTTGCATTCTCTCGTTCAGTACAGCTGCCAGAGTTGTCTTCTCTCTGTCTGGCCTGATGACCAAGTAACCATCTAACATCCATGATAACAGTGGCCCAGATGGGGAAGAAGGCAACTCTCAATTGAATGGCAAAGTTTTGCCTGTATGGAAAATAGATTCATTAATAGGTGAGGGTGTTAGAATGTTTATGGACGTCTTGGGGGGGGGGGGGACCCGAAGCCAGGGACCGGGAATAGGAGGGGGCAAATGGAGCGTTAAAAAACAACAAGTAAAGGCGGGAAAGGAGAAAGGCAAAATGGGGTAGGGAAT
>ERZ1740065.1959-NODE-1959-length-12650-cov-11.026757_pt1 | contig 12650 bp, 17 predicted proteins | sample MGYA00581738_ERZ1740065 | MGnify/ENA primary metagenome ERZ1740065 (study PRJEB43018, sample SAMN04849749) | marine metagenome | isolation source: floating plastic debris | place: Pacific Ocean | collected 2008-09-01 | study: EMG produced TPA metagenomics... | reverse complement strand
CCCCCCCTCTCTCTCTCTCTCGCTCTCTCCCCTCACCCTCTCCCTCCCCCTCCCCCCCTCTCTCTCTCTCTCTCTCTCTCTCTCTCTCCCATTGCCACTCTCCTCTGCACTGAGGTATGTCTGACCTCACAGAAGCCAGGTATCAGTTATACTATATCACTACGAGTATCAATGTTTGTAGCGAACAGCTGAGAGAGGAGAGGAAGAAACTGCAACAAGAGTTACGAGGCTCGAAGAACAAGGCGGATAAATCTGCTGATAATGATGACGACGGTCAGCCGCCATCTACCATAATCATACATCGATTTAGAGAGAATTGCCACATTAGAGAACTCACAACCATGCTGTTGATTTGTAGCCGACAATTTCAAGGACAAGCCAGAGGCTGTGGCAGAGTACCTGAAAGAAAAGGCAGCTTACAAGCAGAAAACAAAAACTTTGTCTAAAAAAGGTACGAAATCTATTGTTCCCTGGCATGCAGCTTAGTTTCATGTATTTATTTCTACATTATCTGTCACTCCATTAAAACATGGTTGATTGTACTAAAGGAAAATATGCTGTGTAGAGATGTGTGGCACTAAAAAAACGCATAAAGAAGTGAAGAAAGCGCTTTCCCCTCGTTTGGGTGCAGGCGATAGCAGGATTGAAATCATGTTGATACATTGTTTTCTCGGGAAGAAATCTTGAGATTGTTAAAAAACTATTCTACTACAGATTTGATCTCATCTTTGCAGATCTTATTAAAATGGACTTGGCAATATTCAAAAATAAAATCATTTAGAACAGGGATTGATAGGCAGGCCAGTTGGTTTTACAGTTCCACTGGGCTCTATTGGTCTATCATTACATGATCGGTTCAGGTCAAAAATAATTTTGGCCGAAGCTCGTCACTCAGCTGGCCTGGGCTGATAGCCGTTGTAATCATCAGGGATTATCCCAATCCAGAACCAGAATAGGATTGTTTGAGTGTTGCTAGCAGGTTGCTAGGGAGATGATTTACTTAGTTACTGCTCATAGCGCTCTGTCATGGCCTGTTACCTGTCAATGCTACCTGTTATTCCTGTACGTATGCATGTATTTACCTGTCAATGCTACCTGTTATTCCTGTACGTATGCATATATTTACCTGTCAATGTTACCTGTTATTCGTGTACGTATGTATTTACCTGTCAATGCTACTTATTATTTTTTTACGTACACGTATGTATTTACCTACCGTCTGTTTTAGGTTCCACGAGTCGTGAGGCACAGACTCTCGCCATGTTGGAGAAATTCAAGCGAAAGCTTGACACGGTCACCTCACTCAATGATCAATACGGTGAGGAGGTGGAGAAGAAAGACGATGATGTCTCCGACGCATTGGTCGACGAGGAGATCAATGGAGATGGCTGGTATGTCCAAAGCTGTGATGGGTAGTTGTCTATTTCCCCGCCCATAAACAAAAAGTCCTTCAAAAACAAAAAGTCCTAAGACTCCTTAAGAATTCTTATGGCTTCTTGAGAATTCTTGAAGACTTGTTAAGAGTTCTTGAGGAGTTCCTGAAGAATTCTTCAATAACTTTCAGGGCGGGGAGATACACAGTTACGCTATAATGTATTCAGCTGGATTTCGCTGTTGTTTATCACCACTGAATCTGTATCATATCGCGCACAGGCTGAGTCATAAGCTGAACTTTGGTGATGCTCACGCTAAAGTCCTGGATGCTAACGTGACCGATCTGGACAGATATGAAATCTATGACCCCCGTAACCCCATGACTAAACGACGGCGAGAAGAGGCGAAGAAAGAGGCCAAGCAGAGACGCATTGCCAAACAGCAAGACCTTTGAGTCTGCCAATTATATGTCCATTTACATGTATATATTGTATCATAGTCATGTGAAAAATATGCTACACAACACGAATACGCACATGGGGATTGTTATGTCTCTGAGTCGTCAACAGTAGGTCTTCTCTTGGCGCATTTGAGGCTCTCAGAGTGTAGATCGTCATTTGAAAACCATTCTTTTCCCCCTTTGCTCAAATGATTCATGGCAACAACGTCGCAGTATGATGACATCCACGCACTATACCAGAATCTACTGAACGGCTTTTTTAGAGTGAGATCGTGTCTGCTGGTGAACTCAGTGGGTAGGGGGCAGCCGTAATGATGTATGTCTGCTCTTAAGCTAGCCTCTTTACGTCTCTTCGGTTTTCCCTCCATCTTGTCATGAATCACATCACAGAGGTAACAATCAAAATGGCTGACGAAATTACCCTTTGTCGATCTGTGATTCAGTCCCATCGCATCAAAGTCTGGCTCCCAAGGTCTTTGCTGCAATGTTTTCTTGAGTTTGGAGTTGTGCACTCCTGTTTTCTTGAACGCCCTGTACTCTTCATACGCAGTATCATTCTTGTTGAGGTAGTGTAAATAGTCTGCCAGCTGCTTTATGGACTTGAAGTCTTCTAGTTGTATTACTGAATGTGTTGAGGGAAGCCACTCCTAGTGAATAATGGAAATGTGCGATAGCTACAATGACCCAGATCCTCCGTTAATGTTGTGATAGGACAACTCCTGATATCATACCAAGGTATCTCGCACTCTTATCATGAACAGCTGGCAGCAAAGAGAGACACCATGAATGATATGGCAACCTGCCTTTCAACTGTTGTTTTATTAAAATCATTTATTTACTTTTATCGGCATTACTCATTATTATTATTAATGTTATTACTATCGGCATCATTGGTGATCAACTCAGCTGCTAGGCACTGGTCAATACGATGATTACTATAATTATTATTACTATTATTATTATTGCTATAACTGCCATCACTATCACTATATATTATCCTGCAATTACTAACGGTTTTGTTGGTATTGTTAGTGTAACTTTGGACTGCCACATACCTGCAGATTGGGAGCCCCAAACGTGATTGGTACGGTTCCTACTATGAGAGGCCTCCACAACTTCTCTGTGATGTAGTCTTTACAGACTCCATTCTCCATAGATATGGCAAACTTGTACTGGGATACCAACTCAACAAAGTCCTTGTGGTCCATTCCCTTGACAGGATCTACGAGGCTGCAGCAGTTAAGTGATATGAATACAGTCTCGCGCAGGCAAATCTTTGGTTGAGAGGGAGCAGTCTGCATACTGAGAAGGCAAGTCTTTGTTGTGTAGGCACTGCCCATAAGAGTCGACACCTATGTGTTCCATGAGCCAAGTGACGATTTTGTCTCGATCGCTTGGTGTCCCACAGTCGCTCTGCACATACATCACGGGCGCGAGACCCTCCCTCTGAAACCTGCAGTGGTTAGAACCCAAATTTGACGAAGAATGTAGGTGTGCTAGTGCAGAATGAGATAGTGGATGAATGAAATGATGGCGCCATCTTACATAATGAGACATACAGAGTTTATAATGAACGTATGAGCTATTGGCATGAGGATGCTATAGCTGATAATCAAAACATGGAAATGAGAATTCCTGATTCTTTTTACAACTCATATGAAAGTGAGCATCTAAAGGTCACATGCTAGCACTATGCAACCACCTGTCTTTCTCTTCTACAGATTTCATGAATTTCCTGCTTTCGAGCTGTTTGGTACTCCTCAAGTATTGAGTGGTGAGAGGGAAGTGGGATTCCTGTCTGATAGTAGCCGTCACGTTAAACAAGTTCATCACTGACGCGTAGGAGAACGCCAGCATGTTCTTCGGCGATTCTTCATGGAGCAGCGCCCAAAGCTGACCCTCTGGCCTCGGCAACGGCAGGTCGGTCAATTTGAACATAGTTCCATAGAAGTAGATGGCCTATAGTAAATGAAAACAGTATTGGTGTCCTGTTCTATTCTGCCTGTGCGTCTGAGTATAGTAGCTCGCACTTTTGTCAGGGAATTGTTTAGCCAGTTCCTGTTCTCAGTGATGACGCAGGCGCTGTTTGGACATTGCTGTCTGTAGCCAATTCTATTGGACATCCTGTGTGTCCATAGCAAGATGACTGGATCCTTCACTTTCTCATCAATTGGTCCGTAGAACGGACCGACTTTGTCTCCAGCTGAATTCATTGGTCATAATTCTAGATCAGCGTTTACAGTTAATGTCTGTAAGCAGTGCAATCATACTTACAATCCTCGGTAATCTGTATGTCATAGGCTTCAAAATCTTCCTCTATTGGACAGGAGAACGCACGAACTCCCGCTAGCCCCACAAATCCTCCATAGTATGGCAGGTTAGGGCAGTAGAGAGCTACGGCCTCTGTCAATAAGGGCGCAAATATACTGCATTCATACCACAGTATGATAGAGTCATGAAACATCATGACATGCTATCACAGGCTATGACATATCATGACACCATATGACATGTCATGACACCAGATGACATGCCATGACACTACATGAAATTTCATGGCACTATATGACATGTCATGACATCACATGACATATCAAGACACCAGATGACATATCATGACACCATATTACATGTCATGACACTATATGACATTTCATGGCACATCATGGCTCTATAAACCTCGATGGCATATGCAATGGCTACTATAACTACTACTATAACACAGACATATCAAGTCATGCTGCAATAGGGCATAGCGCAGCACACTGCGATACCCCTTGCACAACAACATGATGGGAAAACTACCTGGGAATACCCTGGATATATACTCCAGATCATCTTCAAAGAATCCACATTGCACAGCCAAGAATAGCCCACATACGAATACATGATGAAGAGTGGTTACAAACATCTTGGTATCCACAATAATATTAGTGTGAAATGGCTTTCATGGTTGCCACTGTGTTATCTGCTTAGGTACGTGGCAAGTAAGGGAATTTTCATGTGCGTCCCTTATCAGTGCTTACTGTGTGCATCTGATACCTCAGCGCTTCAACCACAACTGTGGGTTTGGAGAATATGAAGCGTAGAGGGCTGTTGCACCAACCAGAAAGGCTCAGTTTCTCATTTATCCCTCCCATTCTTCTTCCCACTTCTCTTACTCTTCCTCTCTCACCGTCCCTACCTGCCTCTTGGCCTGTCTTCCTGCCTCCCTCCATTCCTTCTTACCCCTCCCCCTATTCATTTCTCTCAATTTTTTGTTCTCCCTCCCTGTATCTCTCCCTCTATCCCTCACTGCCCCTCTTCCTCTTGCTCTCCTCTTTCCCCTCTCTTCCTCCCCGTTTCGAACTATTTTCCTGCTGTCTTTCACTTCCATTAATCAAGTTCCGACAGCAGGACTCGAAGCCTTTCCTCTAGATCTTCATGATGTCATCACCTTGTGTATGAGCTGGTAAATAACCAATATTTTATCAGGAGGTACCCACAAACTTAAATTAAGCCACAAACTAGAGGTCAAGGTCCATAGACCTTTGAATAGAGTTGGCCATATGAAGATCATTATATCACTCTCCGTGTAGCTACAGGTCGATGAGTAAATGGTAAGTACCGCAACTGCTTCAGGTACGACTGGAAATGTCCAGACATCTGGAAGGTTGATGACCTACCAATGAGAATTAGATGAATGTTTTATTGTAAAAGTAAGTAATAGAAGACTGCAGAAAATCTCAACAAAATTTTATACAATTTGAATGTGAAATTTCGGACCGCAATATGGGCATGAGAAGACAGTCTACTAGTATAATGCAGATGATAGCTGGTAAAATTTTGGCGGTTTAAAATCACAATAACCTATAAGTTGGTAGTTTTCAAGTCAACTGGTTCTTTGTCGTAGCCATCATTTACCATTCCATCCTTGTCATCATCATCGCCTATACTCTCCTTGTCCATATCCGCAGAATGCTGCAACATAAAAATATATCTTGCAGCCCCAAACCGCTGTAGAACCGGATTCGGTAGTGATGGAAAGATTAGCATTTTCTTCAAACTCAAGAAATCAAGATGATAGCAATCTAACGATAGCGATCCCACGAATGGTAAGACAAAACCTATATATATTTATATAAGGTATGATATCTATTTATCACCCTGAAATTCTTCAAACTTGAAGTGTTGAAGAATACTTAAGATTGCTTCAGGACGTCTTAAGGCCTGCGCCCACTAGACGCGATCAGCGAGCGACCGTATGCACCTGTGACCCTGCATAACAGCTACCTCAACACCCGTTAGAAGCGACTGGTCAAAGCAAACCTATTGCAATAGATCAATGAGTGAGCGCGCTAGCCAACAGATGAGGTCATGACCTCTCAGTAGCCAATAGCGTGGAACATGACCGCCTGATGTAAAACATGCTAAATATTGAAGCGTAAGGCAATTATCTGGACATGCGTCCGCTGCTTTGTGATGCTTCAGCCTGTACGTGCTGGGCTCGTGCATAATGGGCGCAGGCCTTTAAGAATTCCTGAAGAACTATCATGGTGGAGAAATAGACAAGTAACAACTACCTTAGTTAATGGAAAGTTATACACATCTATGTGCAGTTTGATACGTACATAACTGGTATGATAGTGGAAAGAACTAGCTATGGAGGACGAGAAGCAGTTACTTAGACATCCGTCGAAGAAAAGAATATATGAGAGCGTACCTCCTCATCATCCTTCTTTTTCTCAGGAAAGAAGTTCTCTTTCTTGTAACATTTCTTGTAGATCACTCGGATGATTACCAGGATGTAGAGTGGCCATGGAGTGAATATGTTTAGGCTGATTGGCAATGCCGAGCTGCACGAAAAAATAACTCTATTAACCAACAGAAGACAGAGTGATTATTTTGATTAATGTCCATTTGAAGTTTGTAAGGGTCAATTCAAGGTCAATATAGTTGTAGTTTTGCATAGACTGCCATTCTAATGCCTATATTAGACCTAAGCTCCATTGTAATCTGGAGTGATTTTGACCCCAAAGTAGAAGATAACTCCCAATTCCTGAACTGGAGCCAACTATTATAGCTGAAAAGCTATCTTTTGAGTTAGAACCTGAAAGATTTTGCCTTTGAGTTACCTGATGTCACCCCAGGGTTGTGGTAGCACAGATCTTAGAATTACAATGGCTATTGATGAGTTCTGGAAGGCTGTCTCTAAGGCTATTGTGATCATCAACGACCGATCCATGCGGCAGATACACGCCACAATCAGGCTCAGTATGCCTCCTGCAGGATAAGACAACTCTTAAACAACAAGTTTTTGAGGGAGTCATCCAGTCAGTTATGATTATGGACTATCATTATACACATAGTAGGCAGTCCACGTACCGATGTATGGTAGCATCATTCCACTGAGTGCAATCTGGTAGTCAGTAAATACAGTCGTGTAGGCGTACAAGTTACTGTATGTACCTGCAACCATAACCTGCATAGTTGATAGAGGCTCAGAGTTGGATGTGGTTTTGACAAAACAGAATCAATCAGAAAGATACCAACCCATGGTAAGAAGGAAGAGGATAAAGATTGGGATGAAAACCCTTTGAAACTTTCTCAGAACTTCTGCCAACTTAGGAAGGAACCGATTGATCAAAAGCCCAACACAAACAGGGATGGCCACATATGCCAATGAGGTAGCCATCCGACTGAATGGAAGTTCGATATTCGTCTCTCTCAGCATGTAGGCACCCAGAGTGTACATCCATAAAGGTATGAACGCTAAAAATGTGAAGAAGATCAGCGAAATATAAACTTTGGGAGAAGAGTGAAGTAGAGGAGATGGCAGGCGAATTGTTCATACCATGGGACTAGCTTTCAGAGAAAAACGTGCGACAGTATCAGAGTCAAGTGGTTAGAGTCGGTGGAGTCAGCATTAATTGGGCGGAGTCAGAGTGGAAGGATGAAGTCAGGGTGGCGGGGCGGAGTCAGGGTTGATTGGGCGGAGTCAGGGTGGCAGAGAGGAGTCAGGGCGGCAGGGGCAGAGCTTCAGTGAGGAAGCAGAGTATCCAGGAAGGAGCAGAGTCAGAACAGGATATAGGAAGTTACTGTCATGAAATGAAGGCTTGTAGATACTGTAAACATAGAAATTTTAGCATTCTAAAACTATAAAAATTTTTCCAAATCAGCAGTATTATGAATAATAGCACTTTGAATTTTTAGCAATTTGTCTTTGATGAAAGTAAAAATAGCGACCTTGAGTATATAGCATTTAACATTAATAAGGTCTTCAGCTTAGTCGCTATTATAGCTATTATTGGGAGGTCACTAAAATTTCTATGTTTACAATAATGGAGAAAGGTAAAGGTACTGATGAGTGAAGTCTCAGGTTGATTTGTGCATCAATGAGTTGCCAAGTGGGTTAGCCACTCAGTCAGACACTAATACTGTAGAACCGGTTTTGATAGCGACAGAAATGTTAGCGTTTTCTTCAAAATCATCAGGAAATAAAAATGATAGCGATCTCATGAATGGGAAGATAATTCCTATATAAAGTATAATGGACGTAATTTCTATTGCGAATTCCAATGATAGCAATCATTTTTGTTGCTATTTTCACGGCCATTAGACCGTCGCTATCAAATCTGGTTCTACTGTAACTAAAGAAACTTCCATACCGATGGCGAAGATGGTGCTGATGAAGGTCATGGTGATACTGAGATCAATATCTCCGCCCAGTAGGAAGGACCAGACATTAGACCCGCCTCCTCCTGGGCTGACGGCGGCAGCGAACAGCCCAAACTCTATGGATGTCGGTCTGCTGGTAGCTAGGGTGATCAGATAACCTATCTACAGCAAGAGAATTCACACCATTCAATCATCGTCTTCGATGAAAGACATAGTGAGACTTGAACACGGGTCTTACTGTGGGCATCATAATAAACTGACAGCAGGCGCCAATTATTGGAGCGACAGGCTTACGCAGGTACTTCTTTACTTTACTCAGGTCTAGCAGGGCACCGAAACATGTGGTGTTGATAATAATCCCAGTTATCAAGCCATAGTAAAACACCTACAACCATAGAGTTATGAGTAGCCTACAGGAAGTTACATCATGGGTGGGCAGACAGAATGAAGCTGATGTTTGTAATCACGGCTTACATCATCTTTGAGTTGCTTTGGTGGGCGGATAACTCCAACCAGGTAGCTATCTATGCAATTGTCTGCGATGTTTGTATCGCACAGTTTCAATTCTAACTCTCCAAGAAATTTTCCTTGAAAATCGATTGGTGCACCACAGGAGGTACTTGCGTGGGTGGAGTTGCAGCAGGTAACATTCTGGACCAGGCCTGGATAGTCCGCATATTCAAATGGACCTGCGCACAAGAAAAACGTGTAATCCTTTGTGAATAATAATATACACAATATTGACAGAGATAGGAAGGGTGAGTATCTGCAACTGAAGACAAGGGAGATAATAACGAGAGTATGCTAATCACAGGAGATAGAGAGAAAACAAGTGTTATCACCAACCAGTAAAATTGGCATGATGATATCTTAATAGCCGTCACGTGAGAGAAAACGAGCCACAAATCAAGACAGAAGGGTCTACATCCGTGATTACACTGACAGTGACGATTCATGACAAGCGGATTAAGTGGCCACATGATTTGGTAGGTGTCAATCTCCGTGGCAATAACTAGGTTACTCATCCAAGGCTCTGAATGGAGCGGACATAAGGTGACAAGAAATATAAACATGGGATGGGGACTAAATAGGTATTTACATGAGTGGTGGTGTTCAGTAACAGTCTCATTGTCTATGGAAGATCTTTCTACTAGTACTGTCAAGTCTTTGTGGATCATTTGAAAGCAATTCCCTTGGTTTGACAGGTGTCTTATACCGACTGCATCAAATTGAAGTGCTTTTCATGGAACAGAGCTGTGCAATACGACAGAAAACCTTCTTTCCTGACTTTTATTGAAAGGTGGGTGACTGTTCGAAAATATACTTATTTAAGATACATATAAATGTCCAGACGCACTGTGTATGAGCGTGGCGGGGCGTGGCAGGCGTGGCGGGCGTGGCGGGGCGTGGCAGGATGTCGTTGTTGTTGTAATTATGTTATCACAATAATATTTAGGCTCACACTCATCCGTTGCAGTCTATGGGCACATAAGAGTCAATTATTGAGTGCATCACACTAGTGCTGGTTCGATTAAAAAAATCAGCTATTTGATTTGATTCTCCCTCAGAGGGTTTGATATTCGATTTTGATTCTCAAGGTAAAATCACAAATAAAGCTACGGAGTTGAGTGGCTCTCATGAATTCTCAGATTAGGAAGGTGAAGATTATGTAATTCAGCAGGAATGGTGCCAGTAGCATGGTTTGAAGCTTCTACCACCCCAGGTACAAATCAGCACAGCCAGCCTAACTATCTGAGTGCCCTGCCTGCTCCCATGCTGTGTAGCGTGTGTGGACCCAAACGCCTGGCAGGTAGTCAGAGCCACTGCCTAGCACTGCCTAGCACTATGACGCTGTCACCAAGTACGGTAATAACTTCCATCAACATATTACATACTAGGACATGAGTTCCCAATAAAATGTTGTTGAACATGTCATATCAGTTTTGGGGCACATATACTTTAATGAAGGCAGACATGACATTCTGCTATAGAGAAGGTCGACAGCAGTGATATATTAGCGTCTAGATACTGCTGAGGGGTACTGGCTACTTCAATCATGTGACAAATGGTTCAGATACCAAATAGAAAACTATTAAAAGGGTATATTTTAGAGAAAACCATACCTGACTCCACCAGCGTGATAGACACACTGGTCACCTCTTGAGAACAGTTTGTGAGGTAGAGGAAAGCTGTCTTACTAGTGCCCTCAGGTATGGCACTGATAGAGCCCCTAGGTTCTATCTCTATACCATATCCTCTTGATCCATGGACGAAGCTGGCAATGAACATAGCAACGCAGACTACATTTGCCAACATGGTTGCTGTCACGCTGAAGGTAGCGGTGAGTGTGAATTCAAGACGTCATTAACTGGTGACTGTCAGCGTTAAATTATCATTGGCATCGACGTACATTTGATACGCGCTGAGCCGGAATATTATCAAGCAAGCATCCTTATCACATCGCAAATCTTAGCAGTAATCTTACCTACACAGAGGCTTGTATGGATAACCTAATCATAGATATAGCCAGCGATTCTAAACACGGCCCGATAATCTGTTACTGAGAGAGTCAGTAATCAGGACACAGTCACTAGTCACTGTGATTGATCCATCCTATCATCTCACAGAACTGGTGAATCTCAAGCAGTAAATGCACGATGTAAGAGCGTGTGAGTGTGTATGGTTAATCTTTGATCACAATTTTCTATGGGGAGGACTACCAGTCATTTCTTGGTTAATATATCTTAGAACATTTCCCGCTGCACTTATGACTGAGAGTGTCCACGATTTCTGATGATATGTCAGTACTGAGGAGACATGCAGGTAGATGCAGAGTGTCAGCAAGTGGCAGACAGTGAGTTCAGTATGTCAGAGGTTAGTAGGAGGCAGCAGGTTGAATTCTGGCAAATGTGGGAGGAAGATATGGTGAAGCAGAAGCAAGCAGGGATCTCAACCATGAACAATGTTGCCTGGGCCAATCCTAACTTTCTGTTATCCTCTAGTTGTGTGTGATAGTGTCATATCCAACCCGAACATCATTGCCAATCTCTCATGCATGTTCTCATTGCCTACCTCCAATCGTCTTACTACAGTACAGACTCCAGCTCTAAGGGAGTGGTGTGAGGTAATTCCAGAATGAAAGATTCCTAGCTGAGCATAGACATAGACATATACATAGACATAGACATAGACATAGACATATACATAGACAGACATAGACATAGACATACACACAGACATAGACATAGGTATAGGCGTAGGCATAGACATAGAAACACATTAGGATGCATATGAAACATGTACAACCGGCACTGCTAGAAATGAGTGTGTTGGCTTAACATGAGTATGCAATTCCTAATTCTGGGGAAATACAGAAAGAACCCTAAGATAATTCCTCTAAAAGGCATAATTTCCATAACAAAAATAAGCTTTTGTAAGAAATAATATTAATGATGATGATAAGAAGCTTTTTCACCCCACAAAATATTAGAACGGTTTATTAGGTATACACACACACACATACAGAAAAAACTTACATGACGTAAAAAATAATTATTTACAGTTCTCGGATGGAGAAAGAATTTGAAATCACCCGATCAATTTACGTCGAGACTGACGTAATGTACGTTTGCGATCCTTCGCTTTTGTCATCATCAACGTACGCTTCATTGGTTGCTTCCGTGGCACTCTCAGATTCGTTACCCATCTCAATAGAATCCTGCAATAACCAATGATATAAATTTCTGAGAAAACATATCTATACATGGATAGTCCTCTTGATCGTACATCTACATCTACGTCTGAGTCTACGTCTACATCTACATCTACCGCTACAAAATCTGATGGTTTAGGTCGTATCAAAAACATACCATTTCACCATAAAATTAAGTTTCGTAAGATAGAGTTGCCTACTTCCTACTTCGAATAACTACTTCTTCTCGTATAGAGTAGTTGAAGAACTAGAGTAGAGACCATAGAGAAAATACAACTCTCTCTCTCTCGCCCCCTCCCCCTCTCTTGTCTCCCCTCCCCCTCTCTTGTCCGTGGTGGTTTCTGTGGTGTTTTTTCTTCTCTCCTTTCACCCCTGTGTGTTCGTCTTTTATCTTCCCCACCCCCCTCACACCCACCTGTCCCCGCATGCCATAGTAGGCTGCCCTGG
>ERZ1740065.1958-NODE-1958-length-12652-cov-5.170676_pt1 | contig 12652 bp, 12 predicted proteins | sample MGYA00581738_ERZ1740065 | MGnify/ENA primary metagenome ERZ1740065 (study PRJEB43018, sample SAMN04849749) | marine metagenome | isolation source: floating plastic debris | place: Pacific Ocean | collected 2008-09-01 | study: EMG produced TPA metagenomics... | reverse complement strand
TGCCGTTGCTCGGTCAGGGTCAATCAGCGGCGCGGCTTCGACGCTCTCTATCGGGCTGGCAACCGTTTCTCGTCGGATCGAGCGGCTGGAAGCGCATCTGGGACGCCCGCTTTTTCTGCGGCATCACACGGGTTACCAACTGACCGAAGAAGGCGCGACCCTGATCGAACGCGCTGAAGAGATGGAAGCCGCCGCGCGGGCCTTCGGATCAGGCCTGCCGGAAGAGCCGGAGGTTTCGGGAACCGTTCGACTTGCCACGGCCGAGAACCTTGCGAATGCGCTGATATTGCCCAAGCTGCCGCGGCTGCGCCGCGCCCATCCGCGCCTGACGCTGGAGATCGCGACCGACATCGCCACTGTCAACCTGCACCGCCGCGACGCGGACATTGCGCTGCGAATGATCAAGCCCGAACGCGGGAATGTCTCGGTGCAGCGTATAGGAACGCTCGGATTTGGCCTTTATGGCGCCCCGTCGTACATGGAAGGCCGCGTTGAAGGTTCCGAAGTCAACCTTGAGCGCGACGAGATCATCGCTTGGGCCGAGGGATACGGCCACCTACCCGCCGCCCGGTGGGTTGAGCGTGCCCTTCGTGGTCGAGCACCGGCGGTCGTGACCACCTCGCTTGCAGCTCAGGTGGCGGGCTGCACTTCGGGATTGGGACTCGCTGTACTACCTCACTTTTTGGCGCAGCCACGCGCGCTGATCTGCCTCGACGCTGACCTCGGCATAGACCAGCCAATCTGGCTGGTAACGCAAACTGATTTGACGTCTTCCCGCCGGGTGCAGGCTGTCGCGAACTTCCTGCGCGAGATCGTGTCAGAACAGCGGGACGCTCTTGGGGTTGCTCGCACCTCATAGAACGGTGGTTAAAATAAGGCTGTGGTAGCGGAACAGAATTCGAGAAGGAGCCGTTTATCCCAATCGCAGCATCGTTCATCCGAGAGATCGCCGTAGGCTACAAATACGTCCCCGACAAGGAAAACGGCGGAAAGAGGCTAGTTCCGGACGAACCGTTGGCGTCGGTTGTACGGCAAGCACTGGAAGGCTACGCCAGCAGACATTTCGCCTCGCAAGCTGAAGTACAGCGCTTCTTAGAAGCCGACCCTCACTTCCCGAAAGACAAGAAGGACGGGACGCTCCGTCCAATGACGGTTACCCGACTTCTGAAAAAGGTAGTCTACGCTGGATACGTAGAAGCCCCGACATGGGGTATCTCTGTGCGCAAGGGTAAGCATGATGGTTTGATCTCTTTCGAGACCCATCAGCAAATTCTGGACACCATTGAGGGCAAGAAACGACGTCCTGCAGCACGCAAAGACTTCAATAAAGACTTTCCTCTCAGGGGACACGTTCATTGCGATTGCTGTGGAAATGCCATGACTGCGGCGTGGTCAAAGGGGAAGAATAAGCACTATCCCTACTACTTCTGTGTCACGCGCGGCTGCGAGGCGAAGGGCAAGCCCGTGCCACGCGCAAAAATTGAAGAGGGCTTCGCGGACATTATGAAGAAGCTGCAGCCTGCGTCCAGTTTGTTCAAGGTTGCGAAGGCGATGCTTCGCGACGCGTGGGACATGCGGTTGGCTGAAGCGAAGGGGGCCAAAGACGAGCTTGGTAGACAGCTACAGGCCGTCGAGACGCAAATTGATCAACTATTGGATCGGGTCATCGATGCGACCAATCCGAGCGTCGTGAAACGCTATGAATCGAAGATTGATGAGCTTGAACGTCAGCGGATAATTCTGAGCGAACGTCAGGCGAAAATCCTGCCGCCAAAGGGACGGCTGGAGGATTGTATCGAACTCACATTGAGATTTCTATCAAGTCCTTGGTATTTATACGAAAATGGGAGTTATGCGCTGCGCCAAACTGTGCTCAGGTTGGCCTTTGCGGAGCCTCTTAGGTATAGCCCAGAAGGGGTGTATCGAACTCCAAATTTCACCTTTCCTTTCAAGGTGTTATCGGGAATAAACAATCAAAAAAGCGAGATGGTGCTGCTGGAGAGAATTGAACTCTCGACCTCTCCCTTACCAAGGGAGTGCTCTACCTCTGAGCTACAGCAGCGCCGATGGCTCGGGTGATTAGACGCAATCCCGAAGCGGCGCAAGCCTAATCTGGACCCTTTCTGCGCGCTGCGATAGACAGGCGCCATGGCACAGAAAGCAGACCCCAAAAAATCCGCCAAAGCGGGTGACACGCGCGAAGACCGGCTGAAGGCCGCGCTCAAGGCGAACCTTGCGCGGCGCAAGGCGCAGGCGCGGGCGCGCGCGCAGGATCCGGGGGCAAAAACAGGCACGTCGGCCCCGGCCGGACCAGAAAAGGACGCTTAAGCGCATGGATTCCATACTTGTCAGAGGCGGCGGCCCGCTGAGCGGGCAAATCCCCATTGCGGGGGCGAAAAATGCCTGCCTCACCCTGATGCCGGCGACCTTGCTGACCGAAGAACCGCTGACGCTGATCAACGCGCCGCGGCTCAGCGACATCCGCACCATGACGCAGCTTCTGCAATCGCTGGGCGCGGAGGTGACCTCGCTGCAGGGCGGACAGGTGATCGCGCTCTCAAGCCACGACATCAACAACCACATGGCGCACTACGACATCGTGCGCAAGATGCGGGCGTCGATCCTTGTGCTCGGGCCGATGCTGGCCCGCGAGGGGCATGCGGTGGTTTCGCTGCCCGGGGGCTGTGCCATCGGTGCACGCCCGGTGGATCTGCATCTCAAGGCGCTGGAGGCCATGGGCGCGGAACTGGAGCTGAAGGACGGCTATGTACACGCCAAGGCAGCAAAGGGTCTGAAGGGCGGTACGGTCGATTTTGATTTCGCGTCCGTTGGTGCGACGGAAAACGCGTTGATGGCCGCGACCCTTGCAAAAGGGACAACCGTTCTGAACAACGCCGCGCGCGAGCCCGAGATTGTCGACCTGGCCCGGTGCCTGCGGGCGATGGGCGCGCGGATCGCGGGCGAGGGAACCTCGATCATCACCATCGAAGGTGTCGACCGGTTGGGCGGGGCAACGCATACCGTCGTGACTGATCGGATCGAACTGGGCACCTACATGCTGGCCCCGGCCATCTGTGGTGGCGAGGTCGAGCTGCTGGGCGGACGGCTCAATCTGGTTGAGGCGTTCTGCGAAAAGCTCGACGCGGCGGGCATCGATGTGACTGAGACGGACAACGGCCTGTCGGTGAAACGGCGCTCTTCCGACATCCATGCGGTTGACGTCACCACCGAACCCTTCCCCGGCTTTCCCACGGACTTGCAGGCGCAGATGATGGCGCTGCTCTGCACGGCCAGGGGGACATCTGTTCTCGAAGAAAAAATATTTGAAAACAGGTTCATGCACGCGCCCGAGTTGATGCGCATGGGGGCTGACATCGAAGTGCACGGCGGCACCGCGACCGTGACAGGGGTGAAGAAACTGAAAGGTGCGCCGGTGATGGCGACCGATCTGCGGGCGTCGGTGTCGCTCATTCTGGCCGGGCTCGCGGCCGAAGGGGAAACCCGCGTTGGCCGTGTCTACCATCTTGATCGCGGATATGAGCATGTGGTTGCCAAGCTCTCCGGTGTCGGAGCGAACATCGAACGGGTTTCAGAGACATGACCGACGCGCGTTTTGAAGATGGCCGCGAGGCGCCGCTGAACCTCGGGGCGCTGGATGCCGAGGACCTGCCCGTCCTGTCCGCCCTGACGCAGGACGCGGTGTTTCCAGCGACGGAAATGCGCTGGGATCGTGCGGCGCGGCGCTTTGCGCTTTTGCTCAACCGTTTTCGCTGGGAGGAGGGCCCGGCGCGGGCGGCCTCGCCCGAGCGGGTGCAGTCGATGCTGGTCTTCGAAGGCGTCACCGGTGTCGCAAGCAACGGCATCGACCGGGCGGATCCGGACACTGTCCTCTCGCTGCTCTCCCTCACGTTCGAGCAGACCGACCCGCCTGCGGGATATGTGCTGCTGACCCTTGCGGGCGATGGTGCCATCCGGATTTCCGTGGAGGCGCTGGAGGTCAATTTGAAAGATGTCACGAAACCTTATATCGCCCCGTCAAAGAAGACGCCTGAGCACCCCGAATGATTGTGCCTTCTGGCGAATGATATCCGCTTCGGAGAGCTGACGCTCCCCGGCGCCCGGTCAAAGGTTTTTCCCATGCCCGTATTCCTGAACGCCACTGACACAGATTTCGAAGCTGCCTTCGAGAAACTGCTGAATGCCAAGCGAGAAGACAGCCCAGATGTGGATGCGACGGTTGCCGAGATCATCGCGGATGTCCGCGCGGGCGGCGATGCGGCGGTGATTGCGCTGACCGAGAAATTCGACCGCGTGACGCTGACGCCGGAAACGCTGCGGATTTCCGAGGCCGAGATCGCCGAGGCAACAGCCGGTGTGCCAGCGTCCGAACGTGACGCGCTGGCGCTCGCCGCGGAGCGCATTCGGGCGTATCATGAGCGTCAACGGCCAGAGGATCAGGCCTGGACGGATGCCAGCGGCGCGACCCTGGGCTGGCGCTGGACACCGGTGGCGGCAGCGGGCCTCTACGTGCCCGGCGGGCTGGCGTCCTACCCGTCTTCGGTGCTGATGAACGCGATCCCGGCCAAGGTTGCCGGGGTGCCCCGTTTGGCCATGGTTGTCCCCACGCCGGAGGGTCAGTTGAACCCGCTGGTATTGGCCGCCGCGGAGCTGGCCGGAGTCGATGAGGTTTACCGGATCGGTGGTGCGCAGGCCGTCGCCGCGCTGGCCTATGGCACCGAGACCATTGCGCCGGTCGACAAGATCACCGGCCCCGGGAATGCCTATGTGGCGGCGGCCAAACGCCGCGTGTTCGGCAAGGTCGGGATCGACATGATCGCCGGGCCCTCGGAGATCCTGGTGATCGCGGACGGCGACAATGATCCGGACTGGATTGCGCTCGACCTGCTGAGCCAGGCGGAACATGACGAAAGCGCGCAATCCATCCTGATTACGGACGATCCCGGTTTTGGTCAGGCGGTGGCCGAGGCGGTCGACGTCCGGCTGCAAACCCTGCAGCGGCGGGCGATTGCCGGTGCCGCCTGGCGCGATTTCGGGGCCATCATCACCGTGCCCGATCTGGCGACGGCCGCCGCATTGAGCGACCGGATCGCCCCCGAACACCTTGAGCTATGCGTTGCGGATGCGGACGGGCTGAGCGCGCAGATCACCCATGCCGGTGCCATCTTTTTGGGGCAGTGGACGCCAGAGGCGATCGGGGATTACGTCGGCGGGCCAAACCACGTTCTGCCCACGGCGCGTTCTGCCCGGTTCTCGTCGGGTCTGTCGGTACTGGATTTCGTGAAGCGCACGACACTGGCGCGCATGACGCCCGGCGCGTTGCGCAGCATCGGCCCCGCGGCGGAAACACTGGCGACGACGGAAAGCCTCGAGGCGCATGGCCTGTCGGTGACGGCGCGGTTGAAGAAGCTGAACCAGTAACCCGCCGCCTTGGTCATTGCTCTTGGCGCAGGACCTGCGCTAAGCATTGCCAGTTGTTCGTTCGTGTAAAGAATCTGTACCATGTCCCGCATTTCACACATCGTCCTTGATGACGCCGGCCTGCCGCCGGCCACCCCCGAGATCGAGCAGGAACGTCGCGTCGCGATGTTCGACCTGCTGGAAGAGAACACCTTTGTGCTGCCGCAGCGCGACGGCCGTACGGTTCCGGACGGCCCCTACCACGTGGGCCTTGCGATCCGCGAGAAACGTCTGGTCTTTGACGTGAACACGGAAGCCTCTGAAAAAGCGGCAGAATTTCATCTGTCTCTGGGGCCATTCCGGCAGGTGGTCAAGGACTACTTTCAGATCTGCGAAAGCTATTTCGAGGCCGTGAAGAAACTGCCGCCCAGCCAGATCGAAACCATCGACATGGCCCGGCGCGGCATTCACAACGAAGGCAGCCGCGTGCTGCAGGAGCGTCTGGAAGGCAAGGTCGAGGTCGATACCGACACCGCGCGGCGCCTCTTTACGCTGATCTGCGTGCTGCATTTCGGAGGCTGAATGAGCGAGGAGCTGCCAGGGTCGGTTCTGTTTTGTTGCGACCACAACGCCGTGCGCTCTCCCATGGCCGAAGGGATCATGAAAAAGCTCTATGGAACAGGGACATATGTCCAGTCCGCCGGGGTGACCAATGATATGGAAATCGACGGGTTTTCCATCGCCGTTTGCCAGGAGCTGAACGTGGAGCTGTCGCGTCATCGCTCGCGCAGCTTTGACGAAATGGAAAACTGGGGGGATGATCTTGGCTCTTTCGATCTGGTGATCGCGCTCAGCCCGGCCTCGCAGCGGCGCGCGCTGGACCTGACCCGGTTTTACCACCTGCAGGTCGAATACTGGCCCATTCTGGACCCGACCGGCCTGGGGGAAGGGCGCGAGGCGAAACTGGCCAGCTACCGGCAGGCGCGGGACCAGATCATGGAGCGCCTGCTGGACCGGTTCGGCCCACCAACGGAAATCATCTGAGGGATCGCGATGGCAGAAATTGTCCGGCACTACTTCGAAGCCTTCAACGCCAAGGACATCCCGGCGATGCTGGCCTGCCTGTCCCCGGATGTGGCGCATCATGTGAACGAGGGCGATGTGCGGATCGGCAAGGATGCCTTTGCCGCCTTTTGCGATCACATGAGCGCCTGCTACGATGAAACCCTTGAAGACATGGTGATTTTCGACGCGCCCGAGCGGGGGCGGGCGGCCGCGGAATACATGGTGAGGGGGCGCTACATCGGCACTGACGCTGGCCTGCCCGAGGCGCGCGGGCAACGGTATCTGTTGCCGGCGGGGTCGTTCTTTGATCTCGCGAAAGGGCGGATCACACGGGCCACCACGCGCTACAACCTGAGTGACTGGCTGCGGCAGGTGTCGTGATCCGTGGCGCTTGAGGTCCGCCGTCTCACGGGGTCTGCGCTGGAGGCGGCCATCGAGGACATCGCCTGTCTGCGCATCGCGGTGTTTCGCGACTGGCCCTACCTTTATGACGGCGATCTGGCCTACGAGCGGCGCTATCTTGCGCCCTATGTCAGCAGTGACGGGGCGGTGGTCGTCGTCGCCTACAACGGGCACCGTCTTGTCGGGGCGGCCACCGGGGCGCCGCTGTCGGATCATGCGGAAGACTTCGCTGCGGCCTTCGCGCAGAGCGCCATCGACCTCGATACGGTGTTTTACTGTGCCGAAAGTGTTCTGTTGCACCCGTGGCGCGGACAGGGTGCCGGGCATCGTTTCTTCGATCTGCGCGAAGCTCATGCCCGGCGCATGGGGTTTCACAGGATATGTTTCTGTTCGGTCATCCGGCCGGAAGACCATCCGCTGAAACCGGATACGTATCAACCGCTTGACCGATTTTGGCAGGGTCGGGGATACCGCCCGCTGCCGGGCGTCACGGCGTCTTTTTCGTGGAAGGACGTGGGCGATGCGGAGGAGACGAAAAAACCGCTGCAGTTCTGGATGCGGGATCTGTGATCGCATGGCGGGCGCAGCCCTCGCCCGCGGGCATCAGACCTTGGCGCAGAGCGCTTCCGCCGTTTCGGCAAACCGCTTCCAGGCCTCCCACAGCCGCTCGTTTGCCGGGGCGTCCGATTGCCGGATATCCTGCAAGCGCCCCGGTTCACTGAAGAACAGAACGCTTCGCTGTTGCTGCGCCTGGTTTAGCGTGTTGTTGGCGGCGGCCTGCACGCAGCCGCACCGGGCCGGGGTTGCGCCGGGGCGTTTGTGGATCAGGCAGGCGGTGCCGATCGGACCCGAGGCGAATTGGGGCGCGCCACCGCCGACAGGGGGCGCGGGCGGGGCGACACTGATCTGTCGCGGGGCCTCCCGCCCTCCGCATGCGCAGAGGACAAGTGCGGCAGTGAGCAGGGCGGCAAGGCGGAGCATGAACCAAGATCTCCAGATCATCAGAACCCGAGTTACCCGTTTATGCCGCATTCACCCCGGCTCTGCAATTCCGCGGTATGTCGCTGGTGTGATTGTCAGAATCTCCAGCGGGCGCCGACAAAGGTGACGTCCTGATCCAGCAGGTCGGACCCGGTGTCGTCGAATTCCAACCTGCGGTAGCTGGCGTAAAGCTCGGTGTTCCAGGCGTCGACTTTCTGCACCACGGCTATGCCGAGCGATTCCGAGTCCGATCCCGTGACACCGAAGTCTTCACCCGAGTAGTAATCGACCGAGAACCGCGTCTCACCCAGCGCGAACCAGTCCCGCTTGATCCCGCCCTTGAGGTAGACATAGCTGGCGTCGCCCTCCTGCTGGCGGCCGGTGGCGACGGCGAGGTTCAGGCCGGTGGCTTTATGCAGGAGTGCCACGGAGCCGAGCAGCAGTTCCTCGTCTGAATCGCGGATCGACAGCCCCGCCCGGGCGGCCAGCTGATAGGCGCCGTAGTCCTGGTCATACTTGAGGCCGATGTCGTAGAATTCGTCATCATTTCCGCGGGTTAGAACCTCCTCCCCGGCGCTGACGGCGAGTGAGAATCCCATGTAGGTGGGCGTGTCATAGCGGATGCGGAAGCGCCGGCCGCCGTCAAAGGCGCTGAAGCCGTCGCCCACGTCGAACCCGGAGGCGCCGCCGCTTGCGAGCTGGAAGACCTGGCTGCCCGCCTGATCCTGCAGGCTGGAATAGGCGATGACGGACGTGCCGGAGAAATCCGCCTCTGCCGTGCCATCCGTGGCGATGCTGCCCTGACCGAAAGACAGGGTGCCCCAGCTCGGCGACTGGTAGATCGCCTCGAACTTGCGGATCTCGGTACGGCGGAAATTCAGCTCCAGCCCGTTGTCAGCACCATTGATGCTGGAGGACCCGGTGAAGCCCAGCGCGGTCTCGAAGTGCAGGCGGAACTCGCCGCCGTTGCCCGTGCCCTGCTTGTAGATCAACCCGATGCGGCTGTTGGAATTATCGTTATCTGTCAGCGCAGTATCCGACCCGGCGCCATTGTCCACGTTAATGATGCCAAGGTTGATGTGGCCGTAGAAATCCACCTCGGGGCCCGTCTGCTGAGCGGTGGCGGCCAGAGGCAGACCAAGGGTGAGAAGCCCGGCGGTGGAGAGGGCGCAAATGCGGGGAGTACGTGTCATGGGGATGCCTTTCGGGAAGCGGCGCCGGAACAGCGTCTGCATTCATCTTACGCGTGCATCGGGGCGCGCGAAACTCACGAAGGCAGGAAGCGGGTGCGTAGCTGCACAGGGGGGCGTGCGGAATTGAAGACCAATTGGTCCCTAAGTTGAACGGGCTGTAAAGGCACCGCCCGCGCAACGGGAAAATGGATGAGGGGCGGCGCTTGGCGCGACTCGCGGGTTAACGCGGGTTTTCAGGGCGATTCCGGGCTCTGTATCGCGTCGGTATGACGTCGGTATTACGTCGGTGTTTCGCACCGACAGGGCGGGGTTAATGGTGCGTGCGATGGGGTTTGTTGATGGGGGGTTAAGGGTGAGGTCCGTCTCGGAAACTGTCCTGTGGACAGCTTCAGGGCCGAACGGGCGGAGCCCAAGGCCAGACTGGCTTTGATATCGTTTGACTGACGCGCGGCGTTCCAGTCTGCCACCAGCGCCCGAGCCTAGGGTGGGCGAGAAGCGCCCTCCCTGGGGGGAGGGTCGGGCGCTGCCCAATCGCAGATTGGGCATTGGCAAGGTCATCGAGGTTGCATGTGACCATTAACGGCGTGGACCATTGCTTATTCAATGCACGCGACAGGAGCCCCGCGATGCCAACGTCTATACCGCCATCGTCTTTTATGATTCCGTCCTGTGTCGGTCGGAACAGAGACTGCAAGATTACCGCCTCATGATCTGTAGTGACTTCGCCGCCTTTCACAAGTGCAAGGTATGTTTCTGCGAATGCTTTGCGCTCACGAGCATCTAGAAAGAGATGCCGTTCGCTCAAATGTACCTTCATTTGCAGCCTTAGGAACCACAACCATACTGTAGATACAGCTAAAATTGCTGATATGATAAGGGGACCTTTCGGCGAAATCTGATTACAACTTGCTTCGTTCCCGGTTTGGCAAGACGTCGGTGTGAACGCTTGCGCAATGCTCTCACCAAAACCAAAAACAATCGTAAGAGAAGCGATGGCGAATGCCACACCACCCGCGAGGAAGAGACGCCAGGCCAGCCGAGATGCTTGCGTGTGACGTTCTTCGAGATCTCCCCACAACTCGGCCGGTCGCGAAATTCTGAGATGTGCGTTGAATGCATCGACTAAATTCTTGAAGGTCTCTTGGCGCTGTTTTTCTTGATCAATTGACTTGTTCTTTTGATCGATCAATCCGCGTCCATATTTTTCTATGACGGCCTTGTTCCCCTCTTCCAGCTCCTTAGCCATGCTTGCCATTTCATATGCTAGCTCTCTTTCTCTTAACCTCAGATTTTCAATGGTTTCAGCGATTTCACGTAAACTGTCTTGCGCGACTGAAATCGCGTGAGCACTTGCGCCGTCACTGTCCGGGCTGAGGCTGGGCTTCGAAAGGCCAACGGCTGCGGCATACATACCGTGCGCTGCGCAAAAGAAAGCGCCTTCTTGGGCGAGATGACTTTTGATCTGACGTCCTTGAGGTACTGCGTGCCGTATGAACCCAATCAGCAGCAGCATCGAGTTTTCAGCTCGCCCTTCTTGTTGCTCAGATAGAGCTATCTGAGCCATGTGGCTGCCGGACCAAGGCGGGATCAGCCCATCGCGCCGGACAGTTTTTTTGAAGTCGTCAAATTCCTTTGCAAATTCCCTCCCATCCATTTCTCTGAGTTTATGCAGAGGGGTAGCCCAAAACTGGGTTAGATGTTGCAGCGCCGTTTCGAACTCAATGGCTATTCGTTTGAAACCATCGTCATTGAACTGACTACCGGAGTTTTTAAAACTGAACTGGCTCCAGAACCTTTCTTCGTTTTCGATTAAGAGTTTAAGCTCGGAATATGAGTCCGCTGCGATGCAGCCAAAAGGGATGGAGATTTCGAATTTTGCCAACTCAGTGTGTCCTATCATGTGTTAGATGCAGCATACCTTGACCGCCCCGCAAAACCCCTACATATCCCCAGCATGACACCGCTTTCACATATCCGCAATTTCTCCATCGTCGCGCATATCGACCACGGGAAATCGACGCTCGCTGACCGGCTCATCCAGTCCACCAACACCGTGGCGGACCGGGATATGAAGGAGCAGATGCTCGACAGTATGGATATCGAGCGCGAGCGGGGGATCACGATCAAGGCGCAGACCGTGCGGATCAATTACACGGCGGCGAATGGTGAGGCCTATGTGCTCAACCTGATCGACACGCCGGGACATGTGGATTTTGCCTATGAGGTCTCGCGGTCGATGCGGGCGGTTGAGGGGTCCTTGCTGGTGGTGGATTCCACGCAAGGGGTCGAGGCGCAGACGCTGGCGAATGTGTATCACGCGATTGATGCGGATCACGAGATCGTGCCGGTGCTGAACAAGATCGACCTGCCGGCGAGCGATTGTGACCGGGTGGCGGAGCAGATCGAGGATGTGATCGGGATTGACGCGAGCGGGGCCATTCAGGTGTCGGCCAAGACCGGGCAGGGGATCACCGAGACGCTGGAGAGCATTGTGCAGCATCTGCCCGCGCCTGTCGGCGAGCGCGATGCGCCGCTGAAGGCGATGCTGGTGGACAGCTGGTACGACAGCTATCTGGGCGTGATCGTGCTGGTGCGGATCATGGACGGGGTGCTGAAGAAGGGTGAGCGCATCCGGATGTTGTCAAACGGATCGGTGCATCATGTGGACCGGATCGGGGTGTTCCGGCCCGAGATGACGGTGATTGACGAGCTGGGACCGGGGGAGATCGGGTTCCTGACTGCCTCGATCAAGCAGGTGCGGGACACGCGCGTGGGTGACACGATCACGCATGAAAAGAAGGGGACGGAGGACGCGCTGCCGGGGTTCAAGCCGAGCCAGCCGGTGGTGTTCTGCGGGCTCTTCCCGGTGGATTCAGCCGAGTTCGAAGACCTGCGCGATGCTATCGAGAAGCTGGCGCTGAATGACGCGAGTTTTTCCTATGAGATGGAGACAAGCGCCGCGCGGGGCGTTGGCTTCCGCTGCGGGTTTCTGTTGCTTCTGCATCTTGAGGTGATCCGCGACCGGATCGAGCGCGAGTACAACATCGAGCTGATCACCACGGCGCCCTCGGTCATCTATCACATCCACCTGAAAGACGGGGAGATGATGGAGCTGCACAACCCCGCCGACATGCCGGACCTGACGCTGGTGGACCATCTGGAGGAGCCGCGGATCAAGGCGACGATCCTGGTGCCGGATGACTACCTGGGCGATGTGCTGAAGCGCTGCCAGGACCGGCGAGGCATCCAGCTCGATCTGACCTACGCGGGGTCGCGGGCGATGGTGGTCTATGATCTGCCGCTCAACGAGGTGGTGTTCGATTTCTATGATCGGCTGAAGTCGGTCACCAAGGGCTATGCGTCGTTTGACTATGCGATGATCGGGTACCGCGAGGACAAGCTGGTGAAGATGTCGATCCTGGTGAACGACGAGCCGGTGGATGCGCTGAGCACGATGGTGCACCGCGACCGGGCGGAGATGCGCGGGCGGGCGATGGTCGAGAAGCTGAAGGACCTGATCCCGCGGCATATGTTCAAGATCCCGATCCAGGCGGCCATCGGCGGCAAGGTGATCGCGCGCGAGACGCTCTCGG
>ERZ1740065.1957-NODE-1957-length-12653-cov-11.974996_pt1 | contig 12653 bp, 11 predicted proteins | sample MGYA00581738_ERZ1740065 | MGnify/ENA primary metagenome ERZ1740065 (study PRJEB43018, sample SAMN04849749) | marine metagenome | isolation source: floating plastic debris | place: Pacific Ocean | collected 2008-09-01 | study: EMG produced TPA metagenomics... | reverse complement strand
CCCTCCACTACACACATCCCACAACCATACCCCCACACCCCTCCACACCCTCCACTCCACACCCTCTACACGCTTCACACCCTCCACACCTTCCATTACCAAGTTGATTAATAATCAACTCAGTGACAGCTGTTATATCATCAACCCCATTGTAACTGCGCAGCGAATCATTCAGTGACCATGTCTGCTGTTTTTGTCACAAATTCTCATATTGTAAATGGGTGGCATGTATCCAGCAGCACTTGTGCCTGTTGTTGATGCCCATAGATCAGATTCAGAGAACTATAGTATAAATCATCATCGGAGTATTTGAGTCTGGTATCAGAGCACTGCAAAATAACATGGCTCATAATGTGATCCACATTGTCACGTCACATTATCATGTCACATTGTCATGTCACATTGTCATTGTAGGATGTCACAACACTTGAGCAACTCCAATCCAGTAACGTCCTAGAGTAAGTTCAATCTAGTAACGTCCTAGAGTAAGTTCAATCTAGTAACGTCCTAGAGTAAGTTCAATCTAGTAACGTCCTAGAGTAAGTTCACCAGCAGTTATGACTTTATGTTTGTAGTCTGTCTGTCTGTCTGTACAACAGCTATCTGGAAATGCATCTACTTCTCATCACATTGTTAATGGAGAGCAAACTCTGAAATGCACATCCTACATATGCTACATTTACTACATTTACTACATTTACTATGTACATACATGCATACATGCATACATACATACTACATATTTAGTACTAGTAGTATTAGTATGTTGTACTAGGCATACTGCATTGCTCTACCGTTGAGAGATATATTCAAGAAGGGAAGATGATTCCGGAATACTTGCAGATTTCAGTTTTTTGTTTTCTTTTACTTTCTGGTCATCGTATCTTTGTGCCTTCGTTGAAATGATGCAAGTGGTTGTGAGAACAGTGAGCACAGTGTTTCTGGTGACATTTCCTGTGTCATACATATTTTAGCACACTCTTCTCTAAGCCTGATCGACCAATCAAGTACCGGTATGAAGAGCTCTGTGGTACCAGACACGTATTACTTTGGTTCATTCCATGTCGGAAGAGACAATCACTGATGAAACGGCCGAAGCGTATCGATAGTTTAGTTTAGCCAATCTGTGATAATAATCATGGGGTAATTGTCTATATCCCCGCCCTGAAAGTTCTTGAAGAATTCTTAAATAACTCTTGAAGAATTCTTAAGAGTTCTTGAATAATTCTTAAGAATTCTCAAGACTTCTTAAGACTTCTTCAAGACTTCTTATTTTGAGCAACTTTAGGACAGGGAAATAGACAACTACCAATCTCGGTTCCACACACCTTCAGGGTATGTAAGCACAATAACATTCCTGACAGCTCAAACATACTACTTCTAATCCACGGACTCTATCTGCCATAACATTCTATGCATGGACGCACTCCGTATCATATTGACTGCTTGACTTGAAATATTCTGCTTGCATTTGCATAATTTGAATGTGTTTGTTATGTGAGAACATTTCAGTTATTATTAATATAATATATATGTGAATTTTAATCATGTGTCTTTTGATAGTATGTAGTCAGCTACAGATCAGCTCACAAGCCAATCAAAATCTGCTCAGTGCGTCATTGAATAATGGATATAATGGATTTGTGGGTGAAGTCTAGCTTCACACCCCATTTACAGCCTGGTGATGGCGATTGCGTACATGGTTTTCTGTTAGACAAAGTGGGAGGGGTATGTAATATAGATATCATGCTCTACTCTGTTATTGGATGACACAAACGCCAGGGAGAACGTGGTTTTTATGCGTCAGTGTCGAATGAAGAGTTGTAAGGATTTGTCTTCCCAGATATGCTTAGAGACTACACTTCATTTTGTAAGGTTGTCTCAACTTAATCATGATGTAGATCTATCATTCAAATTGATTGATAATTTTTCAATATTTAAACACGATTTTAGTATGATCTACCAATTATTTTGCTATTCTCGTCATGATTTTACCTAGAAAGAGGTTTTACGGCTACAGCCCTATGGTTTCCGGTTTATATTCGCCACCTATTTCCTTCGATTCGTGATCCAGCCCAAATCTTAGCGCTTGTCATCATCACTTTTCTTATCTTCCCAGACCATTCCTATTACAATCACAAAACAATGCCCAAAACACAGCAGGTGCTCGCCATAGACCCTCCCGAAGCATTAGGTTTCAAAGGTGAGTGAATTATTTTCTGATAGAATAACTCAGTTCCTTCTAAGAGTTATTTTACAGCTACCGGTAATTGGCTTTACTTCTTGAACTTTGATCGATCAGTTATTTTTGTGCTGTGTGTTCTCATTTCTTAACTAATGATCACGCAATGATTTCGGATTCATGTGCTTAATATATTAAATCCATGGGCAGGGCCGTTTACGGAAGTTGTCACTTCGTACTTGAAACTGAAGAATCCCACAGAACATAAAATAGCTTTCAAAGTTAAAACAACTGCACCGAAGAGATATTGCGTGAGACCCAACAGCGGTGTATTGAGGCAGGATGGCGAGATAACAGTTTCAGGTAATCCACAACCTCCCTGCATGTGCATGAACAGAGAATTGAGAACTGAGTAGATGTAATGTTTGACCAATGGGTTGTTTCAGTTATGCTTCAACCGTTTGAATTTGACCCAAGTGAAAAGACCAAACACAAATTCATGATACAATCGATGATTGTTCAAGCGGAGGCCGAGGAGTCTGAGCTGGTGAGTGACAGAGAATGTACATTTCCTTCATCTGCATACGTCTGTTCCAGTTTATAATGATCCGTTCATTCGACACACCACAGTGTTTCATGAATGAACGCCTCCCCATTATATTGGCTACTAGCATAATTTTTCGTTTCTAGTGGAAAGATGTCGACCCAGAGAAGCTAATGGACACGAAATTGCGAGTTGTATTTGATAACGACCCTGCTCCATCCGCTGTGAGTACAGTTGTTGCAATATTCATGCTATTGACCAGCTGAATGATGACTGTTATACATCTGATCTCAAGCTCTTTGTACATTGTGAAAACCAGATTATCCAATGAGCTTTCATCTAGGGCTGTGTGTTTTGATAAATGTCAGCTGCGAATACTCAGCCGTAGTATTTACCCCTACAACTGTGGATGTGATGGGGAGTTTCTGTCAGGGCCTGTGCACCTTTGAAATACAATATTTATGTTCAGTTAGGCAGCCCTGTGGCCAATAATGGCAGTGTATGAATAGTAATGATGATACTAATGATAACAATAATAATAATAGTCGTAAGGTCCTGTCCTGTCCATCCCGGTCTAGTGGATCGAGACCAACGGTAAGGAACGAACTGGCTTTGCCCGTGATACAACTCCATAATAATAGTAGTAGTGGTAATAATAGTAATGAGGATTGTAACTATTTTCTGGTATGAAGTTGTGATAGGCTAGTTCAAAAGAATTCTGACCATCTAAGAGGTGTTGTACCGTTTCTGTTCAATCATTGCCAGTGGAAATGGATTCTTCTCAAAGAGTTGATATATCTATCGGTAAACATACTGTTGTACAGGAAGATGATTTCATGATCACAGACTTATTGATCTTGGCTACTTTATCCCGTACCATCTTCCGAATTATACTGATCTATGGTAATAATTGGTCCACCCTAACTTCTGTAGTTAGTTATGTGTACATGATAGAGTTGATACTAAAATATTTCTGATATCTGTACTGTTCCACTGGCCCTCCTGATGCTCGTTACCTCATATCTCACTACGCTCTCCTCTCTTCTTCTTCCCTCTCACTGTCCCCCCTCTGCACTTGCTTATACCTCTTAATCTTCATAGCTTCTCCTTTCACTCCTCTCCATCTCTCCTTCCTCATCCCGCCGTATGTTCGGCTCCCACTCCACCCCTATCTCTCCTTCTCTTGTCTCTCAGAGAGATAGGAATAGATTTTGTCAGCTAATGTAGGCTGTGGGTCCAGGCTAACTACTAAGACTGCTCATACCCAAATCCCCGTCTCACGGACAGCATACCCTCTCACACCCGGATAATTGATATTGATGTTCAGCTGAAAAATGCTTTAATCTACTTGGCGGATGGCCCTATGCCGACCTGTGTTATATACTTACTAGTATCGCTGAAGGAATCTCTGACTCCGGGGTAATATTAACACAGATACAGGTAGCAGCAGCTTTGTATGTTATGAGGTCTGCATCTCCGAGTGAGTCATGGCCGCCTGTTTATTCATGCGATAAGAATTTCTTACTCTCAGGCTGCGCCACAAGCGGCAGAGGCTGCTGGCCCCACCAATGACCTCGATGTATCCTCAGTGCCTGTCCAGATTACACCACAGAAAGCTAATGTCAAGGTCAGTTTCACCTCAGTTTCATTCATTAGCCTCAGTTCTAAGTGATGTTTTATAGTTATGGTAGCGGTATAGTCACTGTGATGAAACTGAAACATGAGGATTCCATGATATGCTGTAACTCTGTCCTCTCTACTTCAACACTCCTCCCATGTGTTCTCCATAAAACAAAGTGTATCTGTTCTCTTTCCACTATGTTTATTTAAACCCATCAAGCAGTCCAGGACATTTTTGATGTTGATCATGCTCTGTTGACCTTCACACCACACCATTATGCAAATTGTCTCTTTTATATCTAGATAGTCTATCCATTTATTCGTTGATGCTACCTAGATGTAGCCTATGTACGCAGCTGTCTGATATTTTAGTGTATTAATTGAAGTTACTTATTAGCTTTAGTATTCAGGCTAGTACTGTAAATGTGGTAATTATTGCGTGTCCAAAATATAACGAAAGTTTCAGAAACTCTATATTTGTCACATGCGAGTTAGCGTTTTGTGCGTCAATAAGTACTAGTCATCGGTAAACAACTTTGCTGTATTATTGATAGCGGAACTCATGAAATCGCCATTTTGCTATATTTAAAACACCGCTATAATTACCACGTTTACAGTAGTTATGCATTATGGTATCATGATGCTGCTGTGACTTTGTAGGCTTCTGGCGGTTCAGACGAAGAATACCAAAAATTAAAGGATGAAAATTCTAAGCTATTGCAAGAAATAGCTTCATTGAAGGTTAGTATGGAGCATGTGGAGGGAGATAGACATTGTCTTATTGTATTATATTGTATACTATATTATCTTATTTATATTGTATTATGCATACTTTATATCATGTACATTATTATGTCTACAACCTTAGATTGTGTCGGGAACTCGGGCCGCAAACATGAGAGTAGGAATTATACTTAAATCTGTGTGATTGTTGACATGAATCTACATAGATGTACATAGACACGTACGTGTAAAAAGCTTTTCAATATTGTTTTGCTGAGCTGTTGTTTTGCAAACTGGGAAAACTCTGTTTATGTGGATTGAAGTTTTTGACAGTATGTGATGGAAAATAGACTTGTATATCTTTGGTACTCAGGATACTATTATGGTATATTTATCTAACTACTCTTTGATTTCTCAATGACTCATTTCTGCAAAAACAGCTTTCTTGTAAGAGAACCCTTGCTGCCTGACCTTGCAGCAAACTGTTAAGCCTTGTTTACATCTTGTGTGGCTCGATGGCTAGGTGAAACTCATGTAAATGCTTTGGCACAGCAGCGGCTTATGGCGGTTGCGATGGTGCGAGCAGCTACGATCTACGTGGACGCAATCGTGGGATAAACAACACTTTGCTCCCAGTGCTCATATGATAGGCTGTGAGATGTATGTGAACCAGGCTTACCAGGTTGTGACTACAGAGTTGACATCACGAAATACCTAGTTATAGCTGTGCTAGCTGTGATAGCTGGCTACTATATACTTTCCTAACATAGGAGTAGTACTAGGAAATTTGAAAATAGTGGACCTCGGTACCTATTCAATTATGACTAAGTTCTGCATTGCTCATGGATTCTTCACTTGTTATGTAAAACAGGAACATTTTGTGGCCATGATTTTAATAAATAATTTTTTTGCGTTGCGTTTGCTCATTAACTAGTTGCAAGAAAAGTTCCCATTTCTTGCAACTAGTTAATGTCGTGTATAGAGAATTATAGTTATATGATGTAATGACATAATAATTATAGTTAAATAGTGTATAGAGACTCGATTGAACAGATAAATATTTGCGAGTTGAATTTTTGTGATCAGCTGAAAATGCAAAAATTAGGCAAGCACAAAAATTCCCTGTCTTACAGTTTTGGAATTTGTGAATTTTCATTTACCTTATCCATTTGTAGGAAGAGTCGAATCGCTTTCGAAGGTTGGCGATGGCCGACACGGTGTCAGCAGGATCCATGAAGACAGCGACTGCGAGTGAGATACCCTCTGGTATCTCGCTGCTGTTTCAGGACACAACCAACATTGTAATCATATTCGTTTTTATCATCGTAGCGTTTTTCTTTGGCTTCTTGATCAGATAGGATTGCTGCGTGCGGGAGTAGTGTTGAATTGTACACCACACCGTAACCCATGCAACGGCATACGTATATTCATAAAGACACATTCACGGGCATTCATATTATTATTTAAGGTAACACAGCGAGACCACGTTGATTAGGGCACTGTCTGTCTGTCTGAGAGAGAGTCTGTTACAGAGATGATGTTTTCTGAAACTAGTCTAGTCGGAGCCGTTTTGCTTTTCTTTTTTTTGGAGATTTACTGTCGCTCACTGATTTACTAAGCCTCCCATGTTGCCTGGGCGTAAGAACTTGAGATCAGGGCAGCCCGATGACTAGTGTTGGTGCGAGCTAATTTCCCCTTGGTGTTTATCGATCCAGTCTAAGCAGTTTTCCACAGTGTTATCTATAAATTTCATGGTAATTGCAATGTCTGTAATACACAAGTATTTCCCTACCTTGTAGTAAACGTCAGGTTTTCATTGCATCAATGACTAACAAATGCGTGTTTGATGGTAAACATGTATGTCATGAGTATCAACGCCTGCTACATCCAATACAGTAGAATATTAGCAGGAATATACAGTAACAATACAAAGGTATGAAGATTTGAGTGTAAGGTGTGGTCTGATCATGTCCATCCAGCTTTTGAATAAGGAAGATTTCTGTCAGGAGAACTAGGACAATACAGATGAAACTGGCAAGATGCTTCTTCAATGATACTAAGCAGGGATCGGAGACTCCAGTTTTCAGTCTTCTGATGAGAACAATGACGTTCAGGTATAGGCTGACTCCCAGGTTGACGAATAGCGGAATAAACATTTTTTCCCAGGTGGCGTTGATAACTCCCTCAAGCTTCAAGCAGACCAGTATAGAGAACACTATCCATGATACGAAAGTAACGAAGGCCTCGAATGGTGTTATTAGTAGCAGCTGGCAGATTTCAGGAAATGTCAGAAGCATCTTAAATGGTTGCCTAAAAATGGATATGTGGATTATTTTCTGATGTTGAAAACAAATCGAACAACAATCTAATACGTTATAGTCAATTAGTCATTATCGTTAAATGATTTATACAACTAAATATATTACACCATGATCTCAATCAGCATTTCACAGGATATCGAGCTTCCAAGCAGAGACAGCACGATCATACCTGTTAGCACTGATATGATGACTATGTGAGGGAAGGCTACAGATGTATCAGACGATATACTATAGCCCAGTATTTAACTAGATTTGCCACAATTAATAAACACCTTATCAAACTGGATACAGCCACATCAACCTGCGGGTAAAAGAGGAAGAAAATTCAGTAATACAAATGGTACTCAACAACAGTACTTCGGCATCACACAGTTGTATCTTACCTCAACAGATATTGATGTTAGGCTGCAGCTGTTTTACCACTCTTCCCACTCAAGTATATAATGGGTAATCTCCGCATTGAAATTGAGTATGAACTGTACAACACAGACGGAAATATACTGAAGATGGCAGCTTATAGATCAACCCTTCTCAGCCACATACATCCCATTACGATTCTTCCCTACATACCCTGCTGATTTTTACCATTTCCTACAATTCGGTAGGGCAAATTAAACGTCCGTCGGCGAGCCGTCGATGTAAAACAAACTCAAACCTGTAGTTATAACTCAAGGCTATAAAAACGGCCTTGACCGCAACCTCGTTTTCGTCTCATTGTAACTCATTTAGCAGATTCACTGACGCGAGAGTGTGAATGAACGAAAATATCAGTAGTAAAAGATTAGGCAAAGGAGAGAAGCCATCATCAGCTTGGATTTCCAAACTCAGTAACATAAAATCAGGAAGCTCTCATGTGATACAGAGCAATTGCATCACGCGATCTGATGGTATGTACGTGTGTGTCAGGGCTAAGTAGAGAAGCACACCATGTTGCTATAGACGATTATCTTTCCAGTATGCAAACGTGACTGATAACATAGTAGAGCACTAAAAGACTGAAAGTAATGATTCTACAATAACATATTGCTGATGAAGTAGTCGTGGATGAAATTTACACTTTGAAAAATGTAGAGAGGCGGACTCACTGATCACGAAAATCTTGCCTTAATTTTGACTCGCTGGCATTGGGCCTACAATGTTCATAAGGTGACAGGTTCTTGGCACAGTTTTTTTGATCATATGTATGTGACATAAATACCGTTATCATCTCTACTCTAAATAAAACTCTTCAGTTTGGGTAATACTAACACTGTTGTCAAATAGGTCAGGCGTGTATGTTACTGTGTCGCAGCCAAGGATGTGAGTGTTGGAGTGGGAGACTGAATAGGCACGCACCCGATGCTCCTTAAACAGTCCTGAAGCTTTGCTGATGCTGCTATCGTGACAATTAGGACTATGTAACAAGCTGTTTAACTGTAGTAGTCAAGTGAATCACCCATTTCATTACACAAATACTCTTATTTTCACAGTTTGCAGCTCTGCAGTAGGATGAATGTTCACCTCCTACCATTGCAGTAGCAGCAACAGCAGGCTATGAGTGCGCAGGAGTCTAGGGTCACTTCTCTAAAGGGTGATACAGCATTGCCTCGACCTGCTCCAGCCAGCAAGAAGAGGATTGTCAAGACATACCAACACGATATCTGCTTGGTAAAGATAATGCTTCAGTAAAAGATAGTGTAATATAGCGCTATTAATAGGCGCCACAGTATATATATGTATATATATGGTCTGGTGTATCAGAGGTGTACGTATTGATTTTCGTCCACCTCATGCCTAGTTTGACTGCAGCTCTATCCTAGTAGCGGGTGTCAAGTTGGAAAGTAAAGCCGCTACCAGAGTCAATGCCATTTGAGCGTAATTGAAGCATACCGGACTAGTGGGGTCATGTTCTGACACTAGGTTCCCCTTATCCTCGCCCATTTGCAATGTTTGAACTCATTGCTGCCCATTGTTGCACAGCAAAGCAGGCGAAATCCAATAATCCATATTAGTATACATATGTGCTAGCTAGACTCAGATGAGCCGACTAGGAAAACCATCCAAGCTTGCTATTACACCGGCTGGGTTCTGAACAACGGACTGACAGCAGCAACCCGAGGCCTGATAGATGCTTAGCTAGTGTTCCATAACAGTTGAGCCTCATTTGAGCTTCTTTCGTGTTGTCAGTGGTCTGCCTTCTGCACTGACTGACTATGTACGAGCGGTCATGGAAATAGCCGTGATCATTCGCCTCTCATTAAGAAAAGTGTTTATTTTCTTCCCTCCAGACGTATGAGACTTTGATGTCACATGGTAATCTGGGGTTGGAGGATTCAGACGAAACTCAGGAGATGCTGTCTCAGATGTTGATTACGAACGGGGAATCCCAGTATCGAGATCTCACGCCGGGCAGGTTGGTGCATCCCTGCCTCCTTTTATTGCACGCATGCACAGCTGAGCAGTCCTTATAGAGGAAGCTAATACTGATAAGGGAGAGGTAGATTTTGTTTACATATGCAGATCTTGTGTTTGATGCCGGCTTATTAACCTTTAAATCGGAGAGATGTCATTGGACGCTGGCCGATAACAATAGATGGTGGCCCGATACTATAGCCAGCACTGACTCGTAAATGTCATCCACCAGTAGGCTCTCTCACTACCACCACTTTGCCCTCTTTGTCATCCTCTCATTAGTCTTGCAATTCCACTCTCTACTTACATTCCGCTGTCTCTGTGAGATGGGAGATATGCAGATCTCCATAGGTTCTAAATACATATGAAACTGTGGCTAACGACGTTAATATTGAATTTCTTTATTCGTGTAGTCAGTGCTTGTGCCTCCCTTCCGCGCTCTCATCTCGCTCGCTCCCATCCTTCCCCCTCTCCCTCTTTCCGTCTCTCCCAAGCTTGCCCCAGCTCCATCCTTCCTCCAGTCCCATTCTTCCCTCTCTCTTCTCATCCTTCTTGCTCTCCCCTCATTCACTCACTCCCTCCCCTCTGTCACTCTCTCTATCCCTCTCCTTTTCCCTCTATCGATATCTAGCCGTCTAACGTCACTCACTGCCTAATTGTTATCGTGACATCTTCTTCCCCTCGCTGACTAGTCAGAGCAGTTGCCCAGTTGCCGCCAGTGTCGGTGGGTGCCTGCTTATTTTCTCCATCTACTTTTAGCGAAATTAGCCATCTCTCACATCCTGCCCATCTCTATCATCTCTCCTCCCAACATTGCAGTCCGACACATACCAAACGCAGCATCGGTGGTGTGTCCACCAATGACTCGGGAGTTGTCTCCCACGACTCACTGCTGGAGCACTGTACGCGAGACAACAGCGCATCGAGTGACAGGAGGTCGTCGATGGCGTCTACCCAATCGTCCCCCGCTCGCCGATCGAGTCGCAGCGAGTTTGACCTGTTCAATCGACCCGCCATATTGGATAGCAAGATACGCAGCCATAGTAGAAGCAGGTATGTGCAGTACTTAGACGGACGTATGATACACGCCCACTGCCGCTCTCAAAGTGAGCTGCCATGTCTAAAGAAAGTGATAAGAAAAGATTGTTCTATGCATGGACATTTTTAAAACTATTTAATTTGGGAAATACGGTAGGTCCGTACCGTAAACATAGAAATTCTAGCGACTTCATGATAATACTGTGAAACCAGAGTTGATAGCGACGGTCTGACGCTGCAAATGTAGCGACGAAAAGTCGTCGCTATTGTTCGAATTCGCTATAGACATTATGACAATTATGCCTTATGTAGGAGGTGTCTTCTCATTTATAGGATCGCTATCGTTAGGTAGCTAGCCTTTTTATTTCTTAATGGTTTTGAAGTAAACGCTAACATTTCTGCTGCTATCAAATCCAGCTCTACAGTAGCTATTAAAGTTGAACGGTCATGATAGAAGCGCTCACGCTATATAGAAGCATATAGAAATCACTAAAACTTCAAGTGCCATTATTAGAAATACTGCTGATTTGAGCAAAATGCTATAATATTTTGTCTTCTAAAATATCTGTCTACAGTAAATATATGTAGCGTGTACGTGTATGTAGCGTGTACGTGTATGTAGCTTGTACATGTATGTAATGTGTATGTACGTGTATGTAATGTGTATGTACGTGTATGTAATGTGTATGTAGCATGTATGTAGCGTGTACGTGTATGTAATGTAGCGTGTATGTAATGTAGTGTGTATGAGTATGTACGTCTATGTAATGTGTATGCATAGACTACCTGATTCATGTTCACCAGGTTTCTCTGGATGCCGTAATTCTAATGTCGAAACGACACGTTGCAAATCCAAATTGAAGGTATATGTGGGGACTACTTTGGCAGTGAAGCGCACCGTGAAAAGTTTTTATGGCGTATTACATGCTAACTTATGATGCTATTTATCCTGTACCATCATATTGAAAAAAAATACAATAGTTATCATATTTTGCACGTCATCTGTTCCATTAAGCGCTTTAATTTTACAGTATTTGACTTCAAATTGGTTGAGGATCAGCAGATCCTGTGCTCAGCGATAAGTGAGACTGAAATATATGTAGAGCAGATGACGATGTATAGAATAGAATGGAATAGCGTTATGGCATCTCTGGACTTTAGGGAGACTAGACTTCTTCCTTCCGATAGTCCGTGTTACTGCCAGCCAGACCTGTCTACCATTGTCCTTAAGTTGCTCACTTACTTCATAAACAAGAAAACAGCATGGAGACCAAGACAATCTGAGAGCTCCCCCTAGCAATTGGTCAAAATCATTGTGACATTGTGTCATCTCACACAACCGCCTGTCCTCTAGGTTGGAGCAGCAGAGAGGCAAGTCTCCCTGCAGAGGCCATGGTGTCAGAGATATGATCAACTTCTTCGAGGGATCTCAAGAGAACATAACTCCCAACAGTTCAAAAGCCGAGCCGATCATCAAGGCGCCTCTGTTCACATCGCCACTTCCTGGGACTCGCTTCTCTCGTCTCAGCATCTCTCCGAAACATCAGCCGCGAGGTATGGCACTCCGTCGATATCCTTTAGGAGTCGTTCTGTCAGTACTCAGGTATACTGTATACGCGGTAATTATTGTACATCCGAAATGTAGCAAAAGTCTCAGAACATCTATAATTATCACATTAAAGTTAACGTTCTTTGCTCATACGTCAATCTACAATGGTAATCTGTGAATAACTTTGCTGTTCTATTAATAGCAATCTCATGGAATAACTGTTTCACTATATTTAGAACCCTCTCCCCCCTCCTCTCCCTCCTCCCCCCCTCCTCTCCCTCCTCC
>ERZ1740065.1956-NODE-1956-length-12659-cov-12.085052_pt1 | contig 12659 bp, 6 predicted proteins | sample MGYA00581738_ERZ1740065 | MGnify/ENA primary metagenome ERZ1740065 (study PRJEB43018, sample SAMN04849749) | marine metagenome | isolation source: floating plastic debris | place: Pacific Ocean | collected 2008-09-01 | study: EMG produced TPA metagenomics... | reverse complement strand
GTTTGTGTGTTTTGTGTTTTTGTGATTTATTTTTATTTATTTTGTTTTTTTGTTTTTTTGTTTTTTTTTGTGAGAGAGAGAGAGAGAGAGAGAGAGAGAGAGAGAAAGAGAGAGGGAAGGGAGAGGACAAGAGAGAGGGTTTGAGAGAGAGTGAGTTAGAGAAACAGATAGAGGAGGTTAGAGAGACAGAAGAAGAGGAGTGAAGGTGAGGATAAGGGTGAGGATGAAGGAGAGAGTGAGGTTGATGGTGAAGGTATGGGAGAGGTAAAGGGGAAGATACTATACAAAAGGGAAGATTTGCTATCCGCTATAAAATTTTTGCAACTCACGGACGTCTGGACCATTTTCATCCTCTGATCTCTCATCTTTTCCACGCATCGTTTCACATTAACTCGTGGCTCCCCGTCTCTCGCTGTGTCCTGTACCTCGTCCACCAGGATGTCCAAACCAATGAAAGTACCAGTCCGTCCCAGTCCAGCACTAGTAAGTAAATACAGTAGGACTTATTTTCCAGAGCATAGCAGTTATTAGTGCCATACCCTTGTTCTGCATTATTCTCTGCCCAGCGCTGTCGGAGTTTCGTCCTAGTCTCCGCCCCTTTCTTCTTCATACTCCACCTCATCATGCCTGAGATCCCAAGTGGTTCTGTTTCATGCTCTACCCACCCTTTCTCTTGCTCCGCCAGACATTTCCCACGCTGCTACCAATTCTATCATTTCTCTTGAACCCGATTTCAGAAACGCATATACGAAATAATCACCTGCAATGCACTACCACAGGACTACTAGAGATGTTCATCTCCTGTTTCACTCGCTGCCGGAAGTTTAGGAATCCTGGGATTGTGGGAACTCCAAAATCAGGCCACTGTGTGAAGTGGAACTGAGTGACTGCCATTCTCATCTAAAGTATTTTTTGTAAGAAATGTCATACATATCAGAGGTCAAAGCATTTCGCAGGTGGTGTTTTTTACATTTATAGGCTTGTTCTCCTTTCGAGTATTGAATTTTTCTTATATTGAAAAGGATCTATCGTAATGCATTAATCTGTAAATTATTTCAAATTAACAGTCTGGCTCATTCAAATATTTCGATCTATGTGCACCCATATGCCAGCACATATGCGCGCAATTGCCAGTGTGCGCTCTCGTGCCCATGCATATGTGTAGGACATGTGCATGTACATGCGCGCGTGCGGGTGTGTACATGCACATAAGCCGAATATGTTTATGGTGATGAAACTGCTGAGTAACACACATACCAGATTAGCGTTGACAGAGAACCTCCTGATAGCATATTCTGCGTATCGCTGCTCGTCAACGAAAGATACGGTGATGCCAGTGAAATCCAAATCACATCCTACTTCGGTCGGCCAGTAGCAGGCACATTTGTTCTGTAATGATTAGAATATGGGCATTAGACTGCTTGATGGCTACTGAACTTCTACTGGGTAGTTCAACAGTCGCTAGCTTCTAAAGAGAAAGTATTCGGTGAACAGCATTTTTAGTGTGGTCAGAGGTTCTTGAGACGTCCCAAGAAAGTTCCTGCACAAGTATGTGGCTGGAGTTTCATCAACAAGTCTCAGGGACTGCCAGATATGTTTAGGGCCCCCCTGAGTGACTCCCTGAGGCACTGCCTCATACACTCTCTGAGGGACTGCTAAGATACTTCTCAAGAACTCCTGACCACATCACCAATACTTTTCGAAGAAAAAGTGTGAACAGATTTTTCAGTTCCAAGAGAAGTTTGCTTGGGCCCGCAGCCAAACCATCCCCAAACACACTTCATGGTACGTAGTCCTTTCCCCACATCTAGCTATATATCAGTTCTGAAATAAATTTGGCGAGGTTTAAGCACTAACCTTTCCCGCTTCAATGAGGTTGGTTACCATGACGATGATCGTTGATCCAGTATCCACTATCATCTTCCACATATCTTCTACGGTCAGGTTGAGAGGTCCTGAAGTAGGAGATGTTCAACATAGAGTATATTATGCAGTCGGTAGTTGCACCAACTTCCAGAGTCCACTAGCAGACCCACGCGCAGCTCTTTGAACCATGCAGCTCTACACCTAACCATGCCTCTCAAATTCTGCTCAATCAAATCTCAGTATTTGTGTTCCTTCAACCTGTCTATTGAGCGATCAATTCAGTATCCGCATACCCACTCTGCCTCATGCTTCCCGTCTCTTATTCCAGCTTAATCACAAATCATTTCCTCAAAAAGTCTCCAGATAGCTCTTTACTTACCCTGACAGGCGATGAATCGTTGTCGGCCCTGATAGTCCTGCAACATGTACCAGTATGTGTTAGTACATCCGTAAGGCACTTAGACTGGATGAGAGTCTATTTATGGACAATCAACGCTCTGCTACCGACCTCAATGGTGTTGGCGTTGATGAAATCAGACCTCTGCTCTTCAGCCCATTTCAACCTCACTCTAGTAGAGTCAACTGTAAGAATGAGATTTAATGGATACGTTGTTACAGCCTAGACGACGTAGCTGTACGAACTGTAACACTCAATCAGTATTTGCCCCATGAACAGCGTACACTTTACACTCGCCGCTAAATCTCTCAATTAGGTACTGACCACCACAGAGCTAGAGAAGCAACGCTACCCACTCATGCTAGATAGAGTGACAAAATCTCATCGGCTTTCGTTTTTCCTCTTCGGGACACAATAGCCTCCGTAGTTTACATCAATACCCGTTTATCATCAAAAAGTTTGAGGCGCACACGTATAAGAATTTTAAGGAAGCAATGCTAATGCGTCCCTGACCAGCCGGTTAGCTACTATATCTAGCATGAGCGAATAGTGTTGCGTCTCTAGCTCTATGCTGGGCACCTAGCTGGTTTCCCCCAGCCTGCTTCCTGCGGATTGTAAACATGTATCAAGTGGGAACCAAAATCAATAATACCGGAAATAATTTACCACAAATATGATATCTTAGCACATCTCAGTCTATCTGATACCCTAGTATATATTGCATCTCACGTACTTGGTTCAATATTGTTAATGTATGTGGAGAGGACAACTCCCCAAATATTTTCCTGATAGGAGGAACTTTATTGTAATCATCAAACTCAGAAATCCGGCAATTGACTCAATATTTCATTATGTGGAGAAGACAACTCCTCAATCAATTCTCTATCTTACATAACTTTGTAGTAATCATCAAACTCACAGACTGATATGTTCCTGAATCTGTTCTTCTTCTTGTTCTCCTGCAGTGAGCCTGTTCTTGCCGGATGATCAGGCGATGCTAATTCCTATAACAAAAACCGTAAAATACTTAAAAATCCTGCCATAGCCCTGACCTTGTTCTTCATGTGACACTGCATGTAGGAAGACCAAACTAGACACAGGGTTGCCTGAAGTATTCGACCTAACGATGCAAAACTCTGCACATATCAACCAGGAGATATTTTGCTGTTCTTCTCTCTTTGTCTATGCAAACTGTAAGGCACACCTAGATATACATAGGTGTTACGATCAACCTAAAAATTATTACTAAACTTAAAAAATTCAAAATAAATGTTAAACTGGCAATAATTAGCTGAACACTGAGAAGTGGGTGTTTGCCATTCTCCTATCAGATGTCGCGTTCACTCCTGCTTACTCCTGCTGCCTCCTGTACATGCTGATGCACGAGTGAAAACGACAAAAGCCGAGAACTATTTACCTGAAACTCTGTAGCGAACGGTGAGTCGGGGTTCTTCAGTTTCTCCTCCTGGATCAGGTACTGCAACTCCGATATCAGTACGTCACCGTCAGATGCCACGTTGGCGTATATTTCTTCCTCGTCCTTCGTAACTGGCTCAGCGGAGATACCGTCCTCAGGTAGCTCTAATAAGTGAATGTCTCACAAAGGTCTAACTCCTCATATAAAATTGATGACCACCATTATTATTTAGGTCATCCTCACCTGGAACTGGGTCATTTGATGGATTTGGATCCGCAGGCTTCTTTTGTACTGATGAGTAGACTAAAACGAGCAAACAGATAACATGTAGGTTAGCGACGCACTAGGGATTTTGCTATGATACAGGACTACAATATTTTGGATGCCCATGAACTGCTAGTCCTGTGACAATGCACCATGAGGTAAATTGTTATTGAAGCAGCAAGTGATATGATATGGTCAGGTTTAGGTCATGCTCACCAGGAACTGAGTCATTGGGGAAACTTTGATCCTCGGGTTCCTCTTGTATGACTGAGTCAACTAAAACAAGAAAACTAGTCATGTCACCATACGGAGAGTTTTTACGGCATGACGTTATGATATGGCAGATATCTACACAATGATACACCATGATATACCACAATGCAAAGCATTGATGAAACAGTAAATCATATTACAATCAGATTACGTTGATATTTAGGTCATCCTCACCGGAAACTGGGTCATTAGACGAGTCTTGATCCACAGAATCCTTTTGTATGAGTAAGTCAACTACAACAATTAATCAATGACTGAGATACTCTACAAACTGTCATCTACCAATTTAACACCCTCTCACGTAACGAACACCCTAACAGAGTGGTTTTTGTGTAAAAAGAAATTTTCTGAACTTACTTTGTAGATGAGATCCTTTTGTGCCTCGCTGATTTGAACTGCGCCTCCTTCACAACATAATAAAAGTCTTTATATCATTATATATCATGCTGTCCAGACAAAACATTATACACAATCAAGCCACTAGCATAGCTTGTTTGTAGGGCAGTCTAATTCGAGTTCCTCTTACCATTGTATAAGCAAATAGAGCAGTTATTTACAGAATTCATAGAGCTCATTGCGGTATAGGTTGTATGGGTGAAGTCGTCACGGCATCTGGAGAGCTAAATATTTTGCGGGATCATAGCATAAATTGAGGTACACGTTTTTGTGGGCGGAACAATGACAGGATGGACAGAGCTAAACATCTTTTTGGCAGGATAATGATAGGATAGGCGAGTTAAACGTTCTGTGGGCGGAATAATGATAGGATAGGCGGAGTTAAACGTTCTGTGGGCGGGATAATGATAGGATAGGTGGAGCTAAAGATTTTTGGTGAGCAGATTGAAATCTCATGAAATCCTTGTCACCGCTAACATCGATGTTTGTATTTTCACTAGTATTGCTCAGTTGTATCAGTATGGCACAGGCTATATAGTAAGAGAAAGTAATTTACTTGTCGTTTCAATGGAGACAGATAATGAACTCTATGGAGGCTGTCACTAACCTTATGATGATGATTCCCAGTATTACAGCAATCAAGACGATTAGTGAAGCCGGCATCACTGTAGCTACGATGACGGTGGATAGATTTGATTTCGGTTTCTCCGTAGGTGAGACAGCGACGGACGGGGCTGAAGACCTGTGTATGTCTCCTGTAGTAGTGTCATCGTCAGGACCTGCAGATACAGCGATAGCTTATAGGTGGGAGGTAGATGTAGGCTGCATGTCATGGAATGTTGTAGGCTTTTGTCATTCTTCCATCAATATTTGTGCATGCAGCGCGTGTGGGAGTGTGTGGAAATGTGCGCGTGAGCCGAAGTGTGCGCAAAAATTGACAGGAGACAAAAACCTACTGTTTAGTACGCAATTTCAGTCTTTCCTCAACATTCAGTTAGTTTGTGAAAAACGCTGGGCTGGTGAACAATAGTTTCAAATTTTTTACTACCCAAGTCCTCAACTTTTCTACTACTTTCATATTATGTAAGTATAGAACTATTAGTGCTGTTGTTATATCATTATTTGCATCAATGCATTGTAATTCATAGCAAGTCTTCGGCCAGGCATATGAGCTATTATCATATGTGACAAGTCTCTCATATTCAACAATAGCTTCCCATAGTTTTGGTAGCCAGACTTTGGAGCTAGAATTGCTGTGATTGGTTTCGTAATGCTTGCCGTTGCTTATTGGTTATATGAGCTCGGCGCAAATATGGCTGGATCTGAGCCTTAGGAGTAGTGGTCGTGAATATGACTTCTCAAAGTTCAGAATAACTGACTCTCCAGTGTTTCTGGTCTTAAAACTTGTCAATCATGGCTATTACCATCACCGCAAAGCAATGAGTGCCTCCCAGGAATACAGCTGCATAGCAGAGGCTGAAAATTAACGACCAAGTATCAGTCCACTTCTGATTGTGAATTCCCACCACTGCCTTCCAAAAGTGTAGACCTGTTTGCTACTATTTGCTTCTCTATCTGAAAGGACCGCGGGTTTCATAAACCTGGTGTTAAGCTTAAGCGGTTTTTGTCATTCTCCTGTCGATTTTCGCGCTTACTCCCGCTTACTCCCGCGCCTATCTGCCCTTACTCCTGCTTACTCCTAAATATCGAGAATGACAAAATCCGCTTAATCAGGGTTAAGTGCAGCAAAATCATAATAAGTGCAGAAGAAACCCAGCATAACACCGGCGTAACACCGGCGTAACACCGGCGTAACACCGGCGTAACACCGGCGTAACGCAGCCGTAGTACTAGTACCTGATTCTAGCACTCCTACCGATAGATGAGTAAAATACGCCCTAGGTTTTATCTGCCATAGATCACTTTCATCTTGCCTCATGATTACCAGATTAATTTCACGTAGTCTCTATGTGTATAATATTTAATCTGTTGTTTATCTTAAATCCTGCCATCGTATTGCAAGATGGCTATTTATCTGTCATAAGTTACTTCACATGCAATAGTAAAATTAATCTCTTACCGATGAATTCTGGTATCAGGAACAGAGTTTCATGTCCGTATCCGCCGTCTGGGAACTGAACTCTGATACTGCAGTTGTACTCTCCACTATCGGATAGCTGGATGGTTATGGTCTCGTTGGTTGGCTGATGTGTAATCGGCTCTGATCCAGTACACTCGACCTTGACATTGAAATGTGCATTTTATTGACTAACTCTATCAAAGCATTGTGATAAACTGACTAGAATGGAATAGAGTCATTACCTGGTAGCCGGGTTGTTCTGCGTCGCTGAATTCAGGCTGGTTCAGTATGTAAACAGTAGCTTTCGAACTTTGATTCCTCGTCACATCGAATTCTGGAGCGTCTGGAGCTGTTTTTGGAGAAATGAGAATGAATAAGTTAGAAAAAGTAACAATTGAACTACTGTGAACCATGCAATAACGGACTAAAGAAGTATTTGAATGATGTCATATATATGATGTCATATATAATGATGTCATATCTAATGATGTCATATATAATGAAATCTGATTGTCGGAATGAATATAGTCGCAGTATCACCATTGGCTGTCAAAGAACTGGTGCTGAGCTGTTTGCGCTCACTAATGAGCTTGATACTTGGCTTTGTTGAAGTACTTTGCAGAATGATATAACCTAGGCCTCACCAGTCTTAGTCGTGAATCCCGAGTACTCCCAGATTACAAATGAGTGATTGTCCCGCAGTTCTGCTTGGATTCGGAAGTTGACAGTTGCTCCCTGCGGCAGAGTTAAGCTGATGTCTCCACCAGACACTGTCATCGAGTCTTCCAACTGTTCATCAACACCAGCCGCCTTTTTCTCCACTGACAGTCTTAGGGACTTCAAGCGCTTGTCATTGCTGACAGTCTGAAACTTTTAGATACTCGCATACATTCATAGGATATTGTTTGATTGATATATCATTAAGTGGACGGAAAGGAAATGTTATCATCGATGAGGAACAATCTATCACTTTGCTCTGACATGTTATCAGGTAAAGCTAGAGAAGTGAGAGGAAGGTATATAGATGGGTACCCATCGATAATGCAGTAAGGGTGTTTTGTATCTTTATATTCATCCTAACTGTGACCTTTTTAACTCTCATGTCGGTACGCGCACCAATTTATGTGCCACGCCAGCTTTAGATTGCACTTAGTCCACACTTGGCATGTTTTGTCTGCACTTAAGCTTGAATAGGCTCGCCTTCAGACACAAGAGTAAAACAGGCTGTAACTTCTCCTCCTAGATGAAGTCTAACAATGCAACTTACATTTTTCAGTGATATAACCACTGTACGGTCGATGTCAGGTTCGATGATGTCATCGTCTCGGATTTCAAGAGTGCTTGCATTCCAGGTATCTCTTTCTACAATTAGGATGATAGCAAACAATCAATTCCAATTGACCTTATTATAGCATGTAGTTACCCATCTATATGTCAGTTGCCTTCATAAGTCTTATAAATACCGTGGCCCAAAGCTGCCACTTCTATTTTCAAGCACCTGTTACAAAAACTACCACCTGTTACAAAAACTACCACCTGCTACAAAAACTACCACCTGTTACAAAAACTACCACCTGCGAAACAGCAATCTCCCATCTCACAGATAATTCACCTCATAATCTGCAATGTTTTAGGAAACACAAGATTTACCACGTCATAAAGTAACATCAGTTAGTGCCAATATCACAATATCGCCCAGTTGGACTCAATAAAGCATTCAGCAAAATACTAAAAATGGCAACTTACTACTCAGCTCTATTACCATGGAAATATACTACTAGTCAAAGTTTTCCTACAAAATTTGTTTGTTCAACATAAATGAGTTCTCAGTATTTTTGCTAGATCTTTTCTTTTTCACGATTAGTTATTTTTTCCCTCCCCTCAGTGTAATCAGTTTAAATTCAAATGCAGTAGTTCCGTGGCTATCTAGATTATTGTTTTTCCACTCATAAGCTTAGAGATATCACATAAAGCAAGTCACTTTGATGCTTTGATGTTTCTGTGAAATATCTAAGCTTATGAGTGAAAAAATAAGAAGCTGGAAAGCAACGAAACTACAGCTTCTAAATTTAATCTGATCGTACTAAAGAGAGGGAAAAATAGCTAATCTCCAAAATGGAAAAGATCTAGCAAAAATGCTTAGCACTCGTTTATGTTGATAAAACACATTTTGTAGCAAAGCTCTTACCAGTAGCTTTGTTTCTGTGGTAGTAGGGCTGAGAAGCAAGCTGACATGTCTTAGTATTTTACTGAATGCTTTATGACATTATTAAGGCGAACTCGGCAATACTGCGTTGTGATATTGGCAATAGCTGATGTTGCCTAGTATATACAGAGTAGAGCAGAAGAAATCTTCTTTCAAAAGACAAATTCAATCAAGTTGTTTATCAATAGATAATGTTTTGTAATATTACTATCTTCGCGAGCCTTTTTCAACTCTTTTGATAGGTGGATGGTTACATATATAAGACGTTAAATCTCGTTTCAGGTAGTGTTCTGTGTACTAAGTGGTTTCTCGTATAGGAGGTGTATCTCGCCCGTAGTAGAGGGCATTTTCTAATACGAGTAGGTTTTCCATCACATCGCAGGTATTTCCATATGAGGAGACAAATCCAGTGTGAGATAGAAGATGGCTGTTTATGAGTTGGTAAATATTGTGTCTCCTACAACATTGCAGATTATGAGGTAATGAATTCTGAGTCATGAAAAGGCAAATTGCAGGCAACTGGTTGAAAGTACGTGTTGGTTATTGCTCAATAATTTCAGAGCTGTTGTGGACACATCGACAGGATTCAAACTGATTGTTTTTGCATTCAAATGAAGGACTAACATACTACTATATTACATATATAATATAATATAATAATAATATTGTATGTTGTATTATATTATGTTATCCTTTATGTTATTAAACATAATTTTCCTTCAGCATTTTTACCAAAACATTCCATGTTGCCCAACCTAATGCACTATCTCTGTACCTGCGCACACCACAGAGCTGGTGGGTGAGGACACTTCATCTATGATTTCTTCACCGTTGAAGTTCCTCACTACTTGAACTGTTACATAGAACGGTGTGTAGACATATCTGCCTTCAATCACCAGGTTTGTTGATTCCAGTGGAACGACTTCGTCATGACATCTGACACTCAGTGTCAGGTTTGGCAGGTGAGAGCAGGTGATCACGTATCCAGCAGGTTTGTAGTCTCCATACTTGGGAGGAGACCACGACAACCTGATCTGACCTGGCGACAAGTCTGGAGAATGAGTGGCTGTGGGGGCGGTTTCTACTTTAATGTAACCTGGAGAGAATTAGAAACCACTTATTTACATAATTTGGAAATCTGACTGTCACTGAGTGATCATTGGTTGATATACCTACCAGCAATGAAACCTCTGAGAGATACGTCTCTCTTTCCTGTTGCATTTAACTTAGATTTGGATAAACTAGATTCACCTTGCTGAAGGATTCTGGTATTGAGTTGTTTTGCCGTTTTCTGACTTGAGTCCCCTTGGCTCATAGATATGAAGTTTTTACTGGTAGCGTAAATACCGATAAAGTCTCCCTGCTCCACTCTTATCACCTCATTGTGAATGTACTGAAATTGCGGTCCGCCAGTATTATTGTCAGGTGATAGGATGATGTCAGAGATGAGGTGGTAGTTGTCTTCCTCTGACCTCCACACTGTGACATGAGTGTCTCCCCATGAGTCATTATGTGACAGTTGGTAGTACTGCCACGCCACCAAGTAACCACTGATCGGTATTGTCAGGTATGGGAAGAGGAACAAATCTTTTCCTATTCTGCGGTTCCTACTCTGAATTGTACCTGGTGTGACTCCTGGTGAGGTATCTAAAATAATTTGTGCTTCAAGAATATCTGATCAACAGAAAGAGAATTTTTTTAATTTGTGAAACATTTATTTGCAAGGAGCGATTAGTATAGTTTTCACTCTTAGTTTTAGGTTTTGAAGAATTTCTGGCGATAAAGAATTATACTGTAGAACAGGAAATTCTTGTGTTTCCAAGAACCTTTGGTGATTTGCAAAAAATTGAAATCGCAAAAATTTTCTGAAAGCTCTCTATACAGTCTTTGCATATATGCTCCTATTTGTTAAGTTTTTTTTACCAGTAATGATGTTTTTGTCCGAAACCAAGTTTGACTGCACCTACACTAAGCCCTACCGAACTTCATTCTTCTGTGCCGCAAACTTAGTCAACATAAGGCTTTTTTCTCAGTCAAGAAAAAGTCCTTCATATCGATACCTTCCACAAGGACAGATTTCTTGACTAATATGACTTTACCTACGCAAGTCTCAGGACCTGGATGTTTGTTTGGAGTCTGATTCCAGACTTCGATTCAGTAAAAGATTTTACATATTTTGATTTCAGTAAAAAGCTCCATCAAACAAATTTTTGAGAAGACACCTCCCATCACATATTCGTTTTCCTATACCTCAGGATCTCAACATCCATTTTGAAATCTGATGTCCCTATTTCATCACCCCACTTGCTACCATAACAAAATTTAGAGCCTCTCAGCACCGTTTTCACATGGACGTGCTCTGAATCCATTTAGTGACATCAATTTATTCTCGGAATTTTTTCTCGATGTATTTTGATATCAAGCTACTGACTGGGAAACTGAACTGTGAGGTAATATCTGCATCAAAAAGAATTTATCCAACTCAACAATAGCTTCTTAGTGCTACATTACTAATCACCAGTCTATTTTGACCTGAAATAAGTTTCATCCCAGATATACAAGATTGCTTGAATGTTTATTTATGTTTCGATGCTGCATCGGATATGATTCAACAGAATTTATATTTTTATATGTAATTTTGTTAATATTGAAAGGACAAATCTTGAATTATTATATCAAATACTATTATCAAATCCATCTGGAGTTCTTCGAGAGGCTCTCCCCGGGCGTCAATAATACTAACCAGCTAGCTGAACCATTCATCATGAATATTTAAAATGACCTCCCTATCATCATACTTACCCAGGTACCAGTCAGGTCTCCTCATCACCCACCAGTTGCCCATGGCCAGTTCAACACCGTCATCTCCGGGTCTCTTACTTTTTAGGAAACAACAGTTGCCGTCATGACGAACATTAAATGAGCTACAGTCTTTACCAGTGCTGTTATAGTAGCTGAGACAGCTGTTCATACACTCCTTTGCAACTAAACTTCCGTTTCTATCTTCTATGGTGGGTAGATCTGTGAGATATTCATTCCTATCAGTCTTCCATGGTAACCAGAATCCTAATAATAAAGTAGAATTGCATACAATTAGCGACGGTACAAGAGGCTAAACACTGATTGAATGTGACAAGCAGTTAATTATCATTCACTAAGTGAGTTCCTGACCCTGAAGAATGTCAAGGTTTTTAAACAAAATACTCAAATACAGTTGCAGATAAATATTCGATTAACAAATCTGTGACAAATGTGTTGACCCTACCCAAAAATATTTTATTTAAAGTTTTTATTCTTCCGTTGGCTCGCATCACATGAATACGACCTGTAGCTTGTCTACTCCGCTTGAGAGCGCGACTGATTGAGAATGCGACATTCCATGTTATATATATATAACATGGAACATCCCTCATAGTGTGTTTTATTATATGTTATGTATGCTGCATGTTTTCAAAAGATGCTAGGCTTCCCATTTGCCAGTGTTGCGTATTTACTCTCAATGTAAAGTTTACAAGTGAACCTGATCGACGATTCATTTGTTTCCCAGCTTGATACAAAAAGGAAACTAAAAGGAAACTTTACTACAGTGTTATATTAGGCATCGGAAGTTGGTACTTTACAGCCATTCAATGAAGAAGCATTTTTGTGTTTTGTCCCAAACTGATGTTGTTCTTAACTGAATGTGTTTGCTTGGTTTCTACCGTAGCCCAAAGCGGCCACCTCTATTTTCAAACACCACCTGTTACAGAATTTACCACCT
>ERZ1740065.1955-NODE-1955-length-12660-cov-6.092820_pt1 | contig 12660 bp, 7 predicted proteins | sample MGYA00581738_ERZ1740065 | MGnify/ENA primary metagenome ERZ1740065 (study PRJEB43018, sample SAMN04849749) | marine metagenome | isolation source: floating plastic debris | place: Pacific Ocean | collected 2008-09-01 | study: EMG produced TPA metagenomics... | reverse complement strand
AGGCGAACGCAGGTGTGGAGGCGGGCGCCGTCCAGATGGGTTTCATCGAGAAGGGTCTGGCGCAGGCGGTTACAAGCGACAGCCTGGAGGCGGCGCTGACCGAGAAACGGCAGCTCCTGAAAGACGCGATGATCGAAACGCTGAGCATGGCGGACGTCCGCCCGGATGATATCGGGCGGGTCATTCTCGTTGGCGGATCGAGCCTGATGGGGTTCGTCACCGCCGAGGCCAGAGCGCTGTGCCCTACGGCCGAGATCCTGCAGTCCGAAGCCTTTACTGCCGTTGTCGATGGTCTGGCGCTGGCGTCGCATCACTAGGCAGAACGTGTCGGTAGACGCCAAAGAAAAAAGCCCCGCGCAAGCAGGGCCTTTGTTGTTGCATCGTGGCGTTACTGTGGAATTTCGCCGGTCAGACCTTCGACGTAGAAGTTCATGCCCGCGAGCGTACCGTCGTCGGCCACTTCACCATCGGCCAGCCAGTCACTGCCGTCCTGCTTTTTCAGGGGGCCTGTGAACGGGTGGTAGGAGCCGTCGGCAATCGCCGCCTTCATGGCCAGCGCTTCTTCTTTCACATCCGCCGGTACCGCATCTGTAATCTCGCCGATGCCGACCATGCCTGCACCGATGCCATCCCAGGTATCCTTGCTCTCCCAGGAGCCGTCCATCACAGCCTTGGTCCGCGCGATGTAGTACGGCGCCCAGTCGTCAATGATCGAGGAGACGCGCGGGAAGGGCGCGTATTGGCCCATGTCAGAGGCCTGACCAAAGGTCACGACGTTGCCTGCCTCCTGTGCGGCGGCTTGCGGTGCGGTTGAGTCGGTGTGCTGCAGAACCACATCGGCACCCTGTTCGATCAGCGCGCGCGCGGCATCCGCTTCCTTTGCAGGATCAAACCACGTGTAAGCCCAGATGATCTTGAACTCGACATCCGGGTTCACCTTCGCGGCGTGGATGTAGGCGGCGTTGATGCCCCGGATCACTTCTGGGATCGGGTAGGAGGCGATGTAGCCGATGATGTTCGACTTGGTCATCTTGCCCGCGATGTGGCCCTGGATCGCGCGGCCTTCGTAGAAGCGCGCGGAATACGTCGAGACATTGTCGGCACGTTTGTAGCCCGTCGCGTGTTCGAATTTCACATCCGGAAATTTCTTGGCGATGTTGATCGTGGGATCCATGTAGCCAAAGGAGGTGGTGAAGATCAGGTCGGCACCGTCCAGCGCCATCTGCGTCATCACGCGCTCGCTGTCGGGGCCTTCGGCCACGTTTTCCACGTAGACGGTTTCAACCGCGTCCCCAAGCGCCTCTTCCACGGCGAGACGGCCCTTGTTGTGTTCATACGGCCAGCCGCCGTCACCGATTGGTCCGACGAAGACAAAACCGACCTTGGTTTTTTCATGGCCGTCGGCAAAGGCGCCGCCTGCCAGACCGAGCGCCACCGCGGCGCTGGCCAGAAGGGTTTTGATGTTCATTTCAGGTCTTCCCCCATGTTGAACCGCCCCTTGTCCGAGGCGTTGATTGGCCCCTAGTGCGAGGCGTGGAATGTCCGGCCTAGAGAGCCGGGCGCCGCGCTTTTGTCCGCAGACAGGATGACCAGCACGACGATGGTGATAATGTAGGGCGACATTGCCAGATATTCGACGGGAATGGCAACGCCCGCGCCCTGCAGATTGAGTTGCAATTGCGTGATCCCGCCAAAAAGATAGGCACCCAGCAGCACGCGCCAGGGTTTCCAGCTGGCAAAGACGACAAGGGCCAGTGCAATCCACCCGACGCCCGCTGTCATGCCTTCGGTCCATTGCGGCACGCGGATCAGGCTGATGTAGGCCCCGCCCATCCCGGCGCAGGCCCCGCCGAACATGATGGCCAGCGTTCGAATGCGCACGACCTTGTAGCCCAGGGCATGGGCGGCATCGTGGTTTTCCCCCACCGCGCGCAATATCAGGCCGATGCGGGTGAATTTCAGCGTGGCCCAGACAGCGGCAACAAGAAGCACTCCGAGGTAAAGCACAGGGTCATGAGAAAAGAGGATTGGCCCGATGATGGGGATATCCGCCAGAAAGCCAAAGTTAACGTCAGGCATCCGCGGCGGTTTGATCCCGACATATCCCTGCCCCAAAAGAGCGGAGAGCCCGAGGCCAAAGAGGGTGAGGGCAAGACCGGAGGCCACCTGGTTGGCCAGTGCCACCTGTGTCAGCAGCGCAAAGAGCAGGCTGAGGACGGCCCCGCCCACGGCGGCGGCCAGGAACCCTGTCAGGGGCGAGCCGGTTTCCACGGCGATGGCAAAGCCGCAGATGGCGCCGAGAATCATCATGCCCTCGACCCCGAGGTTCAGCACGCCCGCCCGTTCGACCACCAGCTCACCCGTGGCGGCCAGCAGGATCGGGGTCGCCGCACTCATCAGCGCGGCGGTCAGCAGGATCGGGTTGATGACAGAAAGATCCATCTAGGCAGTCTCCGCCCGGCCAAAGCGCAGCCGGTAGTTGGTGAAAAGGTCGAGCGCGAGCAGGAAGAAGAGCAGCATGCCCTGAAAGACCTGAATGGCGGCGGCGGGCAGGCCCAGCTGGCTTTGCGCGATGTCGCCGCCGATGTAGGTGAGCGCCATCAGCAACCCGGCCAGCACGATGCCGATGGGGTGCAGCCGGCCGAGGAACGCCACGATGATCGCGGTGAACCCGTAGCCCACGTTGAAATCGATGCTGACCTGTCCCGCCGGGCCCGCGACCTCGAACAGCCCGGCCAGCCCGGCCAGCATGCCGGACGTGCCCAGGCAAAAGAGGATGAGGCGGCTGGGATTCACGCCGGCGAACCGGGCCGCACGCGGGGCCTCTCCGGTGACCCGGACGGCAAAGCCCAGACGATGACGGGTCAGCAGGACATAGGCAAAGATCACCGCAATCAGCGCCGCCACCACCCCCCAGTGCATACCGGACCCGGTGATGATTTCGGCGTTATGGGCGCTGGCGTATTGCTGCAGATTACGGCTGCCCGGAAAGCCGAAGCCTTCTGGGTTTTTCAGCAAACCCAAGGACATGGAAGCGAGAAACTGCTCGGCAACATAGACCAGCATCAGTGACACGAGGATCTCGTTAGTGCCAAATCGCACCTTCAGCAACGCCGGGATCATCGCCCAGATCCAGCCGCCGAATGCGCCCGCGAGAACCATGGCAGGAAAGATCAGAAAACTCTCGACCGGGTAGAACGCAAGCCCGACACCAGCCCCGAAAAGGGCGCCTATGATGTACTGGCCCTCGGCACCGATGTTCCAGATCCCGGCCTTGAATCCAAGGCTTAGACCAATGGCGATCAATACCAGCGGGGCGCCCTTGATCAGCAATTGCGGGCGGTAGAAATAGGCAAACTCGCCGAAAATCGGCTCCCAGAAAATCGTCAGAATAGATTGAACCGGATCTTTTCCAAGCGTGGCGAACAGAAGCCCGCCGAAGACAAAGGTCGCCAGTACAGCCAGCACCGGGGTGGCGTATGCGAAGAACCGGCTCGGCTGCGGCCTCTTTTCCAGCCGCATCATGAGGCGTCATCCTGTTTTCTGGTGTCTATGTTGACGGTGCGACCGGCGGGCAGGCCGATGCCGCGTAACGGGTCAGACATGCGCCACCTCCATGCCATGGGCACCGCCCATCATCAGGCCGATCTGCTCCACGCTCAGGCCACCCGTTGGCTGCGGTTCGGAGAGCCGCCCCTCGTTCAGCGCCGCAAACCGATCAGCGATTTCCATCAGCTCATCCAGGTCCTGACTGATCACAATGACAGATGCGCCGCCTTCGGCGAGATCGAGCAAGGCCTGTCGAATGGCCGCAGCAGCCGAGGCATCGACACCCCATGTGGGCTGGTTCACCACCAGCACCTCGGGCCGCTGCAGCACCTCTCGACCGATCACGAACTTCTGCAGATTGCCACCGGACAGCGAGCGGGCCGCGTTGCCGGGGCCGGGCGTGCGGACATCGAAGGCCTGGATGATCCTTTCCGCAAAGCTGTGTGCTGCAGGCCAGTCGAGAAATCCGCGCCGTTCGAGACCTTCGCGCGCAGCACCGGTGAGCATCGCGTTTTCGGTAAGTGACATATCGGGCGCCGCGGCATGCCCCAAGCGCTCTTCGGGCGCGGCAAGCACGCCCAGGGCGCGGCGGGCATTGGGACCAAGGGTGCCGATGTCCTGTCCTTTGAAGGTGACCATGCCGGCGGGTGCCGTCGTTTCGCCGGAAAGAGCCGCCAGAAGCTCGTCCTGACCATTCCCGGCGACGCCGCCGATGCCCAAGACTTCGCCCTGCCGCAGGTCCAGGGAAATGTCGCGCAGCGGCATGCCGAAAGCCGAGGGCGAGGGCAAGGACAGGTTCTGCAGGGCCAGCACCGTCTCGCCGGGTGCAACCCCGGCGCGGGTTGGCGTGCCAAGCACCTTGCCCACCATCATTTCCGCCATGTCGCGGGCGGTTGTTTCGCGCGGAATACACTCCCCGACCACCTTGCCGAGACGCAGGATCGTCGCCGCATCGCACAGCGTTCGGATTTCTTCAAGCTTATGAGAAATATAGAGAATTGCGGTTCCCTCTGCGCTGAGTTTACGCAGGGTTTCAAACAGGATCTCCACCTCCTGCGGCGTCAGAACCGAGGTGGGTTCGTCCATGATCAGCAGCTTGGGATCCTGCAACAGGCAGCGGATGATCTCCACTCTCTGTCTCTCTCCCGCAGACAGGTCCCCGACGATCCGGTCGGGGGCGAGGGGCAATCCATAGGTATCGGACACCTCGCGAATCCGCTGCGCAAGATCTCTCAGCCTCGGGGCGTTTTCCATGCCCAGTGCAATATTCTCGGCCACGGTCAGGGCATCGAAGAGCGAGAAATGCTGGAATACCATGCCGACCCCTGCAGCCCGCGCGGCCCTCGGTTCCGAAGGCGCAAAGGCCGCGCCGTGCATCTGCATGTCGCCCTGATCGGGTTTCACCAGCCCATAGATCATTTTGACCAGAGTTGACTTTCCCGCGCCGTTTTCACCCAAGAGCGCGTGCACTTCACCCGGTGCGATGTCCAGCGACACATTGTCGTTTGCGACCACGCCGGGGTAGGCCTTGGTCAGACCGCGGAGCGATAATAGAGGTGTCATGCACGGGTCTCCGTCCGTCTGTGTCTTGCCTGCGCGGGGGCGAGCAGGTCGGCCGCCACGCCGATGGCGATGGCAGTGGGGTGTTTGCCCAGGGCGGGGTTGCCGATCGGGCAGGTGATCCGGCGGATCTGTTGCGGCGAATGGCCGAGGTCCCGAAGGCGATTGCGAAACCGCGCCCATTTCGTCGCCGATCCGATCAGCCCCGCAGAGGCAAACCCATGGGCCAGAAACCCGTGACACAGTTCAAGATCAAGCGCGTGCGAATACGTCACGATCAAATGCGTGGCATCGGTCGGGGCACGGGGTATCAGCGCGGCGGGCTGCACCGCGGACAGCGCGGTGACGGTTTTCGGCACGGTTTCGGGAAAGCGGTCAGGCGCAGTGTCGATCCACGTGATGTCGAAGACAGGCAACGGCGCCAGCACATCTACCAGAGCGCGGCCAACATGGCCTGCGCCCCAGATCCAAAGGGGGCGTTTTGGCTGCGACACCGGTTCGATCATCCAGCCGGACAGCAGCGCAGGCCGCGGGTGTTCGCCCCGGTCCCGCATCCGTGTCCGCGCCCGCGTCACCCCGAGCGGTTCCGGCCCTTTACCGCGGGCAAAGATGTCTTCGGGGACAGCCATTGCACGGGTCAGATCGTAAAACTCCGTCAGGATTTCGACCGCGCCACCGCAGCACTGGCCCATGTCCGGCCCCAACGCATGGCGCGTCAGTCGGTCCCTGGCCGTTGCCAGTTGCGCGCGGGCCGCCGTTGTCAGATCGTACTCCAGTGTGCCGCCACCGATTGTGCCTGACTGGCCGCTTTCCCAGACCAGCATGGCGGCGCCGACCTCGCGCGGGGCGGAGCCTTTTACCGACGCCAGGACGATTCGTGCGACCCGGTCATGTGTCTGGCAGGCCTCGAGCAGTTCCTGACGATCAAACGACATCAGCCTTCTCCCCTCGCGCGCGAGATGGCCGCGAGAACGGCTTCGGCGGTCGCCGGTGTCTGCAGATCAGGGTAGTGGGCGCCGCAGGCCTGAACTGCATCGCACAAGGCAGAATAGGCCGAAATGCCCAGCATCAGCGGAGGTTCCCCAACGGCCTTGGAGCGATAGATCGTCTCCTCCCGGTTCTCTCCATCCCACAGCGCGACGTTGAAGATGTCAGGTCGGTCCGAACAGGCCGGGATCTTGTAGGTGGAGGGCGCATGTGTGCGCAGCCGCCCGTTTTCATCCCAAACGAGTTCCTCTGTCGTGAGCCACCCCGCGCCCTGCACGTAGCCACCTTCGATCTGACCGATGTCGATGTCCGGGTTCAGAGAGTTGCCGACATCATGCAGGATGTCGGCGCGCAGGATGCGGTTTTCACCGGTGAGCGTATCGAGCACGACTTCGGTCACCGCGGCGCCATAGGCGAAATAGAAGAACGGGCGGCCTTCGCCCTTGATCCGGTCCCATTTGACCTTCGGGGTCTTGTAAAACCCCGTTGCCGACAGGCTGACCCGGGCGAAATAGGCCATCTGCGCGGCTTCTGCGAAGCTGTAGGTTGCACCTGCCACCTCCACCTGGCCATCGCGGAAAACGACATCTGCCACCGCACACTGGTGCCGCTCTGCCAGAAGATCGGCCATACGGTCACGAATGGTATCGCAGGCTGCCTTGACGGCCATGCCGTTCAGATCGCTGCCGGAAGACGCGGCGGTGGCCGAGGTGTTCGGCACCTTTCCTGTATCGGTCGCCGTGATCTTGACCTGCTCCACCCCGACGCCAAACCGGGCGGCGGCGACTTGCGCCACCTTCTGGAACAGCCCCTGACCCATTTCGGTGCCACCGTGGTTCAGGTGGATCGATCCGTCCTGATAGACATGCACCAGAGCGCCCGCCTGGTTGAGATGCGTGAGCGTGAAGGAGATGCCGAATTTCACCGGGGTGAGGGCAATGCCCTTTTTCAGAATCGGGTTCTGCGCGTTCCAAGTGGCGACGGATGCACGACGTTTCTCGTAGTCACTGGAGGTCACCAGCGCGTCGATCATGTCCGGCAGGATAAAGTCTTCGACGGCCTGTCCGTAAGGAGTGGTCTGCGGCGTACCCTTTGCCGCATAGAAGTTCCTGCGTCGAACGCTGAGCGGATCGCGCCCGAGATGGGCCGCGATATGATCCATCACGCGCTCGATCCCCAGCATGCCCTGTGGCCCGCCAAAGCCGCGAAACGCGGTTGCGCTTTGCGTGTTGGTCTTCAGCCTGTGGCTGGTGATGCGCACAGCGGGCAGGAAATACGCGTTGTCAGCATGCAACATCGCCCGGTCGGCGACGGGCAGCGACAGGTCCTGCGCCCACCCGCAGCGCGCATAATGCGTGAAGTCGATCCCCCGCACGGCCCCCTCGCTATCGAAGCCGACCGTATAGTCAATGCGGAAATCATGGCGTTTGCCGGTGATGGTCATGTCATCGTCGCGGTCATAGCGCATGCGGCAGGGGCGCCCGGTGGCATCTGCCACAACAGCGCAGGCGACCGCGAGGGCATTCCCCTGGCTTTCCTTGCCGCCAAATCCACCCCCCATGCGGCGCGTTTCAACCCGCACGGCATGCATGGGCCGTCCAAGCGCTTCGGCGACCTTGTGTTGGATCTCCGTCGGGTGCTGGGTGGAACTCATGATGGTCATGTCGCCGCCTTCCTGTGGCAGTGCAAGCGCGGCTTGACCTTCGAGATAGAAATGTTCCTGACCACCCACGTCCAGCACACCGCTGAGCCTGTGTGGTGCGTCGGCAAGCGCGCTCTGCCAGTCGCCGCGTTCATAGATACGCGGCCCGTCTTCGAAGCGACTGTTGCGTGTCAGTGCTTCGTCCACGGTCAGGATGGGATCTGTCGGGGTCACGTCGATCTCGCCCAGCCGGGCGGCATGGCGTGCTTCGAGATGCGAGCGGGCCGCGACGAGAAACAACGGCTGACCGACATAGTTCACCGTATCCGTGGCCAGGAGCGGCTCATCGTGATTGGAGGGCGAGACGTCATTTTCAAACGGCAGATCAGCGGCGGTCAGTACCGTAACCACGCCCGGTGCTGCACGCACCCTGGACAGATCCATGGCGTTCAGCTTGCCCGCCGCCACATCGGACAGGCCAAAGGCGAGATGCAGGGTATCCTTGGGCGCCGGGATGTCATCAACGTACCGCGCGGTGCCGGTGACATGCAGCATCGCCGCGTCGTGGGGCAGGGCCTTGGCCACGCTCATGACGTCACCTGCAGAACGCTGACCAGCGCGCCCTGGTCTTCGTAGAAGTAGCGCAGCAACATGTTTTGCGCGGTTTGCATCCGGTAGTCAGCGCTGGCCCGCATGTCTGACAGCGGCCGGAAATCTTCCGACAGCGCCTGCATTGCAGCCCTGACCGACGTTTCCTGCCATGGGGCGCCGATCAATATCGCCTCGGCCGCCGCGGCGCGTTTCGGGATACCGGCCATGCCGCCGAATGCCAAGCGGGCGGCGCTTACGACGCCGTTTTCGACCGTCACGGAAAGACAGCCACATACGGCGGAGATGTCCTGGTCAAAGCGCTTGGACAGTTTGTAGCACCGCAACCGGTCCCGTTGCGTCGGGATGGAAATGGCTTCGACGAATTCACCTGGGTGCCGGTCCTGCTTGCCATAGTCGAGAAAATACTGCTCCAGCGGCAGGCTGCGACGCGTTTGGCCCTGACGCAGGTGCAGGGTTGCGCCAAGTGCGATCAGGGCGGGAGAGCCGTCGCCGATGGGCGAGCCATTGGCGATATTGCCGCCGATGGTGGCCGCATTACGCACCTGGACTGACCCGTATCGCCGGATCAATTCCGCAAATGACGGATGAAGCGGTGCCATGGCCGCTTCCAGCTCGGTCAGCGTGGTCATCGCGCCGATCTTCAGACCGTCCTCGCCCGCTGTGATCCCCTTCATGTCGGTGCAGCCGTTGAGAAAGGCGATGGGTCCCAGATCGCGGAAATCCTTAGTCACCCAAAGCCCCACGTCCGTCGCCCCCGCGATCAGCGTCGCCTCAGGGTTCTTGAGATACCATGCCGCGAGTTCGTCTGATGACCGGGGTTGCACGAACAGACCGTCGACAGCATAGGCGGCAGCATCAACCGGTCTGTCGTGCATATGCGCGGGCACTTCTACGGTTTCTACGGCCCTGGCTGCGCGAATGATGGGTGCATACCCCGTGCAGCGGCAGAGGTTTCCGGCAAGCTGGGTGTCGTGGTCGGTCTTGCCCTGCAGATGGGCCGTCGCCATGGAGACCACGAAGCCCGGTGTGCAAAATCCGCATTGGCTGCCGTGATGGTCCACCATGGCCTGTTGTACCGGATGCGGTGTGCCGTCGGGGGCCGATATCCCCTCGATGGTGCGCACGGCCTTGCCGTTGAGCTGCGGCAAAAACAGGATACAGGCGTTCAGGGTTTGTGCGCCGCGGTCATCGGTAACCATGACGGAACAGGCACCACAGTCGCCTTCGTTGCATCCTTCCTTGGTCCCGGTCAGTCCGCGCGTCTCACGCAGCCAGTCCAGAAGGGTGACGGTGGGCGCCACGTCTCGAAGCGCCACTGTTTCTCCGTTCAGGCGAAACGTAATGTCCATGCCGTCAGTTCCGCCGCGGTACCAAAGGGCTCGTGGTGCCGGGCGTTCGATGCGGCGTAGAACGACGGGCGAGCATTAACGGACCGAAGGCTAAGCGGGCCATGCGCCGGTTTGCAAGGAGAAAGGGCCGACATCGCGTATCGGTTGCAGCGGCGCGCCCTGTTTATCGGCATCCCGGGACCTTCCCGCTGGTGGCTTTCTTTGGGCTGAACTAGAGTTGGCGCATGAGCAAAGATCCCCGATTCATCCACCTGCGCAGTCACTCCGAATATTCGCTGCTGGAAGGGGCCTTGCGCCTCAAGAAACTGCCCGACTTGTGTCGAGCCGCCGAGATGCCCGCGCTGGCCTTGACCGACACCAACAACATGTTCGCGGCGCTTGAGTTTTCGGTGGCCATGTCAGGCGCCGGCGTTCAGCCCATTCTCGGATGCCAGGTTGATGTCACCTATGTCGAGACGCGCCCGGGCGAAAAACCGCGTCTGCCCGCGCCCCTTGTTCTGCTGGCGCAGACCGAGGCGGGGTATGAGAACCTGATGAAGCTCAACTCCTGTCTCTACATCGACAAGGGTGGTGCGCTGCCGCAGGTCACGCTCGACCAGCTGGAACAGTACTCAGCTGATGTGATCTGTCTCCCCGGCGGGCCGGAGGGACCAGTGGGCAAACTGTTGCAGGCCGGGCAGGCCCCCGCCGCCCAGGAGTTGATGGACCGCCTGAAGGCGGTTTTTGCCGACCGGCTTTATGTTGAACTGCAACGTCATCCCACGGATGCCGGGCAGCCCGAGGTGGAACGGCTGACTGAACGCGGTTTCGTGGAAATGGCTTATGAAATGGATCTTCCGCTGGTTGCCACCAATGACGTCTACTTTCCCAAATCCGAGATGTACGAGGCGCATGATGCGCTGATCTGTATCGCCGAAGGGGCCTATGTCGATCAGCAGGAGGCGCGCCGCCGACTGACTGCACAGCATTACTTCAAGTCGCAGTCCGAAATGGTCGCGCTTTTTGCTGATTTGCCGGAAGCGGTCGAAAACACCGTGGAGATTGCAAAGCGCTGCGCGTTCCAGGCGTATCGGCGTGACCCGATCCTGCCCCGCTTCGCCGATGACGAGATCGAGGAGCTGCGCAAGCAGTCCCATGCGGGTCTGAAGGATCGACTGGCGGTCATCCCCCATGCGGCGAGCGTGGAGGAATACGAAAAAAGGCTCGATTTCGAGCTCGGGATCATCGAAGGCATGGGGTTCCCTGGCTACTTCCTCATCGTTGCGGATTTCATCAAGTGGGCCAAAGATCAGGATATCCCCGTGGGTCCCGGGCGGGGTTCCGGTGCCGGTTCGCTGGTGGCCTATGCGCTGACGATCACCGATCTCGATCCCCTGCGATACAACCTTCTCTTCGAGCGCTTCCTGAATCCGGAACGGGTGTCGATGCCGGATTTCGACATCGATTTCTGCATGGATCGCCGCGAGGAGGTGATCCGCTATGTTCAGGAAAAATACGGACGCGACAAGGTGGGGCAGATCATTACCTTCGGCGCCCTGCTGTCCAAGGCGGCCGTGCGTGACATTGGCCGGGTCTTGCAGATGCCCTATGGGCAGGTCGATCGTCTGAGCAAGATGATCCCTGTCGAGGGCGTCAAACCGGTCAGCATCGAAAAGGCGCTGGCGGACGAGCCGCGGCTGCGTGAAGAAGCGCGCAATGAAGAGGTCGTCGAGCGTTTGCTGACCTATGGTCAGCAGGTTGAAGGCTTGCTCAGAAACGCCTCCACCCACGCGGCGGGGGTGGTGATCGGGGACCGACCGCTCGACGCATTGGTGCCGCTCTATCAGGATCCGCGTTCGGACATGCCCGCAACGCAGTTCAACATGAAATGGGTGGAGCAGGCAGGGCTGGTGAAGTTCGACTTTCTGGGTCTGAAAACGCTGACGGTCATCCAGAATGCCGTGGATCAGATCACGGCCTCCGGGCGCCATCTGCACATCGCGGCGGATGGTACGGAGCTTTTCGAGCCCCCTGCCGGTCTGCTGGACGATATCGGAACGATCCCGCTGGACGACGAGGCGTCCTACAAACTTTATGCGGCCGCAAAGACCGTTGCGGTGTTCCAGGTGGAAAGTTCGGGCATGATGGATGCCCTGAAACGCATGAAACCCACCTGTATCGAGGATATCGTGGCGCTAGTGGCGCTCTACCGTCCCGGTCCGATGGAGAACATCCCGACCTATTGCGAGGTCAAGAACGGGCTGCGCGACCGCGAATCCATTCACCCGCTGATCGATGACATTCTCGAAGAGACGCAGGGCATCATCGTCTATCAGGAACAGGTGATGCAGATCGCGCAGGTCATGGCCGGATACTCGCTTGGCGGTGCCGACCTGTTGCGCCGCGCGATGGGCAAGAAGATCGCCGAAGAAATGGCCAAGGAGCGCCCGAAGTTCGAAAAGGGTGCGATGGAAAACGGCGTGGACAAGAAAAAGGCCACCGAAGTTTTCGACCTGCTGGAGAAATTCGCCAACTACGGGTTCAACAAATCCCACGCGGCCGCCTACGCCGTTGTCAGCTACCAGACAGCCTGGCTTAAGGCGAACCATCCGGTTGAGTTTATGGCCGGTGTGATGAACTGCGACATCCATCTCACCGACAAGCTCGCCGTCTACTTCGAAGAAGTGCGCAAGCGGTTGGACCTGCCTTGGGTTCCGCCCTGCGTAAACCGCTCCGACGCAGCGTTCAAGGTGGAGGGCGGGGCACTGGTCTATGCGCTCGGCGCCTTGAAGAATGTCGGGCTTGAGGCGATGAAGCTGATCACCGACGGGCGCGGGGAGAAACCCTTTGCCACGCTTTTCGACCTGGCGCGGCGCGTGGATCTGAAGCGCGTCGGCAAGCGCCCGCTGGAAATGCTGGCCCGCTCTGGCGCATTCGACCAACTGGACGCCAATCGGCACCGCGTTTTCGATGCGCTGGATG
>ERZ1740065.1954-NODE-1954-length-12660-cov-13.549623_pt1 | contig 12660 bp, 11 predicted proteins | sample MGYA00581738_ERZ1740065 | MGnify/ENA primary metagenome ERZ1740065 (study PRJEB43018, sample SAMN04849749) | marine metagenome | isolation source: floating plastic debris | place: Pacific Ocean | collected 2008-09-01 | study: EMG produced TPA metagenomics... | reverse complement strand
AATAATAACATAATTAATATGATAATAAAATAATAACATAATTAATATGATAATAAAATAATAACATAATTAATATGATAATATATAACGCAATTACAGCTCATTGAAGCCAGGTTCTCTCCAACACTAAATAGACTGGAGTTTATATCGTCGTCGGGCCCACCTCTGCTTACACTGTGAAACTGAAGGTGCCTCTCGTTTTCTCTTCCCATCACAGATCGTGCAGGTTGTGCTGGACGGCCTGAATAACATGCTGAGGATAGCTGGCGAGGAGAGCATGGCGGTCGCAAACCTGATAGAGGAATGCGGAGGCCTGGATAAGATCGAGATGCTGCAGAGCCATGACAACCAGGAGATCTATCGCATGGCATTCACTATCATAGACACGTACTTCTCTCCCGAGGGAGAGGAGGACACAGCCGTCGTACCACAGGAAACTGACGATGGCTTCCAATTCAACTCGGGCTCCAATGCTCCTGACGGCGGCTTCATATTCTAGGCATGCTGGGGCGTGTGAGCAAGAGGAAAGACAGTGAGAACGAATGTTGTGAGCATGCGTGCCTGCCTGGGTGCCTGCGTGCCTGCCTGGGTGCCTGCCTTTCTACACCTTGAACATGTCTCAGAAGTCTTGTCGGGCTGGAGAGTGGGTGGTGATGATACCACTGCCTCTAACGGCATTGAAGGTCCACTCCTGACTGGATGGCTGTGACACTGAATGTGCCTGCCTGCGATAGGGAGATCTGCCCCCTGTGATAGGGAGAGCTGCCTGTGTGTGAGAGAGCGAGAGAGCTGCCTGCGAGACATGTGCGCGCTATGTTTGTGACCCGCTGTGTGCTGGAGCGTATGGTCTGCCTGCGAGGTGTGCGCCACCGCCGTGCCGTGTGTCTAGCTACGAGCGCAGCCGTCAGCTATGTAGGAGATCTGGCAGCTATGTAGGAGATCTGGCAGCTCGAGCTATAGAAGATAATGGACAGCCAGTAAGCAAGCAGCGTCTATATGAGACCGACTCTGTGACCACTGAAACCAGGGTGGGGCAACTCCTTACACCACTGTAATTGCCATCATCAGCACAAGTTGTTCTATTTTACCAATGTGAAGGTTGAAGTCTTGTCTGTTTTCGAACAGACGGACTCTCAAACGCCGCCGGTATCGTTATTATTGTTGAGGATTTATTTTTTTGACTTCTGAGTAGTGAGTGGATTTTTTGTCCGATGTCTTCTTAGTCCAGTGCACACTAAGCTAGTGAATACGCGGTGTGATTCTTTGTCATGAACGTATTGACTCCATTGTATTTTATTCTATGTCAGTGTGCCAATATAGAAGCTGATCTAAGAACAACTCATCTCTCCTGCACTATAGACTGGATAAACCTCCAGTCTCACAGGCTACAGATACTACTGCACTGATACTAGTATGCGCGTAGTAGTAGTACACATAAGTGTGGGTGAATTACTACCAAAATATTTTATTAAATTAATGAAATAAATATCAGGGGGAATGTGTGTCATTTTGAGGCTCAGCAGTCGTCACTATCCTCATCACTCTCCTGTAACGTAGGCATAAGGGGACTGCGTGGTATAATGGGTGAGCCTATGGGAGTGCGACAGCGTTCTGAACCAAGCGCTGACATCCATGACTGAATGTCTTTTTCGTACGGTATCCGTAGCTGCAACGACTGGCCTTCAATGTCTTTTGTTGATGTTATCCTGATGATATTGTTGTCCATCAGGTCCACATGACTGTGTTTCAAGTTGATGTATTTTTGTTGGGGGTTGACCTGTCTATTTGAGCTGAGTAGCATATAATGATCGAGTCTGTTGTTGTAGACTTTGGCGAGTAATGGCACTCGCCGACTATTTTCAGTCATTAGGAAGACAACTCCCGACTTCTGTTCGCCGTGGTCTGTGGAATCCCTAGTATCCGAGGAGAGTCGGAGATTGCGCTGTTCATTAGGGTCGCCGTGGCGGCTGCTGATATTACATGACGTCGTCTCGCACTGGCTGATGTCAATCTTTGGTATGTTGTGCCTCACCCTCATCTTCACGCCAAACTGCAAGTAACAAACAGACAATTGTAAATTAATCACTGACATAATAATTGAATCACTTCTATCTGATCGAGACAAATGCTCGTATACACAGCAGACCAGACGAAGGGGGGGGGATGAGTAGAGTTCCTAATCATATTCTGTATCATCCGAGACTTACGGCTCACTAAGCTGGAGTATTAGTGACTGATATGGATACCAGAGAACTGCTGGCCACATGCGAGCATCACGCCAGACAAGCGACCTCTATCACGGCTCTAACTGAGTCACATCAGATGATCTCTGATCACATGCCTAGCGGCACACGAACACGCAGCGGCGACAACGTGGACAGGTGTAGGTCATGATCGATCACCCAAGCTGACAACATGTTAATCATAACAACATGTGTGCGGTGAGGCTGATGGTGCCAGTGAGATTGATGAGGATGGCCATCTATGCGGAGAATGAAGAACCCTATTTCCCAACAGCAAACTGGAACCACTTTTCGACACATCCTTTAGATAATGTGACTTACACATACCGGTACTAGCATCACAATCTAGCTAGCTGAGTATGCCACTAAGTGCTACTCCATTTACAAGGTCAACTGTTCACTCACCACAGCTGCTATTGAGGCTTGAGCACAGAAATACAAACACGCGACTTCAGCTGGCTGGTTAGATAAGATAAGAGAATTACCTGCATCACAAAGGCTATAAATGGTGGCTTCCTACTTCTTCTACGAGCAGTTATAGAAAGGTATTAATCCAGAAAGCTATCCCTCTGCTTCGGCTGTCACAATCAAAACTTCTTGGTCTGAGTGTTCGATGCCACGTACGTCGTCGAGTGCCGAGCTGCTGCGCTATGAGCTGCTTGTTTACAACTTGTTGGGTTTTATCAGGCGTGGTTGCGTACCGGAGAATTACCAGTAGCGAAGTGGCGCTCAGCAACAAGCCTATTAGCAGTCGTTATAATCCCGCGCGCCTCCAGAAACAACCAATCAGCAGTCTCGTGGGATACTTGGCTCACTTTGTTTATGGCAACGTCTGCCAAACATCATAGAACACGATGTGCTAGGTGAGGTCGTGATAATGATCACTACCAAGAGAATGAAAGAAAAGAAAAACCTCCAACTGAGGCGAATCACGCATACCAGTGGTGATTTTTATGAACGTTCTTTTCATCATGAGGTGGTCACCTTGAGTCATTGACCAAAATCAACGTTCAGCTCTCGTGTTGATTGTTTTCGTAACCGGCTATCCTTACATTCTCGCTGCCCTCTCTTAAAAGCTCCAAGGGTGTGCAAATTTTACGGAGCAATTGGATTACCAGCAAAACTCTACCACCCCCAGGAAACTAATAAGGATAACTATCAACCGTCAGAGATATAGCAACAGTGGTCTGGACTGGGGACATAGCAACCATGTCCCACATCTGGACTGGTTATCACAGCATAGACTTCGATATCCGATCATCAGTGATCTGTGGTACGTACAGAACCGCAGGAGAAATGATGTCGCTGATAATGACATAATGACAGACCACACCAGTAGAGCTCAGCCGTATTCCAAAAGGTCAGGGTCATAGCTAGCAGGTATATCAGTTTCAGTTTGACACTCGGACGTTGAGGCAACGGCCCAAGTGATTCATCATTCCAGAGTAAATTTGCTTACAATTCCTTCCGGTGTCGATTTTCACCTTTGTTTATGAAAGTAAATAAGCAAAGTGACTTTCAAAAATGTCCTTGCGTGGTGTGTAGCAGACTTGAGATCATTGATGTCATCAGCATTGCAGCATTGCCTGCTTGTACGACATATGCTGGTAACGATGCAGTACTCACACAGGTACGTGCTACAGGAAATCATTAGCTGACAGCCAGTTCATGTAGGCATCATTGGTCAGGATTGGGAAAACCGTGACGAGATGAGTGACAGATTCTACTGGCTCTATACTGCCCGTTCCAGACTTGTACCAGCAAGCGGGACATAATTGGCTATAAACGGACCATTTCACAAACGCTTTGTATAGAAACAACTGACATCATCCACTGTGGCGTAACGGGTAGTTCCTGTCCTTTCATAGATACAGAGAGAGTCTCAGCGTCGCTGGCAGTGGCTCCAAACAATAGCAGTGCGGGTAGGAGGGACAGCAGAGCCCCTGCTATCTCAACTGGCCTGTCTGATCACCACTGATGATCTCACAGATAGTCTCCTATTCCATATATGGTCAACGCATACCAGCCCCTGTATGGACATTCCTCCACCTATGATTGCTACCTAGAGATGGTGATTGGCCATATTCCCCTGACAGGTCGGAATGCCAGCCTGTAATCACAAGCCGTATCTGTATGGAATCGGTCAGGCAGGCTCCATCTCATGACACACGTCTGCAACAAAGGGGTACAGATAAAAAACCGGATCAGTAATTATAGAGGAAACACTGAGGGTCACAAACCGTGGTGAACAGTGGGTGGAAGCAGAAGTGTCGATGGCAAAGTGGTCATCTGCAGTATGACAACCGGAGAGTGTTTCAAGAGACTGGAGGCTGGGAGTTCAATATTGACGTTCTCTGTGTGCTGCAACCACTGAGACATTCCCTGCATTGAACCTGCTTCATCTTCTCACACATTGAGGCATTCATATCACCCACTCCACTTCACCGCACACAGATTCGAGTCTCTGATGCCATAGCGAAGTCATGTGACAGCGCTGCCAGTGGCGACTAGTGCAACAGTACGTCGGCCCGAATACCTTCCTATCCTCTCAGTACCTGTCTGCAGGTAGTCGCAGCAAAACACCTAAAAATAACATCAGCTGAAGGGCACAACATCAGCCAATCAGGCAGCGTCTTCTGCTGTAAACAGCTCATACTCTACAGCAGCCTACACAGCGAGAATCTACTGCTGATATAGGACATCGCGCCATTGGCAAAGGCAACACCCTTCCCACTCAAATATCATGTCATGGGATGAAGGATCGTGTGCGCAGCGCAGACACTGTGATGTAATGGGTGATGCAAGCGACCACAGACTTGTAAACAATTGGCGCAGCATGGAGGTTCTCGTGCCAATGTAGATGTGCGGTGAGCTGTGAGCTGTAGGTCAACCGGCTCCTGTCACAACATCTATCAGCCTATTCACCACCGGCGATGGGTTACGTCAGCTCAATACTCTCTTCGCTTATTGAATCACATATCACAGTGTGCCACGGGTATCCCGGCTGACTCACCTATGCATCATAGCGATATAAAAACCCCAAATCTGAAGTCATGTAAAATCTCGCTGGTTACTACCCTCCTACTATATTTAGAATGACAGAAATAGAGAGTCAAGGAAATTCCACTGTTCAGGAAGTAGAGCTGGCGTCTGCAATCAGTTTATCAGTCATATATGGAACGCCTAAATAGGTCAAATACTCCTTCTCGCTGTTGCTGTTGACAGTCCACGCGATAACTCGGATCTCTCTTTGCAACCACAGCTGTAACAGACAGAAACATTGCTGACGTTCGCAACTGTCACACAGCGAAACAAACAAACCGAGAAAAACTAATCAGCCAACTCAAGGTGACAGCGAATCAATCATTTCATCAATTAATTCACTCATCAATCAGAGACAAATACTGGTACCAGGCACGTGATAGATAAATCGTGGTAGTAAGGCATACGGTAGAGCCAGCGCTGACTGAGATATTGACAGCCTGATTGACAGAGACTGTCTAATCCCATCAGAGGGCGCTACCTGCCATGGCTACATGTCACGTTATATCACGGAGGATCCTAGTGCGTAAACTACTAGTGTCTAGCCACTACTATTGATATCAATAGCAACATTCATGAAGTCACCTCTCTATATCTTGATTTACCCCGGATATAGATATATCGGGACCTCCAAAGTGTTTTAATTGTATGAGAATAAAGATAAACTAGGAATAAAACTTGCATCAGAATTATCAATTCAGATCCTGGTTGCAGATGAAACTGATACGGAATGATGATCATTGCATCACCTGTTATCCATGTCATTGGATCTCAATGTAAAAACCAAATGAATGAAGCAAGTGGGAGCGAGAGAGCGATTGCGGTAGGGAGAGGAAAGGAAGGGAAGGAGAGGAAGAAAAGGGAAGAAGGGAAGGGAGGGAGTGGAGGTAAAGAGAAAGGGGAGGGGGAAGAGTGAGGTGGAAAGGAGAGAGGAGGGAGGGAGAGGAGGGAAGAGAGGGGAGAGAGAGGGGGAAGGAGGAGGGAGGGAGGGAGGGAGGAGAGAGGGATGGAGAGGAGGGAGGGGGAGCAGAGAGGAGGAGAGAGGGAGGGAGGATAGCGGGGAAGAGGAGAGCAGGAGGGAGAGCAAGAAGGGGGAGGAGGTAGAGGGGGCTGGTTAGAGCACGCTATAAGAGACTTGATCATCAATAACTGAATAATGCACAGAGGGTACAGATTCAGCGTTTCAACAGAAGGAGGATATGACTAGGCAGGTGTTATGTAGACAGCTTAGTAGAGTGGAAGTATGAAGTAGCGGAAAGTAGAGCTGCGTCCAATCAGAGATTGCCATCCACAATCTCTGGTCAGATTATAGACAAAACTCAGTTCATCACATCTCTGACCCGGTAATGATGCCTACTTTTGGATTTTTTGCCAACCAGATTAGTGACCATAAAGTATGTAAGCAGGCTTTAGGCAGCATGTCAAGAAGGCCCATCCCCAGTTTCACTGCAGTCTAGGAGATGAGTTACAGTAACGCAGACACCACAGCAGTGGTGTCTGCACGATGCGCTCAGAGCACTGCTAAAACTCTGTGAGATCGAGGTAATGAAAAGAGAGTGTAGATATTTGGTCTCCATGACAACGCCGGTCAATAGCCTCCATATCAGAACACTACATAAATAATAAGAGATGCTTCAGATTCTGTCAAACCTTACAGTGTCATTACAGCACCAGCGAATGGAGCAGGAGTTCTGCTACAGTACACACGACACAATCGGTCTTAGTAATTGAAAAACAACTACGTCTGCCATCAACCTAAACTTGTAAAGGGAGGACAACTCCAACCGTCTCTGTCGACAGTACGCCAGTGTAGACAAAGAACTCACAGATAAATAGCATAGCCTGATGACTGTGAGCGTATGTATAGTACTAGTAACTATGATAGTGGAAGTAATGATAAGATACATTGTAAATACATTGTAAATAATTCCCTATTATACATGGTACTGTGGAACCGGATTTGATAGCGACTGTCTAACGGACATGAAAATAGCAATGAAAAATGATCGCTATTGTTGGAATTCGCTATAGAAATTATACCCATTATACCATTATACCTTGTCCTCCCATTTATGGGATCGCTATCATTTTCATTTCTTGATGATTTTGAAGGAAACACTAACATTTCTGTCGCTATCAAATCTGGTTCTACAGTACGCTGGATTGGCACAGTCCTCTAATAGTACACCCCACTCCTGCCAGATGTCGTGAAGGTGTATGACAAACCTTAACAAAGTTAGGCGAGACGTCACCCTTGTGAATGATATAGACCGAGTTCCCCACAACTCGCCACAGCCAGTTCGTCTGACTCCACTCAAGCATCATGTCCTTGACCTAGGAGAGGCAGTGCGACGCTATAGACTTTCCTGTTTGGGCTGACACCCTTCGGTATTCTTGCACTTACAAATGCTATGTGGTGGAAGACTGGGTTGTCTATCTTTCTCACACCATCAGAAGTGTACTGGTTGACCTGATGTTGGTGTGTGAGGCCTACCAGTATGCTGGGTATGGAACTTCGGGCTTTGTACACCAGCCATGGGTCAAACGAGCAGATTATTGACATCTCGCCAAGGTAGGGCAACTCCCGATATAGTTGGGCCAGCTTCTCTATGACTTGAGTTCCATCAGTGGCTGAGTTAGAAATCAATCCACTGCATCAACACAGGGATGGCAAGGAATCGGGAGGAGGGAACAGGGAGGAGGGAACGGGGAGGAGGGAACGGGGAGGGGAATGGGGAGGAGGGATTCCAACCTGTCTGATCTTCCTGATATCCTAACTTCCTCGCATTGGCTACAGATTGTGTGAAAATTAAATCAGCAACAACTAAAATTATGAGTACTGAACCCTTATGACCAAAACTTGTATCTTCATTGTCTCTCACAGGACAGACATCAATACGCAGATCGATTGCATGAATGTATGATCGACAGTTGTACAGCAGAGGTAATGCCCGGATTCATACCTTTTATATCGAGGAAGAGTTTCATGCGGTTACCGTAAGCAAACTTGACCACCTGCCGAAGCGATGGGATAGGCTGGAATCCAAACTCTCCTCCTCTTGGGTGATGAGCAGCGGCGTTAAACGTCTGCAGTTCGCTGCGAGATTGACAGCAAGGTCAAGGACAACGCAGCGGAGAAGACTGCTGTGCAATGCACAAACTTGAAATCGGACATGGACTGAAACAACTTACCCATAAGCGAGAGCGGAGAGTAGACCTGAGCCATTGGTGGTTCGGTCTAAGCTGTCATCATGCATGAGTACGAGGACTCCATCACGAGTGATACCTACGTCCACTTCAATCGCATACACCCCTGATTTGATGCAGTGCTGTAAAGCACCTACAATTGGCATTACCACATGTCAATCAATTTTATATCTGCATGAATATGGGTATTAGAGAGGCAAATAGAGTATAGCTATACCTATAGTATTTTCAGGAGCATCATGAGCAGCACCTCTGTGAGCAATTGACCAAATATGACCACCAGACTGCTGGTTAGTGAAAAATTTTTCTACTGAGGATGCGTCAGGTTTGTCAAAGCTGATGTACTGAAACAGCACAGCGACAGCACACAGGATAACAGGGACAAACGACACAAATAAAGTTGTGGACGGCATGTTACAAATTCACGTTCTACAGAATTTTGACCTTTCATCAGCTTTTTATGATACATTGGTCAACTCAAGCATAATATTTCTATCAATATAACTCGTAACTGCTGGATATACATGATAAAGAACAGAGAGGATACTAATGCACAAATTCTCTGGAGAAAGCGTATACCCCTGGCAGTACCTGGCAGAAAAGATCGTTTCAGCCAGCAGATTTGGCATCGCCATTGACGTCTTACAACACCTTTGACAGAAGATAAAAGCAAATAGTCCTAAGAGAACAAAGTAGGTTCTGCGGCTACGATACTTTTCATTGTGGTCACGAGACATCAATCAGAGCGGAGCCCTATGAAAAACTTTACTGTGGTACGCTAGTGGATTTTTCTAGGATCAGAGAAAATATTAATCTCATAGGAATGTACATCCAGCTTTCCTGTAGGTCTCCTAGTGGCCAGATGAGATAACTCTCGAGCGAATGTGCACGGTAGAGAGAGAGAGAGAGAGAGAGAGAGAGAGAGAGAGAGAGAGAGACAGAAAATGTCAAGGGAGACGACTCCGTTGGGAGATTATCCTATCCAAGATCGCAGTCTTCATCGAAATTAAACGTTCAGTTTTCGTCATTGAACCGATTGAACGACAGTTTCCATCAGAAGAAATCTCTTCAATTATCACAAAATTCGCTGCTGGTTGCAAGCTAGTAGAAATGTTGGACGTCTCCTATGGAATATATTAGTAAAATTTATATACTACAGCGATAAACCATGTGAGTAACATTGATTCTACTCTGATTAGTAGCACCCATCTATTATCATCTCTACAATAATTCTCTTATCCCTGCTCTCTATTTACGCCAGCTTTCTCTCATTTTCATATCGCATCGTACATCTATACCAGATGTTTTCTGTTTCTCTCCATCAGATTTGGTTCTGAAATACCATCAACTGCCGTTTTATTTCCTACCTGGGTAGTATATGCCTGTACTTCAGTTTTTACAGAGACACGTGGTATAGAGGCTCGTGTTGCTCTGGAATAGTTGCTTACAGCTAAGAGTGGTGGTGTCATATTATCATTTGGTTGCATTTCATCTTTACATTAAGGTATGAATCAAGAAAGAGAGGACACAACAGGTCTAGATCAAGATCTCGATCTCGGTCACCCTCCAGATCTCGCTCCAGATCTCGCTCAAGATCACCGGATCGGCACCGGAGATCAAATGGCAAGACATGTTATTTTTTGTCTTTCTTATGGCAAGATGCTAATATGTCTATGGTGGGCACCGAGTAAGTGTATGGGTGCGTCATATGCCGCGGTACCCAAGAGTCAAGTACTCGGTACAGTATCAACGAATTCTGTGCTCTAGACAGTATTTTGCCTACCAGAGTTTGTAGGTGATTGCTGTAGGCTGTAGGCTTATTACTGATTGATGTTCTACCATCTCAATGGTAATGGTTCAGGTGTTGGATCACGAGACAGGCCACTATCGAACTGGATCAAACACGAGCCCAGAGCGAGGGACAGACACGGCAACCTGGTAGACCAGTCAGACACGTTCATGATGAGGTGAGATCTGATTATATGTGATTGCTGTCATTGCAACGGTGTCAACTATAATTGTATGATTGGTGCTGTAGGAGGCGGGAGGAGAGAGAAGAGATAGGAGAGATCGGCGTCCGGGAGTGCTGGGCACGGTCACCCGACCCGCTAGACGAGTCATCATCCAGGTACTTGCACTGCTTCCACTGTTAGATTTCGTCTGCTACTGAAGATTCGGTAAAAATATAGACTTTTTTCCTCAGTAGGAGATGTTCCTCATGACGATATATCACACACTCCACCCTGTATTCTTACATCGGGCCATTCTGAGCCTCTATCACTCTTATTCATTCATTTAGTGAGGATGCTGTGAGTTCTGACAACCAATCAGATCAGTCTGACAGAGGTCACAAAGGTCAGTTTCTAGAGGTCGATAGATATCTTTCTCCTTCTCCTATCAACTCTCATATTCTCTTTAACTCCTCAACAGTTTTGAAAAAAATACTTCTTTTTGCCAAGACATGTTTTGTGATCTTCCATAATACCTACACAGCTTTCAACTATTGATGTTTTAATGAAAAACTGACCAATTGTGTGAGGTCAAAGGTCAAAGCTAGCTGCGTTGGGAAAAATATCTTATGATTATGTTTGCGGTCAATATTTTGCAACCAACTACAAACATGGAAGTTGATTGGTCAGGTTTGATTTTGTGTTCAGAACAACAAAATATCGGAGACACGATTGGCAAATTTGGCTATTAATGCCAGTGTGAAAATCTGGTTGAATGATGTGATGGTATTTATTCAGACCGTTATACAGCGTATAAACCAGGCGTTAGAGGAGATGGGGAGGGGGGCTGCTACCTTTTAGTGGCCTTAGATGTGTACCACAAACACTTTGCACTTCAAGCATAGGAGAAATTGCGCAGACTCTGTTACACGCGTGATTCATTTTGAATTTCAAACAACTAGCAAGCAAAAAGAAAAGAAAGAAGCCTAAACTGAAGTCATCAAAGAAGAAAAAGAAGAAGGCAGGGAGCGACCAATCGGATTCTGAAGGCGATTCAGACGCTACAGAGAGCAAGAAGAAAAATAAAAAGAAGAAGAAATCAAAACACAAAAAGAAGCGAAGGTGAGACGGTGTTGTAGGTCAGCAGCTGGTGCTGTCATTGATGTTTTCGATATATTGAGAAACGGCAGTTTTGTTGTCATGGCGATACTTTAACAGGAAGTCTGTGAGCAGCGATGAGCCTGAATACCTTGAAGTGACGAAGAAATCAATGGGAGGTTTGGCAATCAGCAATTCAATATTGTTTGTCGATGTGTGGAGAGTTTATGCTAATTGCTAGTATTATCGTAGATATACCCGACCTATCCAATAAGAACAAGAAGAAGCCAGAGGTGGAGAAGGTGGAGGAGATTATTGGTCCAGTGATGCCTGAAGACGATGGAAGCGCTCCTGATTCACGTATGGAGTGAGTATTGGTGTTTTATAACTCGTCACCCTATCCCGACAGCCCGCCCCATCCCGACAGCCTGCTTGTCTGCCTGTACGTTGCTGACCAGTTCCAGCTGTGGATTGGCTATCATTAGACCTGTGTGCGTGTTTGTGTGTGCGATCCCACGGGTAATTCCTGCTTGTCCCAGATTAGTTCTACAGACCGATTTCCAGCTATTCACGGGTACCCCTCTGAATTTGGAGTTGTCTTCACCATCAGGGCATCAATTCATATAAGTTATAAGGCGATTCTGCACAAGAACTGCCATAGCTCCCCAGCCAATAGGATTGTTTGGCTGGATCCTAACTATGTCGCTCTGATGTCTATACACTGTATGCTCAGTGAGTCGGAGTAGGATGCTGAGCTTTCCTAGTTTGCATATGATCACCCAGCCTTGCAGGTGTTGACCTAATTGGCCTCAAACATTGCTAGACCTGTAGGGCTATATGTGTAACACGAGTTTTGGCCAACGTAGCAACCCCATTCGAAAGACGCTGATAGATCCTTGCTTTTCCGCTTACCTCTATCTCAACAGAACAGTATTTGCTGAGGAAATACTCGGGATGTGAAGTTAACCATTCCCTTCTTTGGATTATGAACTGAAGTTAACTAAAACTGATAAATTGAAACTGCTAGAACTTGCGTCCTCTAAACCAGGGTGAAAGGAAGAGGGCGCAAGCAAGACCGCTTGATCCTCAACTGTACCATTTCATCAATCAATAGGTCATCA
>ERZ1740065.1953-NODE-1953-length-12662-cov-13.316967_pt1 | contig 12662 bp, 9 predicted proteins | sample MGYA00581738_ERZ1740065 | MGnify/ENA primary metagenome ERZ1740065 (study PRJEB43018, sample SAMN04849749) | marine metagenome | isolation source: floating plastic debris | place: Pacific Ocean | collected 2008-09-01 | study: EMG produced TPA metagenomics... | reverse complement strand
GGGGGGGGGGACAGAGATTGGGAAACTGATAGAGACAATTCGCTCACTAGAAATTTTCAGGAAACTAGCTCGGCTATTTTCTACACAGGCTTGATCAGAGCCTTAGAGAAGGAAAGAGAAATGCTGGCGCAAAGATCCAGCGCTCTGGCGCAGAATGAGAAGACATTTGCTGCTGATCAGGCAATTCTTGAGAAAGAGAAAGAATCGGTCGCGAAAGAGCAAGACAGACTTGGTGAACTCGCCAGGAAGATTCAATCAGAGACAGCCAACTTTGAACACTTTTCAAAGGTAATCAGCATGCCAGTGACCTGTACCTAAATATCAATTGTATGATCGGCGTGATAGATTTGGAGTTGTCCACTTTTGCAATCATCATCATATAATTTGTCAGGACTGTATTGAGAGAGAGTCGGAGGGTAGGCGAGCACTGGCGGAGGCCCGTAGCATAGAATCGGCCAATCAGAAGCGACTTGATGAGATCAAGTCACGTCTGGAGGACCTCAAGGCATCCGAGAAGCGATACGCTGAGGAGCAGCTTTATTTAGCTCGAGAAAGGAAACAACTGGAGTCGCTGAAGAGCATGCAACTGTGCGCCGGCTGCAAGCAGCCGATATCGAACAATCCATACTTCAGTTTGAGTAAGTCTAGGACTAGAAGGAACAAGTTTATAATCGGAAATTACAGTTAATTTTGATGTATTCGCTGTATGAGATTTCATGAAAGTACGCCTGACCCATTGTTGGCGCTGAGCCAGGATTTTCATAAGCGCTGCGCCATATATGACAAGTCTCCCTTATTGACCGTATTTTCGCAGTCCAAATTTTGAACTGAAATTGCTGTTATTGGTTCCCTAATGTTTTCCTGTGGCTTATTGATTAGATCATCCTGAGCTGAGCTCAAATATGGCTAGATCTTAGCTGTTGGGGGTAGGGGTTCTGAGCTACTGCTTCCCAAAGTTCAGGAAAACTGAATCTCCAGTATTTCTGGTCCTACAACTTGTCATGTATGCGCTGCACACACAGCTAAGTGGTGGTCAGCAGAAATTGTGAAAACCTTTAAGACCATAGACTCATAGAAGAAAGCAATGTTTGAATTATCAGATCTACAACACTAATGCCTTCACTTACAGAACATTCCGATTGCATTATTATAAGAGTATAGCCCGACTTACACGACTTACACATGCACTGTTAACAGGGATTTTAGTTTTTGTCAAACTACAGCATTTTCTTCAAATTAGCTGTATTTCTAATAACAGCACCTGGAATATTTAGCGATTTCTTTCCAGCTTGTATATAACATAAAGAGCTATTGAAAATATAGCGACAGCGTTTTTTCTTCGAGTCGCTATTATAGCTATTATTGTGAGGTCGCTAAGATTTCTCTGTACACAGTATCCTGCAGCATGTGCTGATTTGACTTGACTCAGACACTCTACCATTGACTTCCTTACACGCATTGTATTGTAACTGATATAACACGACTTTCAACTAGTGGGAATTGACCCATTTCAGTTAAATCTTTGCCTGTATTAATCATTTTTCTCGCCACCAGGTGCACCAGCGTTGAGGAACAGAGCGCTACCGCCATCAGTTGGAGTTGTCTTACCTCAAAGACTTGACATCACGGATCCACAGATCCTGCAGTATAAGATACAAGCTGATCAGGCTAGTACTATTATAGCGGGATTGTCTCAATCTAAATCAGTCACAGCTCTTATATTCCTATCTCTCTGTTGTAGGACGATAGCTTCCTGAATGAGGAAGTCATGTACTTGAATGCCTTGAAATATTCTCCGTATCACAAAAAATGATGGATCATTCTGTCATGTTTGTTGTCACATGCCGTCCAAAATTCTGACCTGACGTTTGGTTGATGTTTTGTAGGATAGAGTTTGTATCTGGATTTAGAACTTGTATCAGTGTTATGCAATAAATCCTACCTTACCTACTTGTACTACATGTCTTCTTGCAACAGTAAATAAACAAGTCGTCATTATCGTCTGAGACGAGTGATGGTATTGGTAAAATCAGTTTTTTACCCTAGTTTATTCCTAGCAGTACTACATACGTTAAATCGAGAACTGTTTATACTTTACGTATGATGGCCCGGACCCTTCTAACAGCACCTGCCGCCAAAAAATATCATGCTCTAATATTCTACGTCTTGACAAGTAGCAGGGCTCTGGTACTGAATATCGGAGCGCAGCTGATCTAGGGAATCCAAAGCAGTATGTTTGTATTGTTCCTTAGAGCAGCATATCAGCTCGCCTGCTCTGCCTTCCCACATGCAACCAAGCATCCCGAAGTTCATTCATCCTAAAGAAACTTGATTCTTCTCAACTGGGTCAGATGATGAACTTCACATGTTCCCATCATAGCTGAGCACTACAATACATCTAATAACACACCTCGGCATTTATCTAGCATATGCACACATAGATGTAATGTAACTCTGGTTGTGACCACAGAATAGTCCTGTCCAGTGGAACCGGACAAGGCTTTACGATCTGTAGTTATGGTCTAGTTGCGTTTTTGATGACGTCAGAATGAATAGTAGTCGTCCGAGCAAGAGGAATTATCATCCCTATCACTTTACAAGTAGTAGACCAGGTGCTGACGCCATAAGATCGAAGACGCAAGAGATCTCGTCTTGATAGCGTGGCCGACGGGCGGTGCGTCTCTGACGCAAATACGAGACAAATACGTCGAAACCGCACCAGTGCGCTCGATACGCTCCTCTTGATCGTACGTCTATTATATCCCGTCGGTCTCCGCAGATCCTTTTCCGGTTGATAGCTCAATATGGTGAGTAAAGAAGCAAATCAGCATCTAGTTACATCCCAACTTACTGAAGCCATCTTCAGGCTTACCGGAGTTTATAACTGCAAATAAAGACTATAGAGACATATTGATATGTATATTGCCTTGTTTGTCATTTTGCAAGTCAGTGAACGTGAGATTTCTCCTTCAAATTTCAGGGTATCGACATCAACCATAAGAATGACCGAAAGGTCCGCAGGACCGAGCCGAAGAGTGAGGATTTATATCTTAGGCTTTTGGTTAAGGTAAGTGCATTCAAGCTAGCTAGTGAGTCGGTATCTTTAGGCATATGGCAAGGAAGTTGTGAACATATCACTTGTGTTTCAGCTGTACAGATTTTTGGCTAGACGTACCGATGCCAAATTCAACAAGGTGATTCTGCGAAGACTCTTCATGAGCCGTATCAACCGACCTCCTCTCTCTGTATCACGACTTGCAAAAAATATGGCCAAGGCTGGCCGTGATGGCAAGACTGCTGTAGTTGTCGGCACAATTACAGATGATGTCAGGATGATTAAGATCCCCAAGTTGAAGGTTAGTAGTTGAATTATTTATTTATGAATCAGATTCATCGAATTTAGCTGGAAATTTATGCCGATAATGCAATAATGTTAAGAGTACGATGGACATGGCAGTAATATGTTCTAGATCTGTGCACTAAGAGTCACTGACCGCGCAAGATCCCGCATCCTTGAGGCTGGTGGAGAAATCATCACATTTGACCAACTGGCTCTGCGATCGCCTAGAGGTCAGCACTGTGTTCTCATCCAGGGATGTAGAAGCCACAGAGAAGCTGTAAGGCACTTCGGAAAAGCTCCTGGAGTTCCAGGAGGCAAGGCCAAGTAAGTACATGAATTTAGTTGATAAGAACCAATGGTAGTTTGTTCTGACCTGGTTGCTGATCCAAGATTTGTTCAGGCTTGATCGTACAGAGTGATGGCTTTCAATGTTGTCAATGTCTTGTTGAATACCTTCATGAACACTGGTGATTCTAGGTAATGATTCCGTGATTGATATGAAATCTCAGCTTGTACAGGAGATCACACTTGTTTTTGCCTAATCGAAAGCTGCCCTCCTTTCTCTTCATATCATCAGTCTTCCATACAATTGCTCTTGCTCATTGCTCTTTCCCACCTAAGACATTGGCTGGTTACTCTCCTTGGTCGTATCATGTTGTAATCATGACAATGAGGCATTTACTACTGTACACCAGGAATTTTTGCCCAATCGAGAAAGGTTAACGAGAAAATATTTCTCTACTGCATTGATGGCTCTATACAGCAGTTCTAAGAAACGAAAAATGTATTTCACAAATTTTTCTAGCGTGAAAACTCAATAATTATGTCTTACAGTACCTTGATTGTATCATGCTGTAATCATCATGATCAGGTGTTCACTATCACCTGCATGGCTATATTGGTTGACCTCATTGTCACCTTCGTGCTGACCATAATTTACCTTCATGGTTATACTAGTGCGTGTAATTGTTACACTGATACACTGATTCTCCGAGATCATTCGTATGAGCTGCACCAACCTCTGTAGTTACGCGGAATGATATTGACTATTATTTTTATTTCAGACCGTACGTTCGATCTAAGGGACGCAAGTTTGAGAAGGCAAGAGGCAGAAGATCTAGCAGGGCCTATAAGAACTAATATGACTGCAGTCACGAATATACTTGGTCAATAAACATCAGTTGAGACAGTGAACCTGTTATTAATGTTTTCCAAACCTGATAGCAGCATGTTCATTGCCAGTAGTAAATATATACCTCAATCCAGAGCTGGGTATAGAACCTCGGAGCAGCTAATAGATCATATCATTTTATTATGTATAAAAACAGGCAGAAGTTTGATGTGGAAAATACAAAGAATGCTGTAAATGGAATGGTTGATAGCGACAGTAGAGCTGGAATGTCTTACAAAAAATATGTACAAATACTATACAGCATTGCAGTGAATAAAACGATGACGGAAACCTTAGTGGTGTGGCCTGTGTTGCAGTCATCCGTGCTGCATGTAAACACGCAGGCCCTGTAAACTCTGTCGTGTTGTGGGTAGGTGATATACTGACAGATATCATGGAAATCCCTTGATGAACAGAATCTTCTCGTACCTACCACACCTGCAATTAAAGGAAACAGAAATGAGGCAATATTCTTATGACTAGATAGAATGTGGAGACAACAATCCAGCGGTCCTCTTTAGCAAAAATCTACCAGCTACTGACTTAGAGCACTAAACAGACAACGATGAGATAGAATTGTTTGCCTTGATGACAAACTGTTTTGCAAGGGTGAAAGATGTATAAAATCATCCAGGTTTATCGAGTATCACAATTTTATTCCTACTTAGTTCTTAGTGAAAATGGCAGTCTACAGAAATTCTCCAGTAGTGAGATTATTGCAGACGATTAAATAGCATGTCACATGACATGAGTTTTCTCTAAGCACGTATAGTACCTTGACAGCGCATTGTATTCCTTAGCAGAATAACTAGTCGAGGTAGAGCAGGTAGTTGATAGGTAGAAGGTTCACCAAATCACATTACTAGACCTCTGATACTGGATACCATCCTGGGGCAACATTGCAATATTGTAACAATGATAATAATATGATAATAACAATGATAATATAATACATATATAGTATATGTAATAGTGCTGCATTTCTTCAAAATAATTAATCTCGATCTTTCGATTAATATTTTTGACCTTGGATTAATTTTATTTTAATCCTGCCACTACAAACTAGTTCCCGAGTTATAGAATTCACCGGTATCATTGCTGCCAGCTGACGTCGACATCACTGTAATATCTAAGGTGGACCATTAGTGGTATTCAACTGCGCTGGTGTTGAGTTTGCTTAGATAAATATGCTACTATACTTGTTCACAGATCTTTGTAGCATATTTTTCTTGGTTTATCAGTGAAATTTACCCTCAAACTAGCCACAAAAAGTTAATCTTCTGAGCAATTAATCTCAGTTAATCTTAGAATAACTCGATTAAAATGCAGCACTAATATGTAACATGTCCCCTAGTCTTGAAAAGTTCATCCCTATGCTGTCAACATCAACAAGAACAACAAATCTTTGTTCGCATGCATAGCTATACCTTCCTCCAGTGTGATAGCAATGAATTTATATGTTACTCCACTCAACAGATGCAGTCGTGAAAGAATATCTACACTGCTTGTTATAATTGTATCAAACGTTACAAGAGAGAAATTCCCTCCAATTCAATTCAGCATTTTAATAGTTTATAGTCAGAAACCGTCAGCCATCGAAACCAGTCAGAAGACAAAACTGCCACCTAGTGTAGCGACAATTAGATTCACAAATAACTCCTGCTTTACAGCAGCTATTTCATCACTAGAGTTTTAATACAATTGTACGAAGTATATATTACAAGTATCACCTCCAGATACATGCTCCTCAACATACCCATGACCAGACAGACCACTATGTATAACAGCATCTACCATTCTACCATCATCTACCATTATTGACATAAAAATAGTAAATAACGATAAAATCCATGTTCACCACTGTGTTCTATGTATCATACAAATGTTTGCAAATTTCTGCAGCAATTCTCTGAGGTCTGTGTTTGCACTTGCAGCCGTAGCGGTAGGCACACCGTAGTAAAAGTATGACAGCAACATTATAACTGTTTTACAATACTTATGTGACAGGAGTACAACAGTTAGTTACCACCTAAATACAGTCATACACTCACATACTTGTCATCTCTAATGCTAAAACAGCTCAGTCAGCCGTGCATATTAGTGTATTATAAATCTGCTACGATGTATGATAACAATTCCTCAGCACAACAACCTACCTCCATACACGCCAGTCGTCTTCACGCAATAGCGTGCACCAAAAACTTCGCAATCGGTTGGTTGTAGAAATCGCGCTTCATTTCCAGTGTCAAAGTTCTCTAGACATTCAGGGTCAGTTTCGGATGAACACTCATAACATCTCAGAGCAGATACACCTACAGAACCAGATTGTCCGTCAAATACAATGTAGGAAAAAAGTAGGTCGGATAAACGCTGGTTAACGACCCGCTCAAATAAAGTCAATATTTAGGCTGATTGGGATATACTTACCAAGTAAAATAGATGATAAGATGAGGATCACATAGTGAAGACGTAAATCCATGGTGATGATGGATCTACTTCTTGCAGCAAAGGAGTAGTAGCCGGATCAAGCTTCACAAGACACAGCATCGACGAAGTAGCGATGACCTTGGCCTTACAATATGGCGACCAATTTCGCGAAAGATTATCATTGGCTGTGGTAATCGCTTACGACCAATGAAAATGGTAGTAGTAGAATCATAAACACGATGATCATCAGTAGTAAATTCGGAGCAGAAATCTCTCGTGAAGGGTTTACACTATAGATAATGGAGATATGTTCATAGGCATGCATTCATGTTTATGAATAACTCCTAATTTTACTAACACCCTAGTCAAATATGTTCGCATGAGCTCGCTTCGTCGCTTTGGATATAGAATCTTCAGATGGTGCTCTTGAGGTGCTCTTTCTCGGAGGCTTTGCTCCTGTTTTTGTGCCATGGAATACAACAAAGGTGAAAGCTTTCGTTGTCTTCACATTGCTGAAGACTGTTTGGCGAAGGGAGACAGAGAAAGAGCCATCAAATTTATAGTGAAATCTAAAAAGCTTTACCCACTGGAAGAAGCGGATGGTATGATATGATGTGATATTGATATGATTGTGAAGGAGTGCAGCACTTGTTTGACGAGCTTGTTCAATTATTGAACCAACCAATCTCTTGAATGTATTTTCAGTTCTGCTGGAGAAGGTTAATCGGCTTGGAGGTATTGACCCTAATGGAAACAATTGCCCGTGTGATTCTCCACAATACAGGAGGAGAGGACATGAGAGCCTTAGCAATGCAAAGACATATTCAGAAGACCAACTAGGTGCTGTGAATAGGTAGGGATGATGCTCATCTCACTTTTATTGTGTTTTGATCCTCACATGCATGTTCTGGTTCTTGATAATGATTATATATTTTGTTTGTATATTTCTATCATTGTCAACATCATAGTTCACTATCAGTTTGCATACTGGTAGATGCAAGCCTTGGATGTTTTTTAGGATAAATGCGTGCAAGGATAATTATGAGACACTGGGTATCAGTAGAGATGCTGATGATGAGACAATCAAAAGGAAGTATAGAAAGTTAGCGCTCCAATTTCACCCTGACAAGAATCAGGCGCCAGGTGCTGGAGAGGCCTTTAGAGGTGAGTTGTTGTTACCCTGCAATATGATTGTCCATGATCTCTGTTGCTACACAGCATGACATGAGAGTAGCTTAGTTGTGTTTCTGATGTTGAAGCGATTGGCCATGCCTTTTCGATATTGATCGACCCAAAAAAGAGGCATGAATATAATCTGCACCGTACCAACACACACGCATCTGCTAATCACAGCAGAAGTCCAGAAGAAAGTGACTTCAAACCAGACGTATCTCCAGATGACATGTTTGATACATATTTTGATTTTAGAAATCGTAAGTTCAAAATTTATTGTGTTGCAGTCGTGCATTGTAATGTTATTCTACACGGAATTGCCGAGGCAGTTTGTGAAGCGATTCTCTTATTCTTGTAGTCTACAGTTCAAGACGTACCGGTAGCACTGCTCACACATTTCGAAGGCATTGTGTGCAACAAGGCCAACACGTATGTAGCAATTTGTTTCCTATATCATCTCTCGTGTTTAGGGAATAGGTTACTGCGATAATATACTCAGTGCCTTATTGGTTGCACAGCTGGTAGATTGTGTTGTGGCTCCCGAATCCTCTTTGCGAGCTGTGCCGGCCTTAGTGTTTACTGCATATGTTATCAAATTCACCGGCCAATTAGCGATGTTACTGGTGAGCCCATTGATTTCCATAACCTTATCCTAAATTGAACTATCTATTTACTTATGTATCATTCAACTACACACATATATGTACTTTAGAATGGCCTACGCCTGTTGTTACAACTGTTACCCCTCATACTCCTTGTGATGTTGTCCCTGTGCAGCATGCTGTTCGTGACAGACAATCCGTACAGCCTCACTCCGAACCAGTGAGTACTATTAGCTCTTAGAGTGAACACTGGACCAGATGTGTTGATAATACACTACTTCATCTGTAGGAAATACAGGGAGAAGCACACGACTACCAAATTAACTGTTGATTATTATGTCAAACCCAACTTTGCGATGGAATATCCAGAAAAGTCATTCGCACAACTAGAGAAAGAAGTAGAAGACTTGTACCTCTCAACTCTGAGACAAGAATGCGACAGAGAGCGATTGAAAAGTAAGTGTGGTAGTCAAACTCGGTGCAACAGTCAAGGTCAGCAAGATGCCCTGCACACAGATTCTGTTGTAGAGGAGAGCCTTGTCCTACAAGCCGAGCAGTTACAGGATGATGAAGCTCTAGACTTCGCGCAGCACTTGCAGCTTAGTTATTGTGATCAATTGAATGACGCTACTTTGCGTCACTGAAGTGTTGTCACACGAGTCATCATAGTAATATGCAACTCTAATTTTTAATCAGGCCGGTTTTGTTTTTTTCATATAAGTTTATTAACCATTACAGATGGTGACAGTTTATTTAGACTTCTGGCTGGCTTGCTGTGCCTTCAGCACTCTGACGACAATCTTCTGTTCCTCAATGAGGAAGGCCCTCACAATCCTACAGCAGACAAGGACCAAGTAGTTAGATGTTCAATAAGTATGACCTGTCAGAGTATCACATAGCCAAGTACTAATTATAGAGACCTATTGAGAATTGCTGTCTAGCAGCTCAATAGTGAGCATAAGGTCAGTTCCCATGAAGTCTTTAACATCTGTCAATACTAGAGGTCAGAGGAATCACGATTATGTAATTTACTCTGGTCTCAAGTAATAATGAGATCCAACAGAACTTAAGGGGGAGGGGCCACCTTTCCAGTTTTTTCAAAGGATAAAACATGAGATCAGCAAGAATCTTGATTCAATTATAGTTCGTAACGGTTACGATGAGTTAGATGACTGTCTTGTTGAGTAAAATGAATGAAATCAAGATTGATTCATGTAAGTTGACAAGTACTAAAAAAGGTGTTTTCTCACAAATTTTATGTACTTCTCCCTCTATTTAATGACAGAAATAACTAGAGATTAGCTCTGCTGTGCCTCTTTTCCACGACATTTTTTCAAGCACCTGCAGAAATCACTTCTGCAGTGCATCACATCAGAAATATTGTGGTTTCAGAGTGACTTGATAATTATAGCAATCTAACGTTGCTGGCAAAAAATAAACAGTAACGCACTTATAGTTTTTAAGAGTTGACTGCATGGAGGTTGCAACATTTCACGTGAACTATATAGCAATCAGAATTGCAATATCTTGATATAAAATATCATTATTGCAGTTAAAACTAGTTATGTCAACATTCAAAATGAGATCTTGATTTTTCTCCAAGGTGAGATCTTTATCTGCATGTGGAACTTTTTCAAAATCATAACTAACGCCAATACGATTATTGGCAGGCTAAATGAGAGCAGATCTTGTTTTTCATAGGAACATCGGCCAATCATACTAGGTACGTATATTGCGATTAGAAAGTTTGTATCAATATTTGGAGGATAGCTAAGATATGTCCTAGTGAAACCATAACAGTGCAAAATTTGTGGTCGAAGCAACTATAATACTGTCAGAGTAACAAGAATTTCTGAACTGGATTAGATTTTGTATACTTTAGAAATAACCATATTTAGTACGGATACTGCTGGTATGACTATGATCAAAACAGAACACTATACGACATATAAAACGCAAAACTCTAGAACTTGAGCGCTATCAAACCGACATACACTACGCTATGCTAGCAGCATCAAATAGGCAAGCGCTAGCTCATAATACATCCTTCAGCCAGATCACAAAAAAGCGTACCTTGTTTTCACACATTTGTGACACCTAGATCCGCCATAGGCTCTGCTGACAGTCTTTAGTCTCCTAGTCATCCTGGACAGCTCTCTGGGTCGAGCTGGCTTAATCCCATGAAGCTTGATCTTACAATCACCACATTTTGAGATAGCTCCACGCTTCTTGCGATATAAATATACCAATTTACCACCAGGGGTCTTGGAGCTGCAATACAACAACGAGTATTATAAGGAAATAATTTTTAACTCAACATTGAATGGATGCAATACTATGGGATTAGATACTCACATTTTCACCTGGTTGGAGGTGGTGTTGTAAGACAACCGACGTCGATATTGCAGACGCTGAACCATCTACAACGGAGAAAGGGTAAATTATATGAATTATGGGCAAGAATACTAATCGAAGGAATGCATATCGCCTTGAGAAATTAGTTGGATTACAGCTGAACAAGTAATAAGCGGTATAGAGCAGGATGGCTTGAGATTTGAGGGAGAGGGTTCCTAGTTGGGAAAAATATCAGCCATATTCACCTTGTTCCGGTCGAAGAGAGAAAGCGTCGACGTAAACAATCTCCTACTCCAAAGAGTTTCGATTCACCAAAAACGACGACGAACACCGACAGACGGGTTATCCACTTCAGATTATGTGCTGTTTATCAGAAATTTATTGTTGATATAGTGTTTCCAATCACCTTACGAGCGATCAGTTGTGATGTCTAGTCTTATTGAATCGTATGAGCACCAGTATTCCAGTATTACTGCTGAAATTACTTCTCACATTGGAAGAGTACCCAATCTAGCGTCAGGTAATGATGGTCAAACGACTATTCACTCTATCATATTTCTCTATTTCATCTCAATTCAAATCCAAATATATTCAACTCAAGCTGTCATATTCCTATTTATGGCATAGGTTTATTGTGGTTATGTATGTAAAATGCATGGCTGCATTAGATGACAATGTTTCTCTGTGCATTATCTAGAAGCCAAGAAAGATGCTATCATTACTATTGAAAAGTTGCTGGAGGAGGCCCGAGAGCTAGTAAGTGACTCGATAAGTCATATCTCATCATAACACAAGACTTTGCTGTAGTATAATATATTACAGCAATTTTGTTCCTCAATAGTTCAGCTCCTGAAGTGTGTATGATTGTTGAAGAGCTCTTACCATCCATTACCATTAGATCATTCGTGACTAGGCTATTATTAGACATCGTACCAGTCGTCATCAGGCAATTAGCAATTAAAATCTTATAACTGTGCTTAGAGGCTTAAATAATTTAAGTTGTTGATGCAATAAAGATAATGCATCATGAATTGATCCATTAAAAACTATACCAAACTTATGTTAAGCTTCATGCGTATTCATAAGCCATTCGTAAAAATTGATTGAGACAAAACTTTGGAAAAAGTATCAAGAATTATGGTCATGCAGAACACAATTTTAGTTTTATGGGACATCAGAGATGGAATATCTACCCAGATTTCTTCAGTTTTGATTTTCTCATAGTGATGCCGCTACTAGTCACTAATGTATATTATTGCCGCGCACCTGACCAATCACAAACCAATCTTTCACACAACAGCCAATCATAAACCAGCCTGCAAACAGGCAGGTGAAAATCCACTCTGCCAGCAGGAAACTTACCAGAAGTCTCTTCAGCAGTCCCATATGGCTGTCTCGATAGAACATTGCTGACTCCAGACCTCACGTAGCAGTCATGTGACTGACTGGTGGCGCCATTACCTGACTGATTTGCCTGTATACTGGAAAAATTTTGTGAGAGGAAATGTTTGCCATCGCAGTACAACCTCGAGTTTTTGCGAGTGTACAATGTCTGTGAGTGTACAATGTCTGTGAGTGTACAATGTCTGTGAGT
>ERZ1740065.1952-NODE-1952-length-12663-cov-10.643639_pt1 | contig 12663 bp, 14 predicted proteins | sample MGYA00581738_ERZ1740065 | MGnify/ENA primary metagenome ERZ1740065 (study PRJEB43018, sample SAMN04849749) | marine metagenome | isolation source: floating plastic debris | place: Pacific Ocean | collected 2008-09-01 | study: EMG produced TPA metagenomics... | reverse complement strand
AAGCTGGCCGAGTCGCACTGGTCAAACCAGTGGCTTACCTCAGATATTCAGTTAATGCTGCAGGTTGATAGCGCCAATCGTCACACCCGCATCTGGTTAAGTGAAACTCAGGCGATCGCCCTGGAAGAACTGCTGCCCCAATCCTGGATGGAGTGATGACGATGCGACTATCTCAAATTTGACATCATTTTCTTTATAGTTCCCATAGAGCCTTTGCTTAAAGGGTTTCAGCCACGACCCCAATCAACCAGTGCAATATAACTTTGCGCCAATCTAAAAGTTTTGTTAAGTTGCAGCTAGTTCGCACTTAAGCGCCATTGGTGCAAGGTTTTCTCACTATGAAACGTTTTCTTGGTATTTTTCCCAAACCGGCTCCGATGCAAGAGACCGCTCGCGTTTATGACTTAAAAACACGGCTAGACTGGGGCGAACCAGCCCTGACCATTGTTGACATCCGCGATCGCGACCTGTTTAATGAGCGACATGTCATGGGCGCTATTTCGCTGCCTATGGATGAGTTAGTTGAGCGCATCCAAGCCACCCTGGAATGCGATCGTGACCTATACATTTACGCCAGCACTGACGAAGAAGCGGCTACCGCCGCTGATGCGCTGCGCTCAGCCGGTTATCAAAAGGTTTCTGTGCTCCGAGGCGGAGTCGCCGCGTGGAAGGCAGCAGGCTTTCAAACCGAGACCGGTGCTTTGTCTGCCGCCTTTTAGGCTGTCACCTTGCGTTGTCGCCGCCAGGTATTAAGGCGGTGACAACATTCAGTCTTTAAGATCAATGCTCAAACACATTGGGATATTGCAGCAGATCAAGAGTGACAAAGGTCGGCAGGCAGCTAAAGCATTCTCTGGCCAGTTGCCACCGGCTTTCTCGTTTGAGCATCTCGATGAGAGACTGCCGAATTTCGTGCAGGTAACGCACATCATTGGCGGCATACCGCAACTGCTCCTCTGAGAGGTTCATCGCGTTACCCCAGTCAGAGCTTTGCTGAGTTTTGTCTAGCTCAACATCGGAAATCTCACGCACCAGTTCCTTCAATCCATGCCTAGGACTGTAGGTGCGGCTTAACTTACTGGCAATTTTGGTACAAAAAACCGGGGCCACCTGAATACCCAAATGATGGCGCAGGGTGGCTAAATCAAACCGGGCAAAGTGAAAAATTTTTTCGGCTGACGAGGCCTCCATCAAGGTTTTAAGGTTAGGCGCTGCGGTCTGGCCCAACTCGATTCTGACCACGGAGACATAACCGGCCTCATCGCAAAGTTGCACGAGGCAAAGCCGATCGCGCCAAGGCAATAAGCCCATCGTTTCCGTATCCACGGCAATCGCGCTCGATGCGAGATAGCGCTGTAGCAGATCATCCGGCAGGTCGCGATCGCACACCTCAAATTGTTCCGGCGAGAGCAGATCACTCACGATAGATTGCCTAATGCTTTGGCCACAGTCTGCACATCTTTATCACCACGGCCCGAGCAGTTAATGACGATACGCTCGTTCGCCGAGAGTTCAGAGCATAGGGTTTCTAAATAAGCGAAGGCGTGTGCCGTTTCTAGCGCAGGAATGATGCCCTCGAGTTGCGACACAAGCTGTAGTGCCGTCAAAGCCTGCTGGTCCGTCACACTGTAATATTCCGCGCGACCAATCTCTTTTAAGTAACTGTGTTCAGGACCCACCCCTGGATAATCCAAACCGGCACTGATGGAATGGGCTTCCTGCACTTGGCCGTTTTCGTCTTGGAGCAAATAGCTCATCGCACCATGTAGAACGCCGACCCGGCCTTGGGTGAGCGTCGCAGCATGTTTACCCGAAAGCACCCCTTCTCCCTCTGCTTCAACGCCAATCATACGCACCGAGGGCTCTTCAATAAAATCGTGAAACAGCCCCATCGCGTTAGATCCCCCACCCACACAAGCCAACAGCAGGTCAGGTAGACCGTTCCACTTTTCGAGACATTGAGCGCGGGTTTCTTGACCAATCACCGCATGAAAATCGCGCACAACCATCGGGTAAGGATGCGGCCCGGCAACTGACCCCAAGATGTAGTGGGTGGTTTCAACATTAGTCACCCAGTCGCGAATCGCTTCCGAGGTGGCGTCTTTTAAAGTGCCCGTCCCGGCAGTCACCGGGCTTACCTCAGCCCCCATCAAGCGCATCCGAAAAACGTTCAGCGCCTGCCGCTCCATATCTTGCACGCCCATATAGATAACGCACTTGATGCCAAACCGAGCACAGACGGTTGCAGTCGCGACGCCATGTTGCCCGGCCCCGGTTTCCGCAATGACGCGGGCCTTCCCCATACGCTTGGCCAACAGTACCTGGCCCAAGGCGTTGTTAATTTTGTGGGCTCCCGTGTGATTCAGATCTTCTCGCTTCAAATAGATCTGAGGACCACTGCCATCTGGCCGCGCATAATGGGCCGTCAACCGCTCAGCAAAATAGAGGGGCGTCGCACGACCAACATAGTCCTTCAGCAGTTCTGCCAACTCCGCTTTGAAGTCAGCATCATCACGATAGCGATAATAGGCGGCTTCAAACTCAGCCAACGCGGGCATGAGGGTCTCAGGCACATACTTGCCCCCAAACTGACCAAAGCGGCCAAGGGGATCGGGTCGAGCCGCGATCGCGAGTGGCTGATCGGCAGAGTTTTGGGTGGAAACCGAAGGTGAAATAGGCGTCTGGGTCACGAGCGTTCAGCGAGGATTAACGGCAATTCGCCCCCATTATACGGAACGAAATCAGCCCCTAAGACTGGATCAAGTTAAGAAAGCCAGAAAGATTCAGGCTCTTGCCCTCTCTCATCAGCTTCAAAGATCCCCCAGGACTATTCGGCAACACCAGCCCAACTAGCTGGAAGAACTATACTCAATCACGCAAAAGGTAGCCCCTTGGGGATCTTGAATCAGGGCAAACTGACCGACAGTTTCTACCTGCATAGGCGGAATCAGCACCTTACCTCCCAGGGCTTCGGCTTGCTCAGCCGTTTTTTTGACATCTTCTACAGTGATGTAGGCTCCCCACATTGGGGGCATATCGGGTTTGTTAGGTGGTGGGGGAGCCATCCCACCAATCTCTTTGCCCGCTACCTCAATCACGGTATAAGGCACGCCAGCAACTGGGCCTTCCTTCAAATGCCAACCCATAAGCTGACCATAAAATTCACGGGCGGCAGGCACATCTGGGGTAATGAGCTCACACCAACTAAAAGCGCCATGCTGTTCAAAAGGATTCATCATTAAATTCCTGCCAGAAATGGGCTCGATATCGAAGCTATTCAAATTCAGAATACACGAACAGTTCAAGCGAACTACCCTCTCAATTCACCAAATATCTGCCCTCTGGAAACGAGTGGGTTAACGGGGTAGAGATTTGCAAGTTCGCCGAAATGCTTGATGAAGAAGCATTGCAACAGTTCAATCAGCCATCCGCACGATGTTCTCTCAGCTGATGGGTTGAACCCGACACTGATGAGTCATCTCTATACACAAAGGCAGAACTTCCTATCAGGAAAGCATTGTGGCGGGGCATCCGAGCGATATACTGATCACGGTGACGCAACGCTTACCTATCGCTGATATCTTGAGGCTTTTGCATGGGCCAGGGAATTGATCTCCAAAGAAGTTTTGTTGAGCTTTTAACTCAGCTCGGGTTGCCGTCTGGAGCGGCACGAGCAATCTGGCTACCGCTACCGATGACGCTGATCTTGATTGCGGCAACGGTCAGCATTTTTGTGACAGTGTGGCTAGAAAGAAAAATCTCGGCAGCGGCCCAACAGAGAATTGGCCCCGAGTACGCCGGTCCCTTAGGCACCCTGCAGGCAGCCGCCGATGGCATTAAGCTGCTGTTTAAAGAAGACATCGTGCCATCTAAGGCTGACCCAATCTTGTTTACCTTAGGGCCAGCCTTAGTCGTTATTCCAGTATTTCTGTCTTATCTCATCGTCCCCTTTGGCCAAAACATGGTCATTACCGACATTGGTGTGGGGATCTTTCTATGGATTGCCTTATCGAGCATCACGCCGATTGGTCTGTTGATGTCGGGCTATTCCTCCAACAACAAATATTCTTTGCTGGGCGGGCTACGGGCGGCAGCGCAATCAATTAGCTATGAGATTCCGCTAGCGCTATCGGTGCTGGCGATCGTCATGATGTCTAACAGCCTCAGCACCATCGATATTGTTGAGCAACAGGCCCAATACGGCATTCTCGGGTGGAATGTCTGGCGTCAGCCAGTGGGCTTTTTAATCTTTTGGGTAGCCGCATTGGCCGAATGTGAGCGTCTCCCGTTTGACCTACCAGAAGCTGAAGAAGAGCTGGTGGCCGGGTACCAAACCGAATATACCGGCATGAAGTTTGGCCTCTTTTATGTCGGCTCCTATGTGAACTTGGTGCTGTCAGCGCTGATCTTCTCAGTTTTATATCTGGGAGGCTGGGAGTTTCCGGTCTCGGTGAGCTGGTTAGCGAGCGTGCTTAACGTCAGTGAAACGACGCCTTGGCTGCAGGTGATTACCGCCGCGATCGGCATTATGATGACGGTAATCAAGGCCTATTTGCTGGTCTTTTTGGCCGTTTTGTTGCGCTGGACGGTGCCTCGGGTACGCATTGACCAACTACTCGACTTGGGTTGGAAATTTCTACTGCCAGTGTCGCTTGTTAATCTGCTGTTAACGGCGGCGCTGAAAATCACCTTCCCTGTGGCCTTCGGGGGATAGATTTCCGCTCATAATTTGCGATTGTTTTTAATAACCCACAGTAAACACACCCATGCTGAACTTTTTAAAGCAAGTTGGTGATTACGCCAAAGAAAGCGTACAAGCCGCCAAATACATTGGTCAGGGGCTGTCTGTGACCTTTGACCACATGAGTCGCCGCCCAGTAACGGTGCAGTATCCCTACGAAAAGGTCATTCCTTCTGAGCGCTATCGGGGTCGAATTCACTTTGAATTTGATAAGTGTATTTCTTGCGAGGTTTGTGTCCGAGTTTGCCCCATCAACCTGCCGGTCGTGGATTGGGACTTTGACAAAGCCACCAAGAAAAAGACCCTGAATCACTACAGCATTGATTTTGGCGTCTGCATTTTTTGTGGCAATTGTGTGGAATATTGCCCGACTAACTGCCTCTCAATGACCGAAGAATATGAGATGGCTTCCTACGATCGCCATGAATTAAATTACGACAACGTGGCCATGGGACGGTTGCCATATAAAGTCACTCAAGATCCAATGGTGACGCCCCTGCGGGAATTCGCTTACCTTCCCGATGGCGTGATCGATCCCCACGAGTTACCAGCCGGTTCTCGGCGGGCGGGTAAGCTGCCCGAAGAGATTCGAGCGGCATCTCAGCCAGCGGCAGAAAAGTCTACCGACTAAGCTGACTTGACTCACCCATTTTGTTTTGATGTCTTAGATGCTGTCGATATGGAGTCACCACTGTGACACTTGCTGAAGGAGTTCAACTGGTATCGTTTGGTTTGCTAGCTATCATGGTCATTGGCACGGCTCTCGGGGTCGTCCTGCTAGCGAACATTGTTTACTCGGCCTTCTTGTTAGGAGGCGTTTTTATCAGCATTGCCGGTCTGTATGTGCTGCTCAATGCTGGTTTTGTAGCCGCAGCGCAAATCTTGATTTACGTAGGCGCAGTCAATATCTTGATTCTGTTTGGGATCATGTTGGTCAACAAAAATCAGCCCTTTTCGCCAGTTAGCCGGGGGTGGATTCGCCTGTTGGCTACTGGAGGTGTTTGTCTGGGCTTGTTTGCTTTGCTAGCAACCGTGGTTTTTGGCACCTCTTGGCAAATTTCGAGCGCTATCCCAGCGGGTGATCAAGCCACCGTGCTAATTGGCATCCATCTATTTAGTGACTTTTTATTGCCATTTGAGCTTGCGTCAGTCTTGCTATTGATGGCGTTGGTCGGAGCGATCGTGTTAGCTCGTCGGGAATTTATCCCTGACGAAAAACCTGCCGATGCTGTTTCGGATGCGTTGACGCTACCCGAGCGCCCTCGCGAATTGGTATCGGCAACGGGCGAGACAACTGAGGATTAACCGCCAGCTTAAAGGCGATGCAAACTGGGTGACGGACGTTTACGTTTCTAAAACATGATTCCTTTAGAGTATTACCTCCTACTAGCAGCGGCACTGTTTTGTATTGGCATTTACGGTCTAGTAACCAGCCGTAACGTGATTCGCGTATTGATGTCGATTGAGCTACTGCTCAACGCAGTCAACCTCAATCTGATGGCGTTTTCTAACTACCTTGATCCGGCGACCGCGACGGGACAAGTATTTGCCGTGTTTGTGATTTCGATCGCGGCAGCTGAGTCGGCGGTGGGCCTAGCGATCATTTTGGCCATCTACCGCAACCGAGACACGGTTGATATGGAAGCCTTTAATCTACTGAAGTGGTAGGCCAGATAAAGCGAGCAAACTCAAGCTTCATCCGTAGAATAAGGGAAAAGTTTTGGGGAGCGATCGCTCTGCTGTGCAGCTAAATCAGGTCATCATCGCCTATAAATCCGGTAACCGGCTCAGTCAAACGCGTGCTGAGCTATGTGCTAAGCAGTTGGCTAATTTAGGCTGCAAAACCCTCGTCGGTCCGAGCGGCCCTCAGGATAATCCGTATCCAGTATTTCTGGCTTCCGCGACGCAGAAAATTGATCTCGCGATTGTGCTGGGGGGAGATGGCACTGCTTTGGCAGCCGCACGGCATCTTTCAGCCGATGGCATTCCCATCTTGGCGATCAATATTGGTGGGCACTTAGGGTTTCTCACAGAGTCGCCAGAAGAGACAGATTTTGAACATATCTGGGAGCGGTTGCTGAACGATCGCTTTGCTGTGCAGCGGCGGATGATGCTACGCGGTCAAGTCTTTGAAGGCCATCGCACGAATTTAGAACCGGTCAGTGACGTCTATCTTGCTTTAAATGAGATGTGCGTCAAGCCTGCCTCGCCAAACCGGATGATCACCTCCATTTTAGAAATGGAAATTGATGGCGAAGTCGTTGACCAATATCAGGGCGATGGTTTGCTCATCAGCACCCCCACCGGCTCAACGGGCTATACCGTGGCGGCTAACGGCCCCATCGTACATCCCGGCATGGATGCGCTCATCGTCACACCAATCTGTCCTCTGAGTTTGTCGAGTCGTCCAATTGTGCTACCGCCAGGTTGTGTTGTGAGCGTCTGGCCCCTAGCCGATCCAGAACACACAACTAAGCTCTGGATGGATGGTGTGCTGGCAACCTCAGTGCTCGCAGGACAACGAATAGACATTCGCATGGCTCACTGTTGGTCAGAGTTTATTATCTTGGCCAAGCACTATTCTTACTACCGCACGCTGCGCAGCAAACTGCAGTGGGCGGGGGCTCGCATCCGCTACGACAACAATCACCGCAATTGAATTGCATCAGTGTCTTCACGATCAGTCGTTGGCGGGCTATTCATGGCTATCTCGGTAGTGCGCTTGCCTTAATCGGGGCTCGTGCCGTCGCCTTGGATATCGTCGCTAATCAACGCGAGAGACTCAATGACAGTCACCGCTTCGTCGACCTCAATGTTTTGACAGGGTGAGAGACCGTCCCAAGCGTTGTTGATGTAAGCCGCTCCCGCAAAGCGATAGAACCCAGTGGTGATCGGCAACCAGTCACTACTCAAGTTGGGCTCGGGAAACTGCGCCTTAAGGTCGGGTGCCATATAGCTGCCATAATTCAGCCCATAGTCAGCTTCATCACTAATCGCAGGCGGATTGACGGCCACCCGATTTTCGGTGGTGGGAGTCCCGCCGATGCCCCCAGAAGCATGTTCAATAACGAAGCAGCGATCGCCCGCATCGCGATACAGAATTTGATAGCTGGAAAAGCGCTCATCCTGAGTGACATTGACTTGTTCAACCAAAAATCCATCAGGAATCGCCGTCGGCAGAACGACCGGCACATCCAAAGCTTTGATCTGGGCTGACTGCTCAGGCGTCAATGAGGCAATAAAAGCCGACTGCGGTGGGGGCGGGGGCACAGCTTCGAAGCCTTGAGTCGTGACTGGCAACGGTGGGTCAGAGTCAGGAGTGGCAACTGGCGCTTCACGGCTACAGGCCGCTAACACTAGACAAAGACTAGTAGTCAGTAGTCCCAGTCGGCGACAGTTATTTAGGCGATCAGGCTTAACCCCTTGGAGCGATCGCAGTGGGTTGGGCTCAAAGAATGGAAGCATCAGTTATGTTCACCGTGGAGTGCAACAACAATGGCGGTGCTATTCATAGAAACAGTAGAATCCATGCACCACTGAAGAAGGTGTGACGGTTATGGATGTACTCGTGACCACACAACTTGTGAGCACCATTCCTGAAGGCTCCGATAGAGCTCCGTAACTAGCGTAATCTGGCAGTCGATGAACCGACTCGCGAGATGCTGCAGTTAGCACGTCCTCGATAAATCGCCAAATTTTATCGCTGCGCCCGTACTAACGCCATCAGCTATGAGCTGAAAGCCAGGTAAAACGATGGTTTCAAGGTCTAAAGACTCAACCCCCCGAAGACTTACAACAGGTGATTGAAGTTAGGATCAGCTCCCAGCGCTTTGACAGCTTTTTTAATGTCTTGGGTACGACTTTTGTGAACGACGAGGGTTGCCTTACCATCCCTCACCACGACGACGTCTTCTAACCCAATGGTGACCACAAGTTCATCATCATCAGAAGTGTAGACGATGCTGCCCGTGGTATCGAGGCCTAAATGTTGGGCCATTTCGACATTGGGATTGTCGGGCGATTTGAGCAGCCGCTCGACCGCATTCCAATCCCCCAAATCGTCCCAGCCAAAATCAACAGGCATGACAAAGGATTTATCGGTTTTTTCCATCACGGCGTAATCGATGCTGAGTTTAGCCAAATCAGCATAGGCATCTACGCCCCGTTCCTGCAGGGGCTGCATGATTTCTGGCGCATAGGTCGCCAGTTCTTGCAGCATGACGCCGGTGGGAAAGATGAACATGCCGCTGTTCCAGCTAAAGCGACCGCTTGCAATAAATTCCTCAGCAGTGCTCTGGTCGGGTTTTTCGGTAAAGCGAGCGACCTTGTAAGCGGTCAAGGAATCAAACGTGCCGACGCCATCCCCCTGCTCGATGTAGCCATAGCCCGTCGCCGGAAAGGCTGGATTAATGCCCAAAGTGGCGATCGCCGATTTTTCAGTGGCCAGTTGAGCAGCAGCGACCAGCGTTTGTCGGTAGGCTGCTTCATCAGCAATCCAATGATCAGCAGGAAAGAAGCCCGCGATCGCCGACTCACCATGACGTTTTGCCACCTCCAACGTGGCCCAAGCAACCGCCGGAGCCGTATCTTTGCCCTCGGGCTCAATCAGCAAATTACTTTCCGGCAAATCAGGTAGCTGCTGCCGAATGCCGTCGGCCAAGTGCGCTGCCGTAATCACCCACAGCGAGTCCCACGTTCCGGTCATCGGCAACAAACGATTGGCAGTGGCTTGCAGTAGACTGAAGCCGCTACCGTCTAAGCACAAAAATTGTTTGGGATGCTGACGGCGACTGACGGGCCAAAATCGCTCTCCTTTTCCGCCTGCTAAAATCACCGGGATGACCGTCGGGGGCATGAGGTTGACACTCCAAATATTGTCCGCCTTATCGTACCCAAAGCCCCCTAGAAGCAGGATATAATCGCCGTAATATTTTGTTTACAATTTCGGAAGTTTATCTGTGGGGGATGATTTCTGAACGGCTCGACTGGGTACTCCTAGGCGAGGTACTGATTTCCCAAATCGTTTTAAGCAGTGTGAGAATCCATGTCGCCGTCTGTAGAACCGCCCCCGAACAAGCTTCCTGCCAATTTTTCTTCACAGTCCCCTTCTCACCTTAAGTCAGCCACTCCGGCAAAATCTCCCGTTGCTCGCGGCGCTCAGTCCTGGTTCCGTCGCCTCGGGTTAACGGTGATCTTTGGCGGTACCGCGATCGCGGCAGCGTTGGGGGGGGCGATCTTAGCCACTTCCCTACCCTTACCAGACTGGGTCTCATCGGAAGTCGGGGAGCCGCTTAATCTGGCCGATCTGTGGCAGTCAGGTTTTCGCTATCGGGTCACCCGCCCAGTCAATATTTTGGTGATGGGCGTCGATGTGCCCGAACCAGGGCAAGACGACGCCGACACCCTGTTCAACGGTCGCTCTGACACGATGCTGATCGCCCGCATCAATGCTGAAGAGAGCACGGTTGGGTTGCTATCGATTCCCCGTGATACCCAAGTCGATATCCCCGGTGAGGGCATTGCCAAGATCAACCATGCCAACTTGGCCGGTGGCCCAGAGCTAGTGGCAGAAACAGTGCAGGCCAACTTTGGCCCCGTGCCGATTGATCGCTACGTGCGGGTCAGTACTGGTGCCCTGAGAGAACTGGTCGATCTGCTGGGCGGAGTCGAGGTGATGGTGCCACAGCGCATGGTTTATCAAGACGTCACCCAGGGGCTATACATTGATTTAGAAGACGGGTGGCAAACGCTTAACGGCGATCAGGCCGAGCAGTTTGCTCGCTATCGCGGCGACGGCAGCGGCGACATTGGCCGAGTACAACGACAGCAAATCCTGATGAAAGCGCTGCGCGAACGATTGACTCATCCGACGGTGATTCCTCGCTTGCCTCAGGTAATGCGCGTCATGATGCGCCATATCGATACCAACCTGACGCTAGAAGAGATTTTGGCCCTGGCCAATGTCGCAATGGAGGTGGAGCCTGAAAACCTGCAGATGGTCATGCTGCCAGGACGCTTTAGCACACCCAATGAGTACATCGCCAGCTATTGGATTTTGGATGCGGCAGCCACTCAGCAGGTGATGAGCAGTTTCTTTGAACTTGAGAATGTGGCGCTGCTGTCCAACGATGACAACCCAGCGATGATCAGCCTACCCATCGCGATTCAAAATGCGTCGGGTGAGCCGCAAGTCGCTCGCGAGGTGGCAGATCACCTCCGCGCAGAAGGCTTCCGCAACGTGTATGTCATCCCCGATTGGCCGAGCGAACTGCAACGCACCCAGGTAATTGCGCAACGGGGCGATCGCGATAGCGCCGAGCTGATGGCTTCAATTTTGGATCTAGGTCGCGTGGTATCTGACTCAACCGGCGATTTACAATCTGAGCTCACGATTCGGGTTGGGCGGGACTGGCTGATGACAACGTCTGAAGCGCAGCCGTAAGCCATCATTGCCCTCAGCGACTCTGGTGGATTCTCTGGCCGGCAGCGATAGCGGATAGACTGCAACTAGATTCGCATGCCGCTTCTGGTTTGGGTCAGACAACAGACCAGACGCAACTGACCCGGCAGGGTCGTGTCTAGCAGTATCCCGGAGTGCTCAAGCAATGGGGAATCGCTATGTGGGATGGGCGGTGAAAGCCGGAGTCATTTTGGCCTTGGCCCTGCTCTGGGTTTTGCTTATCGAATCACCCGCGATCGCAACCGGATGACTGTGTTGATTATTGACGCATCACCAGGGACTATCCATCGCTTTCTCAAGTGCAGGCCAAGCTGTGATATCGGCTAATAGGGAACGGTAGCCCAACACGTTGGGATGTAGGCCATCTGTCGAAACGCGCGATCGCCACCAACTCTCGCCACGACTGAGCCACAGATCAAACAGATCCAGATAGGGAATATTTCGCCGCCGACAGGCTTGCTGAGTGGCTTCTTTGTATCTTGCCTGATCGTTATGGTTGTAGTGCAGCACTTCAGCAAAGGGCATGCGCTCTTCGAGGACGGGCGTCATGCCGATAAATAGAACCGGACATAGCGTCGTTGCCGCTTCTAAAAGCTCATCCGTTTGCGCTTGAAAAACTTCAAGGTCAGTGCAAATACGACCGGTCGGCCGGCTCACCCGCGCCGTATCGTTGAGCCCGACCGATAGCAGCAACAGATCGGGCACCCGGTTTCTAAACTCGCCACGGGTTTGAAATTCTTGAACGAGACGATCGGATACACGTTGCACGGTGTCAGCTCTGACACCTAAATTGTAGATGGCGTGACCGGGAGACTCTGGCTGCAGCCACTGACGTCGCAGACGCTCAACCCAACCGCCCCCTTCAGGGTCACCGTAGCCATAAACCAAACTATCGCCAATCGCCACGATACGCTTCTCTTTTCGGGCATTCACGACCTTGGGCGATCGCGTAAAAGGAGAGGCCGCTACCATGTTTGGAGTTCTCGTTTGCATCAATGAAATCAAGTCACGTTTTACCGTCACTTATGGGAATTTACCATTCTAAAGATTTCTTTTCAATTTTTTAACCTTAGGGACTCGTCTTCGTACGCTTGACAGGCGTGGCACCTATCACCCAAATCTGGCTTTATAACCCTCAATACTAAGCGCGATCACCGACCGCTTTTGCCGCTTATTAAGCGGTTTCAATCTCAACGGATAGTGCGGTCAATCAGCTGCAGTCAAAACCCGTTGACGATGGCAATCAGACAATAGAGCCTCCGATAACAACCTTCAAAATCTGGCAGTCGATACAGTTTTCCTGGCTCAGCCGAATTCTCAGTAGGCTGGCCTAAAAACGGTCAGTAGGGAAGGGAGTTCGCCGCATGGAGAGCGAGATCGCCGCATTGTGAACAAAATTTGTCACTGCAGCGGAATTTGACGGTATCCTTGCCTAGACTTCAACTGTCTATTAGGGCATCGG
>ERZ1740065.1951-NODE-1951-length-12664-cov-10.327782_pt1 | contig 12664 bp, 10 predicted proteins | sample MGYA00581738_ERZ1740065 | MGnify/ENA primary metagenome ERZ1740065 (study PRJEB43018, sample SAMN04849749) | marine metagenome | isolation source: floating plastic debris | place: Pacific Ocean | collected 2008-09-01 | study: EMG produced TPA metagenomics... | reverse complement strand
TCTCCGGGGAGATGCCGACTCGAAACAATTGCTCTCCTATTTCCGATAAAGTCTAAGCAACAAGCTAATCTGATCTTTCAGAACGCTTTTTCTAGGCTCAATTCTAGTCCCACCAAAACGACCTAACGGTGAAGTCCAGGCGCAGAGGGGGATTTCAGCGATAAAAATTAGTGATTCGAATTCCCCTGGGGGTATTATTTCTAGGGTACGACGCTTCAACCCTTGCAATGCTTAAACGCTTACAGGGGCTTAGTTCTGGGCTTTGCTTTTAAATTTATAGCGCTAGCCACTTTGCTTAGAACCATAGGAGCACTCTAGATTCCTAACGCATCATCAAAGTGGCTTCACAGTTTTGTCCTTATTACCTGGAATTAGCAGGCGATGCTGCAAGAGAAGGGACGCTGATTCTCGTTCTCAGGCCGACTAGACCTTGCTCGTTAGATAAAGTGCCTTCGCCCAAGCTTGCCAATTCCCACCACATTAGCAGGCCAAGTGGCATAACCAGGGCTTCCCCTCAGGAGCAACCAGGATTGACAGGGATAGCGTGGAAGGCGACATGTTCTGGATTTCAGGAGTCTTCATCGCAGCGAAGAGGTCAAAAAAGACTTCAACTATTTATGAAAATCATGGATAGTCACAACCACGACCAGAATTTCTCTTGTTGCTTCATCCACTCTCAGATGCAGTTTGCGCCAAGTCCAACGTTTGTTCACGCCCTGCTGAGGGGTTTCCTATTCCCTCTCGTCATAGGTTCTCCTGCCAGATCGGCCATCGATGCGCGGATCCCAGGGGCTTCGATTAACAGTTGACTGACAGGAATCGGATTATCGTGTTGATTTTCCGTGAGACTGAACCCTCTTCATTCCCCCCTAAAGGTAGATGGCGGGATAGAGCACTGAACCACCATAGTTGCCACCGCAACTCCTGCAATAGGAAGTTCAGACACTTTAAAAGTGACGAAAGCAAATTGACACATAGAAACAACGATTAACCACTACTTGGCAATATAATAACTAAGACAATCTAGTTCACCCTCGCCACAGACTGAATGCAATGTCTAGCCAAACCACTCAGAAAAAACAGCGCCCCAAAGCTAGTCAGTTAGACGACAATTGTCGCGTGGCGAATCTATCACCAGTTGCATTAAGTTTGATGGCTGGATTCTTCAAAGTGCTGTCAGAATCGAGTCGGCTGCAAATCGTTTGCGTGCTCAGGGCAGGTCCTAAGAACGTCACTGAAATCATTGAAGCCACTGGCTTAGGTCAGGCGAATGTCTCTAAGCATCTCAAAATGCTGGCTCAAGCAGGGGTTGTTTCTCGCCAACCCCAGGGCGTGTCTGTCTACTATCAGATTGCCAATCCATTTGTATTTGAGCTGTGTGAACTGGTCTGTGATGCACTCTCTATACAAATTGAGCAACAGAACAAACAATTTGAGCAATTAGATCTGAAACGTTGAGGATATGAGTGAGCGTACAGTCCTTAAGCCTATAGAACGGGGCAAATAGGTGGTTTTGATTCACAGTTAAATCTGTGTTAGATCTGTCGCTGATTTCACCTCGGCTCAATCAGCCTCCGTGATCACCTGAACTCCCGGCCCTGATATTTTGGTGCTAAACGTAGCGATCGTAGATCTGCTAATGTGAGTCGCTTGAATCCAGCAGTCCGCTCGAGATTCATCTGTTCAGAAGGCTACAGAGAACGGGAGTCATCTCTCGCTCAGATTGAATCTACAATTCCGAGTCATCACCCCAGTCTTCGCGGGCTTGAGCATCGGCATTGAGCAGGGTTTCGCGCAAATGTTGCCAGTCCACAGTAGATGCCGCTTGGTCTTGCAAGAGACGTCCTTGCTCTAGATAAAGCAGGCGATCGCAAAACTTTCGCGCAAATTCAAGCTGATGGTTACTCATCACAACGGTGAGTCCTTGTTCCTTGACCTGATCTTGAATCGTCGACAAGACGCGGTGAGCGGCCCCTAGATCGAGCGCTGAAGTTGGTTCGTCTAGCAACAATAGCTGAGGCTGCGTAACCAGTGCTCGCGCGATCGCAATTTGTTGCTGCTGCCCGCCCGAAAGTTCCAGTTCGGTTTTGTTGAGCCACTCTTGAGGGATCTGCAATCGGTTAAGGCAATCTGTCACCCGTGCTTCGCGATCGCTCACAGACAACCTTTGCAGCACCAGTGGATAGTGCAAAGCTTGCAACGCTGTCATGCCCAAAAGTCGGCTATCTTGCCCCACCAACATCACCTGTTGGCGTAAATCACAAACAGGTATGGCGGTGATCGGCTGTTGGTTAAAGTAAATCGCGCCCGACGAAGCGCTGCGCAGCCGATTCATGAGCTTGAACAGGGACGATTTTCCTGCCCCCGCAGGCCCTATCAATGCTACAAACTCGCCAGGATAAAGGCCTAAAGAGATTGCGTCTAAAATCGGGGGCATTCCCTGGACTGCTGTCAGGCCAACAGTATCCAATTCGAACAAGGTATTCACTCAGCGGCCCCCGGCAAAGTGAGCCGCAGTCCACAGCGTCCACCCATCGACCACCAATAACAGTAAGCTCAGGCCAAACAAAATGAGATACATCCACGGCTGTGCTAAGGGCTTAACATCACGCGTATCGATCGCGGTGTGAGCCTCAACATGACGCAACAGTTCCGCAAATCCGGCAATGCGCATCGGCAGCAAGTAAGCTTGCTGTCCATCACTTGTGAAGTAATAAACCAGCCCCCCTTGCCCCGTCGTCCGAGGCTTCAAAGCGGTGATATCGTCCCAATTGAGCTGCCACTGACGCCGCAAGATCCACCCAATCCACTGCGGGTAACGCACCGCAATCCCTTCCGGATCAACAAAGACCCGTTCACTCAGCCCACCATAGAGAAAGATGCCGCCGACCACGATGCCGAACTGCAACGCTCGTGCGGGCACTGGGGCGTCGGTCACCGTAGCTAGCGTGGGTAAGGGCAGGGTAAGCGCGACATAAAGCAATAGTAGGGTGATGCGAATTAGCGGCGAGATCCCAAACGACTGGGAACTTAACTGGGGCAACATCGACAATGAAGTAGTCGGAAATTTATTTTCAGGCATGATCGTGGTGAGACCTATCAACCCAGGCAGTAGCCTAGTCTATAGTGATCCGGCAAAAAGGCTTAATACCTTATGCCTTCAGCTTAAAGTTTTTGTGTGCTGTGCAGATCTGGCATGCATATATTGGGTTGCTAAAGCTAGCCTGGCAGAGGCGCTGGAGCCAAGCTCATTTTTTGGGGCGAGTGTTTTGAAAGCGTCCGTTTTTGATGGTCAATTAACCCAGATGGGAATTCTAAACCCAGTGCTTGGGACGCATCATGATTAAACAATCGTAGTAAATAGTATCAAGCTTGGAGGATTTGTCGTCGTGCCCAAAATGCAAGAATTGGCTGAGTCTATGGCTAGTCTGCCCATGCAGGCTACCCCTAACCCCGAGAGAATTGCCGCCACTGAACTACGCCCTTGGGGCTCGTTTACCGTGCTCGAAGAAGGCAGAGGCTACAAAATTAAGCGCATCGAAGTTAAGCCTGGCCATCGCTTGAGCCTGCAAATGCATCACCACCGTAGTGAGCATTGGATCGTGGTTTCCGGTACGGCAAAGGTAACCTGTGGTGATCAGGAGACCCTCCTTTCGACGAATCAATCGACCTATGTACCGCCCTGCACGTCTCACCGGCTAGAAAACTCTGGCGTCATCCCACTGATTCTCATCGAAGTTCAGAACGGTGAATATCTCGGGGAAGACGACATCGTGCGCTATCAAGATGACTATTCGCGCACCGAGAAGAAGTAACGGCATCAATCCCACAACTTCTGCCAATTCCTCAAAATCCGCCCGTGACAAGTGTCATGGGCGGATTTTTTTCTAGCCAATTCCCAAAAAGATGACATCAGGAATGTGATTCCAATAACTGAGTCACCCGCTTTTCCAGCGAGAGGGCGCGTCATACAGTCCACCAAGCTGATGATAAAGAATGGGCAATACTGGGTTCGAATCAGTGACCTCTTCCGTGTGAAGGAAGAGGCTGATCACCCTGAAATCCTTAATTTTCAGAAATTTCAGTTTGGATGAGAGATATTGATAGTCGCAAATAAATAGGGCTTACTAAAAAGCTGAAACTGTCTCAGCACAGAACTTTAAGGACTTATACCAAGTCCGGATACTTGCCCACAATAAAAACCCTTGAAATCCTTTAAATTCATGGATTGCTATTGTGGATGACTAAAAGGACTTCATATCAAAAGAGGATTCTCTTTTGTGGGTAGTGTTGCCTACCTGACTGACGACCATTTTGACGGGTACTAGAGGAATGACATCGGGGACACTACATGGGTGATTTCTCAAAGGGTCTTCTGGGGTCACTCTAGAAAATCATCTCCCTATTCAGCAACACTTAAAAAGTTAAGGCGAAGACCGTGTGAGTCTGGTAGTCACTTGCCGTTGTGGAGATGATCGGAGATTGAGTTCTTGCCATCTCAGACCTAGAAAGGCGGCTGTGGTTAACATAAAACCTGGTTCTTCCATCAAGGTAAAAAGAAAACCGTTAACCAGTACATTTAAGACTAAGAATCTTGACAGATCATCCACACACACTCTGCACCAAACAATTCCCCACAGACACAAGTAAACCCCGAGGCCAAGGAAGCCGACATCGCCCCAAATGCCAGCCCACCCCCAGAACGGCGAAAAGAAACTGGAGTCTAAATAGCTGTCACGCCAGTAGTTCCAAATCGGTTGCACGACTGGATGGGTGGTGGCACCCAGAGGTTGCAGGAGGCTTGCGTAATCGCGAATCATCCAACCGCCAATTCGGCCAACAGTATGCCCTGGCCCTAACCCGAGAAACCAATGCCATATAGAGGTGAAATGGCTGATGATACTCTCAATAGAAAACAGTTTTTGTACAGTAGCGTCCCCATTGGGACCATAGATTTCGGGTCGTATCCAGGTACGATAGGGTCTGAGAAAGTCAACATTATAAATAGCCCAGTAAAATCCATAGATTGACACTGTCGCCAGAGCCACATATTTAATCGTGACTTTCAGATCTTTTACCCGGCTCAAAATTAGTAAGCACCAAGCAACGATACCTACCATAACGACTTGCTTGGCATCTGATATTAAAACGTGGGCAAAGCCTGCAGCTAAAACACACAGACGAAGTTTAATCAGATGTTTGGGGGCACTGACATAATAATAAAGGCCAAAAATCAAGGAGACTGTTGCCCCGACAACATGCCCGCCAGAAGAAACATAAAAGACTCCCTGAATATTATCTTGCAACGTTAAATCAGTGAAGTTGATCACACCGACCGTTAAACCGACCCATTGGATTAATGCTAAAGCTAGGTGAATAATGCCAAACTTGATAATCCAACCTCTGAAAAATTCGAGTCGCTCTCTGCTAAAAGGAATACACACTACGGCGGCCAGAAACAAAAAAGGTTCCGCCTGGATCATATAGTTCAGAAAAATGTTAACTGCTCCTGCTCGATTGAACAGTGCGCTAGCAGTCATCACCCCGAGCAATACATAGAGCCACCGAATCAGAGATCTAACAATGCTAAGGTGCTTTTGGTCAGAAACTCGACAAACTGCTAGGACATAAAGGCAGGCGATCGGAATAATAAAAAAATGAACGAAATTGATTGGCGCAGGAGCCCCAATAGATTCAACAATTCTTGGAAAAAAAGCGCTGGAAAAAGCAATTAGCAGCAATCCAGAACTTGCTAGATAGCCTTTCTCTTTAGAGATGCGATATTGATTTTCGCGAGTAGTGTTAAGCATATAGGAATCCGGATTCATTCATTTAGATGAAACGGGCAAGATGGCTGCCCAAACAAGGTGCTCTACTCAAGAATTTTCATGATTTATGCAAAATCGCGATAGGTACTATTTTTCTCAAAGGGTTAAAAGTTGGCGATTCTGAACTTTTTCGTAGATGCTGATGAGCTGATGATAGTTAGTCTCTTCTGTGTAGTGATCTAAAAAGCGTTGCCTGGCAGCTTGCCGCATGGCTAAATGGTTCGCCGGATTATTCAAAAACCAAGAAACTTTTTGCGCTAATTGCTGAGCGTTAGCGGGTTCGAAATATAAACCCGTCTTGCCGTCGTCAAGGAGTTCAGCGATCGCCCCAATCCGCGAGGCAATCACAGGGGTGCCTTTGGCAAAAGCCTCTATCGCGACTCGGCCAAACGTTTCATACCACTTGGAAGGAAAAATTAAGACACTGGCCTCACCCATCAGGCGATGAACTTCGGCCATGGGTTGCCGTCCCAACCATTCAATAGTCGGGTCGGCATCGGCAGTCTGTTGCACCATATCCGCTAAGGGGCCATCGCCCACGATTTTTAAAGGGAACGGTTGTGGGAGGGTTTGCCAGGCCTCAAGTAAGGTATCTAATCCTTTCTCAACCGAAAGTCTGCCAACATAAAGCGCAAAGTTGCCCTGACCACTACCCACCCCAGGGTCGGGATAAATAAAGTTGGGCTTGACCAAAATTTTCTCAGCGGGTAGACCGCCTTCGACCAGTTTTTGCTTAGCAAACTGAGTCAAGGCAATAAAAACGTTGACCTGCTTAAGCCAGGTTTTTAGGGCGCGATGACTGCTAATCATCGCGGCTACCGCCGCGCTAGCCAGTTGACTTTCTTTGTAGCAGCCATGGACAACCCCGGGATAGGGAATGGGTTTACCCACGCAGTCTTCACACACTTGTCCGTCTCGAAAAAAGAGAGCATTGGGGCACACCAATCGATAATTTCGCAATGTTTGGATGACGGGGACGCCCTCGGCCTGGGCGGCATAGTAGACAGAAGGCGAAATGAGGGGAAAGAAATTTTGTACATGAATCAGATCGTATCGGTGGGTTCTGAGCCGCTGCCGCACGAGATCATATGACTGCTGAGACCAAATCGTTTTGAGGGCCAGGTGGATAGAACTATAGTTTTGAATATCGTGGTTCGTTTCTTCGTAGACATCAACGATATGGCCATGATCTCGCAGCAGCTTTTCTTCTAGTTCTCGCGATTCATCTTCTCCACCCCGAATTTGATATTGGTTGTGAATGCTTAGGATACGCATGGCTGAGGGCTCCTACAGATTTTTGTATAGAGCTGTGTCAGGGCTTTACCTTTGACTTCCCAGGAGAACTGTTCCTGCACGCGTTGTTGACCCGCTTGACCCATTTGGGTTCTCAGATTGGCGTCTGTCGCTAACCGCATCATGGCTTTAGAGAGGCCATCAACCGTTTGATCGAGGGTGTGGGCCGGTACTTTGATCCCGGTTTGGTCAGTGACTTGAACACTCGGCCCCCCTAAATCAAGGCAGATGACCGGGCGACCGGTGGCCATCGCTTCGAGGCAGACCCAGCCGCCAGAGTCGTGGAGACTGGCGTGGACCAGGACATGACATTGACTGAGATGGCGTAACGTTTCTGGTCGGGGCAAGCGGCCCAGAAACTTGACGCGATCGCCCACGCCCAGTTTTTGAGCTAAGGTCTGCAGGTTCGCTTTCTCAGGCCCCTCCCCCAAAATCCAATACTCGGCAGACTCCGCTAGGCTGGCCCTGGCAAACGCCTGAATGCTGAGGTGTAACCCCTTCCAGTGGAGGAGCCGGGCCATGCTGATGAAACGCATCGCGGTGTCCGGAGGCGATGGACATTCAGATAATTGCTGAATTTCCTCGGCAGACAACCCCGACTCGGAATAAACCTCGACATCTGTGGCCCCGATCGCGTGCAGCTGCTGGGCAGTATCCTGAGTGGTTGCCCTGGCTAGCCGACTGCGGCGGGCAGTCATGCGAGTAAAAGGGTCTAACGCCCCGATTTGGTGAGCGATGGCTCTGAGGTACTCATAGAGTTTGGCTCGGAAGCTAAAGTCTGGCCAAAATGCCTTGGGGGCCACTTCACCCCCACCGACCGGTCCCCAAATAAACGGCTGGGGCAGTAACGCCAAAAAGCTGGGGGTGGAATACCTGACGTAGGTAACGTGATGGATGAGGTCAATGGCCACCGCTTGCATCAATTGTTTAGCCGCGAAGAAGGCCCCAATCTGCCAAAAGTAATAGTGGGGAACGTGCGCTGGCGGCAACCAGGCGGCCACGAAGGGGGGAGCGCAATAGACAAAATTTAGATTAGGAATCGGATGTTGGGCCAGTTCGGCCTCAATGGCTGGCTGGTTCTCAGACCGCGTCAACACCCAAACCTGATGATGTTTGGCCAGTTCTTTCACCAGATGCCAACCGACCCCAGGTTCAGAACCCATATTGGGACAGCAGGCGTAGGCCGAGATGAGAATCTTAAGCGCCTTCATAGAGGGTTTATCTACTCAAGTATGTTTTCGTAAACTGCCGCCACGCTTTCAGCATGGCGCTGCCAGGTAAACAACCTGGCGCGATCGCACCCGGCAACGACTAATTTTTGGTATTCGACGGGGTCCTGCTGCAGCCGCTTGATAGCCGTCGCAATCGCCTGGATATCGGTCGGCGGGACTAAGATGCCAGCGTTGCCAACGACTTCTGGCAGCGCCGTCGTGTTCGAGGCAATCACGGGAGTCCCACAGGCCATCGCTTCTGCAGGCGTAATGCCAAACCCTTCGTAAAGCGAAGGCGCAACGAGCACATCGACGGCGTTATACAGTTGCACCAGTTCTGCTTTATCTGGTTTCCCAACATAGGTGACCCAATCCGTAAGGTTTTGCTGGGAAATGTAGGTTTTTTGCTCGCTCGTAAAATCGGCACCCGCCTTTAAAAAGTGAACTCGGTGCCCTGCTTGATGCAGGGCGTCTAGCACCTTGAGCACCGTGCAGATGTTTTTGCGGGGATGATTAGAACCGACGTTGAGTAGGCAGAAGGTCTCAGGGGTCAGGTGGTATCGCGATCGCACCGCCTCAGTCTGGGGTTTAGGGAGGGGGCGAAACTGGGCATCAATCCCGTTGTGGGCAGTTTGCAAAGCATCAGGGGTAACGCCAAAAATGGCCGTCACATCTTTGGCAGTGTGGTGGGAAACGGTAATGATGCGATCGGCCTGACGGATGCCGCGCACTGCGTAGCGCCAGATCCAGGTGCTGAGCAGCGGTAGCTGGGCCTGGTGACTGATATTTTCTGACTGTTTGTAGTTGATCAAATCGTGGCAGGTGACGATGACCCGCCGCTGCTGATGGCACAAACCGTAAACCAAGTGCCCATCACTATGGTCAACCACGTGGAACAGATCGACATCAGCCTGACGCTGCAGTTCTTGAGGCCAGGCCCAGTAGCGTTGATAGTATTTGCTGGCACGCTTAATGGGAGAGCCGTGGTATTCAGCGAAAGTCGGAGTCAGCTCCACAATGGACCACTCGGGTCGCACCTCTCTGAGTCCTTTGACCAGACCATCGGCGTAAACATCCATACTGAACGAGGCATTTAAGGCTCGTCGAACAATGGCAACTCGCATGGGCTTTAGAGGATTCTAATAGGACGTCAGTTCGGGTTAAATAAATCTCAAGCCAAGAGCAGCATCGTTGGGGCACATTTCCCCTCCATGGAGGGGTTAGGGGTGGGTTTTTCAACCATTTTCAATTCCATTCAGACCCACCCTGCCCTGCGGCCACCCCTCCCTGGAGGGGATTGAGTAACGAGTTGACTGAAAATCGTTATCCCGAATTCACGTTAATCGGAGTTTGGGGAGTCGCCTGGGGAGCCGTTTTTGCCGGGTTTGAGCGGGCTTGAATCTGCTTAATGACTTTTAGGAAGGCCTGCAGCTCAAAATTGAGGTCTTGTCCAGCAAAGATTTCCCGCGCTCGATCGCTATACAGGTAGCGAGTTTGCGGATCGGTCAAGGTCAAGATCGCCTGAGTCAAGGCCGCCCCGTTGCCAGAGGGGTACACAAGCCCGTTATAGCGGTGTTGGACGGTGTCACTATAGCCCCAGTTGCCGCAGCGATCGCTCAAAATTGGCGGGCATCCCGCAGCCATCGCTTCTGAAATCACCAGCGGATGCGGGTCGCTCCGAGAGGTCGAAACAAAGACATCCACAGCAGCATAGTGCAGGGGCAACTTGCTCTGATTGACAAACCCGATATTCACAACTTCGCCATTCATTTCGGCCAGTCGTCGATCAATCGCCGGGGCCAGTTCTCCCCCGCCAATCATGACGCCGCGCACCCGCGCATCTTGTTGGTGAGCCCGGGCAATCGCCTCGATAAACTCAAAGGGATTTTTGCGCTCGATGTATTTGCCGGTAAAGCAATAGAGAATGGTGTGCTCATCCCAACTAAGGCTTTGGCGCAGGCGCTGAATTTCGTCCTGGTTTTGGGCAATGGTGGTTTCGTAGCGATCGCGATCGACCGGGTAGCAGCCCCGCACCACCACATCCGGAGAAACGCCATAGTGACGCAGGTAAATCTCATTGTGGTCGCCACTCGAAATCCAGTAGTCGGCGAGGTTATACATCCAGGGATACAGCGCCGCCTTAGACAACCGCCGCAGCGAGCTTTGTTGGGCATCAGTAATGACCGTGGCATCGTTTTGCATGATGATGGGGATGCCCCGCAGCTTACACAGCAGAATGGTCAGGCGGTAAGAGAGGGTATAAAAACTGGGCAAGAAAACGGCGTCGACCTGGGCTCGGGTCAGACGATTGATCAGCGCCGGGTTCAACAATCCTTTGGTCGTTTCGGAAGCCGTTTGCCCCGTCCAGGTCTTTAAGAACTCGTGCGGATAGCCGCTGAGCAGGTCTACATCCCAAGGTTCGGTGCTGCCCAGTTGGCGATCGCCGCCGGTTTGGTTTTCGTTGCACAGATAAAATGTCTGAACCGATAGCCCCGGCTGTTGATTCAACTCTCGCCACAAAGGCGCATGGTGTTGAGTGGGATGGGTAAAAACGACCCCCAGGCGAAAGGGTTTAGTCATAGCAGTTCCAATGAGTGTAATATCAGCAAAACGAAGCAAAGAATCGTCTATTTCCTAGATGTAGCAAGCCCTATGTGCAGCTAATAAGCAGCGTATTTTCTTAGGACATCGGCAACCCTGCTGACCAAATTCACGTAATATAAAATCCCGCATGAATGTCAGCAGTGATGGATAATCCAGGTCATTTAGAAGCACCCTAAACTGGTAGATCACTGAATCCATGAAGTCAAATCTTTAGCAATCAGCGTTTGCAACTGGAGGATATCATCTCTGTATTCGAGCATGAGTTGATGACGAGTTTCTGGATTGAGCTTTGGCTTTTTACCAATGTTCCAGGCTTTGATTTTTGCGGCGACAGTGTGCCTAAGCTCTTTCGGCACAACTGCTTGAATCGTGCTCCTAAACACATTTTTTTGCGAAAAGAATTTTTGTAGCATCCGGCTCTTAGGCATGCCAGAAACATTCTGGCGGGTCATGTCAGGCACAAAGTCGCGATCGACACCTAAAAAGTCGTAAATATCGGTCAACACGACATGGTTATCTTGTTTGAATTCATCAAACAGATAGATCTTGATCTGTTCCGGATCAAATAGCTCGAAATAGGGTTTGAGTTGGCGATAGTAGTATCCGGCTTCTCGGTAGTGCCAGAGGTGTGCCCAGTTATTTTGTATCCTTTCGGGTTCTGCCTTCAGAGCAGACTCGAAAGAAAGCGTTTCATAATCCTCTCTTTGCAAGTGGGTATAGCAAGAAAAGGCTCGATCGGCCGGATTTCTTAAAATGACGATGAGCTTCGCATCGGGAACATAATGTTTAATGCGCCTAGCAGCCTTTTCACTATAAAGATAAAGCGGGGAAGCTTCACCAATGGCAATTTCGTTAGTCACATTCGCAAATAAGTTTTTATATGCTTCTAGGGTGGTAATTGAATTGTAATTAATGGCTGAGTCGGGATTTTGAAAGTTTAGGAATTCCCCTTCTAACGCAAAAAATCTCGGCTCTTTGAGATCAGGCATAAAGATTTGCGGATGCTGCTTGAGGTAATAGTGGAGAGAACTGGTCCCCCCCTTAGCTGAGCCAATAATTAAGAAGTTAGGTAAGGTCATAAATGCGAGTCTCTTTATAAGCAGGTAAAGCAATCAGTGGGCACATCGTAAGTTTATAAATTCATCAATGTTAGGGCGGGTATTTTGTCCGCGAGCAGGAATAGAAAATAATGACTAATTTCACTAGTGTCTCAACTAATTGCGGTTCGAAATCGGGTCAAAATCTGTTGAATCGGTTTAGGTCTAAACTGAGGGGCTAGTAACCACACAATGGCGGGTTTAGCCAGCGGACGGGGCATCATTCCCACCCAGATAAACCACAGGCTATACAGCAGTTTTTTAGAACTGTTGAAACCGGAATATTTCAAAATGGCGCGAATCCCCCAATAGCTCAGCGCGATCGCCCGATCAGTGGTCACAGGATGCTGATCAGGCTCTAGCTTGAGGGAGGCTAGCCGGGACCAAACTCGACCAAAGAATCGATATTCCAGATCAGAGGGAACGGTGTAGCCCAGCGCTGCAGCCCGGTTTTTCAGTAATTCGCAGCGCTGGATGTCATGGCGAATGAATCGCCGGAAGCGATCGCAGCTAAAGGTCGCTAAGGCCCATTGGTTGTTGGTGTGAATGCGGTAGTTGCCCAAGGGCTCCTCAATGGCCTCGACCTGGCCATACAGCGGTATGAGCACCGAGAGATAGTCATCGGCAGTCG
>ERZ1740065.1950-NODE-1950-length-12670-cov-10.973841_pt1 | contig 12670 bp, 15 predicted proteins | sample MGYA00581738_ERZ1740065 | MGnify/ENA primary metagenome ERZ1740065 (study PRJEB43018, sample SAMN04849749) | marine metagenome | isolation source: floating plastic debris | place: Pacific Ocean | collected 2008-09-01 | study: EMG produced TPA metagenomics... | reverse complement strand
CCCCTCTCTTCTCTTCTTCTTCTGTCTCTGCCTTTGTCTCTTCGTTTTTTTCGAGTGAGAGGTGTGGAGCAGAGAGGCAGAGAGGAGTGGAGCAGTGAGGCAGAGAGGATTGGAGCAGAGAGGCAGAGAGGAGTGGAGCGAGCCAGGGGAGGGCCTGGGGAGGGCCAGGGGAGGGCGGGAGAAAGATTGCGGGAGAAAGCCAGCGGAATCAGCACCAGCCCATGCCTCACTGCTGCTGTTGTAGGTATACATTTGCATAACGACTGGTTGATCTTTTGCAGACGTTAGAACTGGCCCGCAATCCGGCAGCGATGCAGGAGATGATGAGGCAGCAAGACCGCGCCATGAGCAATCTTGAGGTAATTGGGAGTTATCATACCCTGAAATGTTGAGTGAGTTGTATAAGCGCACTGTGTTTTCATTGCTCTCAGTCTTTGCCGGGCGGAATGAACCACTTACAAAGGATATACAGAGATATACAAGAGCCTCTGATGAGCGCTACTGGCTCTCCAAACCCATTTGCAGCTCTCGCCAACAGCTCCGGTTAGTCCTTGACCCTTTGGTCCCTAGTCCAAGTTCTGTGTGGTGCATGTATGATTTCTGTCTTCAGGTGGCACCACTGGCCCAAACCCCCAGGAGGGACGCGAGAACAACGACCCGCTACCGAACCCTTGGGCAGCCAGGTCCGCGACTACGACAACCTCAAGCAATAGCAGCACCACGAGCAGCAGCGCCACGCCAGCAGGAGGGAGCGACTCCACGTCCTGTAAGAGTCTAACCATTCCTATCAGCCATGTAGAATTCTACTGAAATCTGAAATCTATCTTCGCTGCGGATTATTGTCAGTCCTGACTCGCATTATCGAAAGTATTGCTCACCTGTTGAGGACAAGCAAAGCTTTGTAATTAAGTCAGAGTTGTCTTCTTTTTCCTTTTTGATGTGAACATCTGTACCTATCAATCATTTCCACGCGATACATAGCGCCATTTTCAGGCCACACAAGGGGGAGAAGATAATTCTTGTTTGTTCCAATGCCCTACCACTTTAGTTGGCAATGTTGGACCCTGGTTTGGAGTTGCCTGCCCTTTCCATAATGTACACATGACGTAGGGCAATTTTATCTCGCTTGCTGCTGTGTTGTATAAGCGTCTGGTTTTGCAGCCATGTTCGGCAGCCCAGGCGTACAGTCCATGGTCAATCAGATGATGCAGAACCCGCAGCTCATGCAGAATATGATGTCATCGCCGTACGTGCAGACGATGATGAACCAGATGATGAGTAACCCGGAGATGGCCAATCAGATCTTGGCTAACAACCCGCTGTTCGCGAGCAACCCTCAGCTCGCCGATTCCATGCGCCAAAACATGCCGCAGATGATGGAGCGGGTAAGCTGTAGCGGACTGGTTCTGTTGGCAGTGGCTGGTTCCATTGGTAGTGGCGGCTGCTCCCGTTACATCCAGGTCATTGGCACTTGTAGATGCGCAGTCCAGAGATGCAAAGCATGTTGACTAACCCGCGGGCAATGGAGGCCATGATGCAGATACAGCGTGGACTGCAGCAGCTTCAGCAGGAGGCACCCGGCCTCATCAGCACACCCGGGTAAGCAACCAGTATAGATATCAAGCAACCAATATAGACATCGACTGCAGACTCTGCGTAGCTGCATATGTTGAGGGTTATAGATGTCAATGGGTGCATAAGTTGTTCTGTCAATGATCTGTCAACTATGGCCTATGTCCATCATTACGTGGTCATCGAGTTCACTAACACAAATCTAGTCTGGGTTTCTGTACTGGCACTATTACTAGTGAGCAGACGTATCTCTGTGTCCAGCAGACGTATCCAGGGATCATCGCCGAATCTCGTGTGTTCGCAGGCGTATCTCTGTGTGTGCAGACACCAGCTGTCCCATTGGCCGACTGTGTAGTTGATTATTGATGTTGAGATGCCCAACCCAGGATAATTGCTGACATACGAGAAGTCTGGGCACATCCATCACTGCAGATCATGGCTGCTTGTTTGTTTACATCAACATGACTTGGTTACTGGCCTACCACTAATGCTACAAGCTGCTCCCATCTCATTCCCCCACTCAGCGATGTAATTCACTGATGTAACTACTACTTTTTGCCACATAGCCAGAAAAACGATCTACTTTTTCACCGCCTGATGTAAATGTAAATTCGGCTGCTGTGGGAGAGAGCTTTGTGTTGTTAGTTTCAAGTTTGACCGGTCAAGAATGTCTCAGTGGCACCCGCCGACCTGTCCTGATTTGTTCATGAGATTTAAATCAAGTGATCGCTTCCTGATTTTCGTGATAGTACGTGTCTCTCCGTTTGATGGATGGCATAGAAGGTATTAGTTTTCCTAGACACGCTGGTTCCAACTAGCCAACTGCAGCGGGTGTCAGAACCTACTGAGGCACCAATAGCTATCAGTTAGCTATCAGTTAGCTATCAGTCTCCTCTGGCTTTATGTCCCTCGCATAACATCAGAGATCATCAACGACTGATGATCCCTGATAGCATTAGTCCTTCCTCCATCTGTGGTGTCCTGACTGTGATTGATGAAGAGCTGACATTGCCTGGCGCTCATTATGACAGTCTTTGTCACTCTTTTACAGTTTGGTGCCAGGATTCCCCCAGTCCACAGGGTCGCCAGTCACTGCGCCCACAACTGTAACTACTAACACACCAGCAACATCTGCTACAGAAGGTACCACCAGCACTGCAGCCACCAGCACCGCAGCCACCACCACAGCAACCACTACCTTACCATCAGTCGGTGGGCAGGCGGGCCAAGCACCCAACGCAGACATGGCCAATATGATGGCTCAGATGGTAAATCAGCCTCTCATATGATCCTAGCTGCTCCGTAATTCTATCCACTGACAAATATACTCCATATAGCTCGGCATGATGAGTGCTGGAGGAGGAGGGACTGGTGTGAACCCAGCCGCCTCCCAGCCTCCAGAGCAGAGGTTTGCGTCTCAACTCGAGCAGTTGGCCAACATGGGATTCGTGAACAGACAAGACAACATACAAGGTATCTCTCCCTCCTCCCTGTTCGCAGTACACCGATCACTGCTGGCGTCATGTCTCTGAGTACTGTCTCAGTGTGGAACAGCTAGTTATAAATCTCGTTTCTTTTGCAGCACTGCTGGCCACATTTGGAGACCTGAGTGCAGCAATAGATCGGTTGTTGTCACAACGATGACACACGTCATAGTCAACAGTTTCATATGATTGGGCGGAGTGCTTGTCACCACGGCCTCCTCCACTACACACTCCAGTAGATACCACTCGCTACTCATTATCACCAGACTGTGTTACCATACTAATAATAATCTGTAACCTCACCATGTGGATTAAAGCACTACTCTCCAACTGTCAAGATTATTTTACCTTGAATAAATTTATGGAGTAACGGACATCGTTGCAGTGTGTGACAGACATCGGGACTGGCCGTGTTGTATTGATTAGAGCTGTAGGAGATATTCATAGATTCGTCTGTGAGGTACGAATACCAGCGTATTGCATTGATTATGGCGCAATGTGGGCTAGCGTCACAAGATTTATTTGTAAAAAATTGTCAGTGAGATTACAGAAAGATCACAATAATCCAGTGATCCCAAACCATGCTCAACGAGTAGAAAAACAAAATCAAACAAAGAGACTACTACAGTATTAGCCATCTATGGAGCTATAACTACCACAAGTGAGAGAGAGGGTACACAATTAACAACCCAGTGGACTGCTGAGGGTACTCGTTGAGCGTGGGGACCGCCGTAAGGAAAGGTAACTATCACTAACAGGCTGCTTATATAGAAACTGAGAGAAATACAAACTATAATGGCTACAAATACAAACACGTTTTTTGGCAAGAGTTCTACCTTAGATAAACTTTATGAAGAATATTAGATTTGATGCTGGGGTCGGAGATCGTTCCTCCAGAGCGCGGCTCATGCTGGCGCCCTCTAGTGGTTGTTCTGGAAGTAAGATTTGCTGCCCTTCACGTCTGGCTTCATGGTTGAGTCTCCGGGTTTCCATCCAGCCGGACAAACCTCGCCGTGTTCATCAGTGAACTGGAATGCCTGCACTAGACGCAGCACCTCGTCCACCGAGCGGCCAACAGGCAGGTCGTTGATGGTGATCTGCCTCAGGTTGCCTTTACCATCGATGATAAACAAACCTCTAAATGAGACACCTGGCGGGAGGAGACAAAGAACGCTGAGCCTGTTGTCATCATTAATATAAGGCTTATCCATTCACATTCTTGACTAACCGTCATCCTCCTTATACACTCCATAAGCCTTGGAGATTTCGCACGTCTTGTCTGCAAGCAGTGGGATGTCCATACTGCCAAGGCCTCCCTGCTTGCGAGGAGTGTTAGTCCACGCCAGATGGGAGAAGTGGGAATCCGTGGAGCACGCAACCACCTGCAATAGAAATCCCTAGTGACTGTGCGCCACTGCATCAAACGTCAACAACAACTAATGATCGTCTTCGGCCAGTGAAATAACCACAAGAATAGACCACAACGCTCCGCAAGTGCCTCTCACTATGGCCAATAACGTCACATGAGAGCCGAAACAGCTTCTAGCGTCTGGCTCTTCCTTACCTCACAGTTGATAGCTCTGAACTCCTTTGCGCGATCACTGAAAGCGATGATCTCTGTAGGGCAGACGAAGGTGCTGGAAAAGAATTAATTAGCCCCATTTAGCAAGCAAAACTCGATATTAATCAATTAAATGTAACAAAATACGCTAAATCTACTTACAAATCTAACGGATAGAAAAAGAAAACCAAGTATTTTCCTTTGTAGTCTGCTAGCTTTATCTCTTTGAACAAGCCATCAACAACGGCAGTGCCTTTGAACGCCGGTGCTGGCTTCGTGAGCGCAAGTTGTCCTATTTGAGCAGTCATTCTGTCAGTGGTTGCGGCCGGATTCCACGCGGTATCTAGAACAGAAGATAAGAGTACTTTCCACACTACCACGACACCTTCGAGTTCCCTACACGCTGAATTTTCTCTCCATGTGTTTCACTTTCATACCAGAATATGACTTCAACGAACATGTCTATCAAGCCTTATCATTCTGAGCACTATCATGGGTCCTAAATGACGCGAAATTGAAGGAAATTCAACATTACAAAAGGCGGCTAGCGGATGGCTTTGTCCTAAATAGCCTATAAAATAAGAGTTACATAACTGGATATCTAGCTCGCTAGACTATCGAGATGTAATTTAAGTTTAGTCAGAAGAGAGAAACACATGAAACTAGGAATATACTGTATACCACTGACACTAAATGAGATTCTCAGGGGTTTCATCAAAGCTGGATGAAAAATGTCTCAGAAACCGCGTGTCCAAATCGACTACGATAGTAGCAGCGGGAGCAGGTGGAACTCACATGGCAACCTCCAGTCAACGAATGAGAACTCGTCATTCACTGATTCTGAATCGTAAGCGTTCGTTAGTGTCCGTGAGATCGAATATCTAGTCTTTCATTGGCTCATTCCTAAGTTCCTCACAGCGACTCCATTTAGTTGTTTTCTGATATTTCTTGTTGAAAAAACTTTCCTCTTATCGATCTGACTTATCACCGGTTTCCTTCATCTGATTTTGTCCTCATCAATCTACCCTTATTGTTAGAGCATCAGAATGGCTGGTATTGCCAATATCCCAGACGAACTGGTTCAGCTGGATGACAAAGGTAGAGCCACGAACGCCCGGGAGATCATGTGTCAGTATTGTGGCAGTAAGATACTATTGCGTTGCAAAGCAGAACTTGTGAACAAGCCGGTGAGCGCCTTATTCCTCTCAACAGTATACATGTAGCTGTACGACTATTGATTCGTCTCGGTAGGGAATGGATGATATGAAAAGCAGGCCTTTTCATAGGAAAAAATTATACATACAAAACGAATGAACTAACAGTCTGTGAACTGATTTTTCACCAATTGGTAACAAAAGCTTTGCCATCCTGTTGTCTGATGCTATGGTTGGTTAATATTTGACATGATTCAGCAGCGGCTAACATGGTCACTTCGACAACCATCCAAATATCTTCTTACTATCTTCTGACTATGAATATGGATAAAAATCTTAAACTCAATATATGTTTGGGGAGAATCTTCCAGCCCTCCTTGAATGACGCTTTGTACTGTTGAGCACAGAGCTGGGAAAAGTTGCAGTTTTCAAAATTCAAACCAAGTCTCAAGTCATTGTCTGTAGAATTCAAAGTCAAGTGAAGTATTTCCTCTTGAACTTGTTCCAAGTGTCAAGGCATTGGAGTCTAAGCGAAGTCAAAGTAAGAATTACTGGAGGTTGTAGTTGTACACGAGATGCAGTAATGTATGTAAGCAATGGCTGCTGTTACTAAAAAACCATGTGAGTGCATAGGTATTGAGCAGTGGACCCGGATAAGGTCAAGGAGACACCAATGTGGCTAAAGATAGATGGTAGTCTGAGCCAAGGCGCTCATAGCACAGGACTGAAGTTGAGTTGATAAAGTGAAGTGGCGTGAAAGTATTGGGTCAAAGGTGGAATATCTAGCATTTACAAGTCTGAAGTGCTGAATTTAGTGACTAGAGTGAAGTTGAACAACTTGAGTTCTCAGATCTGGGTGAAGATTAGCGCGTGTAAAGAATTTTTCCTGTTGTACATGGGAGAATTGATTTGCGCGAATGGTGCTGATGATGTAATGCACAGTCAGACAAAACCCTAGTCTCATTGTGTACTGACTCAACACCATGAATCCAAACAACGCTTGCTCTCTACAGCCTGATTTTATCTCTCAGCAGCACCATTAACAGAACACTTCCACCAGAAGTTAACTTTCAAATTTGATTGACTGGATATGGAGAACGAGTGTACATATTACTGTACTGGAAGAGAGAAAGAGTGTACAAATTACTGTACTGGAGGAGAGAAAGAGTGTACAGATTACTGTACTGGAGGAGAGGAGTGTACAGATTACTGTACTGGAGGAGAGAAAGAGTGTACAGATTACTGTACTGGAGGAGAGGAGTGTACAGATTACTGTACTGGAGGAGAGAAAGAGTGTACAGATTACTGTACTGAAGGCGGAAGGTTTTCAAGGCAAATGAACGATTATAAGAAAGAATAGTCCAACTGTTGATAAAAGCATACATACATACATACATACATACATACATACATACATACATACACGCACGCACGCACGCACGCACACACACACATACATACATACATAGCAATCCATAGAGGAACGTAAGGAACACCAGTCTCAGGGCCAGATGCAGCCAACCTACTCTGCCAAAATTAATAAGACAACATTAGGAGAGAGAAACTTACCTCACTCAGTGATATCTGTAACTGAACTCAACCAGAAACCTCAGACACTCATATTTAATCACAGATTGATATCTGTTATCTGCGCCAGCTGCCTCGCGTCAATGCCAGAATTCTAACCAGCGATTTCGACAGTGACAGCGATTGGATGATCTGGTCGGCAGCTGTTAGCATCTCCTTGAATCAGTCAAATATTCCCCTTGTTGTTGGTTGGTGTGCCATCTCTATCAGGTAGTTGATCCCAAGCATCTGGCGGTTGTGAACCGGAACACGTTATTTTATCTGCTCACCGTGGCTCTTGCTGATACAGTTCCCTTACTCTCCACCTGGGAGAATGTCAAACAACTTATTATTGATGGGTCGGTGACACCTGTATGAATAGCTGAAGAGGAGACATGATAGCCTATGGACCAGAATGGGACAGCTGAACTAAAACGAAAGAGTGAGATTGACAAGAATGATGTGATACAAGTTTCACGTACTGTTTCACGTAGCAAAATGAACTACCCCGTACACAAACTCTAAAAATGTTGGATATTAGAAAACAGCACTGTCCATCTCGTGGTTACTATTTAGGAGTTGTCATTCCATTGATTATTGTACACAGATGCATAGATTTTATGCAGTGAGGTTTTCAGTATTTGCAACTGGAAGTTGCCGTTTACTACCACTTGTTCAGCCATGTGATTCGTTGGCCGCAGAAGACAGCAGACCTATAAACAATTTCCTTGCACTCCCTCTCAGTTTTGAAATGGACATTTTGTGAAATGCGGGAGAGTTGTTGAATTGTCAATTTGGCAATAAAAGTTGTTTTACTGTACGTTAGAGCTCAGATATTTTTAGTTGATTAGGATTTAAAGATAGAAGCAGTTTCATATACTGTGGAACCGGATTTGATGGCGACCGTCTAACAGCTGGAAAAATAGCGACGAGAAACGATCGCTATTGTTGGAATTTGCTATAGAAATTATACCCATTATACCTTATGTAGGAGTTGTCTTCCCATTTATGGGATCACTATCATTCTTATTTCTTGATGATTTTGAAGGAAACACTAACATTTCTGTCGCTATCAAATCCAGTTCTACAGTATCCTAGTTCCTCCTCAGAAACTTGAGTACATGAGTAACAATCTTACATATTCATTCATGGAGTTGTACTCACCATGGCTCTCTCATCCAGACAGAACTCCCTCACATGACGCTGAAGGCCAAGCCAGCGGGAGGCACAGAGATGGAGACAGACAGCCTTGATGCTTTCTGGTTGGTCAAAGACATGTTCACCTTTGAGAACATTGGCTTCTCTAACGCGGTAGACGGCACTAAATACCTCATTTGTGCGGACTGTGAGCAAGGGCCCGTAGGCTGGTGCCTGGACAGTGATAGGAACACACTCTATGTCGCTCACGATCGAATCAAGTACAACTAAATTAATGTCATGTATCTTTAATCCTGTTTTTGGAAACAATGAGACACTCGTATTTTATAACAAAATTTTTGCTCTTGATGTAATTTCGTCGACAAGAAAGAATGAATATTCATGAATCTACAAATTTCAGTAATGCTTTATTTGCTCTTACACTGTATGAATGGGTAAATCATTGAGTCGTCTGTTGTCCCCCCCTCTCCCATCCAGATGCTTACAGTTTTCAGGCTACTGTCTCTGTTACCTTCATCTATTGCGTGCTGTCATGCGTATGATTGTTTTCGTTTTCCTTGCCAAGTCTCAGCCTACTGGGAATCGATCCCATGTGGTGTGAAATGTTGCGGATGGCACGCCTAGTCAGTGATGGCAGGTGCACAAGGCCAGTCCATCCAGTTAATATTGTCACGCGGCCAGTCAATAATAGAACTCTTTCCTTGAATAGATGGGTCATCGCTACGGTCACTCACTCCATGAGGAGTTCAAATGCGCGTTTCTACCTGCTACTACTTCATTTCTACTCTATTACCTGCTAATTACTTGGAACATAGAAGACAATTTAATTTGATGCTTACGAACTCGTAAGAAATATCGCTTGGCTTACTTATGCGGTCATCTGGGGAAAAAATATTCATACGTCGGGAGTAGCAGAGCGTCCGCAACCAAACCCGCGTACTCCACCCAGCAGTAGAGATTTAGCCTGAGTCAAATACATGCTGCTCTCTCCCTAATACAGAGTGATAACCCCCCCCCTCCCCCCCCAATCTCAGAAGGTTGACACGTCTTAGTCTGTTTGTTTCTACATTGAGAGAAGTTGGTGATATTATTTGTAGGAATGAGATGTCATGTCTAGACTCGTTTGTTCATTGATATCATTCTTTTTGCTCTTATTCTTGTCGAAGGTTCAGCTGCTGTGATTCGCGGAGAGATTGTATTTACTTTATCTATCATACCCAGTACGGATTTCCTTTACGGCTCGGTTGGCAGCATTGCGTCGATAATTCGTCATTAATCTAGCCTATCCTTTATTGGTCACTAACACTCTTAAGCTGATGGACTGTAGAAACTGCTAATGTTTGTCTGATATCGGTTGGCTATAAACCAGGAGAGTTTGGTGCTGTCACGCCATAATTCAGCCGGATTCGGATGCGCTGACAGCTTCAATACGTCAGCATCATGATGAGCCAATACAGCGATCGAGGTATAAAATAGTTTTATTCATTTCTGTTACGATCAATTCGATGTTTTTTATTATTTTGGTAGATGAAATCAAGAGTGATTCGACGAAAACTGATGCCGCAATGAAATCGCGCCGAGTTCTGCGTCGAGGTCACAGCGAAGGTCACTACTTGTATGAGGAGTACACCATGAAGGGTAATGGCAGCAGCGTCAATCAGACGCATCGCTTTAACTTTGGTTGCGGTGGCCGTGGCTGGGACCATCTCGAACAACTGTTCAGTCGAGGTGTGAGATCAGCTCGTCTCCTGTTGCATGGCTTCTCTCTTTCTTGACGCACTGCTGTCACTATGTCGACCCCGCTAATCCCCAGCTCATGTATTACCGCCGTTGTTGCAACCAACATCACAGTCAGTGCAGCCATCTCTGCTCTATCCATCGCCAGCGGAGTTTGGACAGGGCTCAAAAGGTTTGTTCCATGGCAAATGACAGTTTTTCTGGCTGTGACGGTTGCGATGATGCTGTCATACATGAACAGGTAGCATCTAGCATTGGCATTAGCATTTGGCGTTGGAATTTCCATCTGCCATGCTCTAAAAATTGCCTGTGCATGTTGACAGATCTACTTCCCGCTCTTGGTGGAGAGCAGAAGACAGAAGAGTTCTTCCTCACTCTGAGTCATATGCTCATCGACTACATGAACAAGCAGCTCGACCGCAGTACCAAGGTCTGAATTCAATGAATCCTCCCACCACCAAGTGTGACTTCTGTTTCAGCCAATCATAAGAGCTCTACTAGTCTGTAGATGGAGCGAGGTTGTACATTTCAGTGGTAGAATTGTAGGAAAGGAATTGATGCAAATCAAAGTGTAAATTTACCTTGTGTACTGTTTCATTAAATTTTAATGAATATCTATAGAAAACTAGATTCACAATCAGTTTGTAGTTTCTGCACTGTGATGAATCTTTTGTTTTTAATTACGCTTGAGAATGTGATATGCTTCAATTGATTCAACTGATTGGACTGAAGGACTGTTTGTGTTCGGATTTAAGCTGAATTTTGAACCGTCCAACATCTCTCTCCATCCCTCCTTCCTCCCTCCTTCTCTCCCCCTCCTTCTCTCCCCCTCCTTCTCCCTCTCCTCATCCCCTTCTTCCCTCCCCTCCTTCCCTCCCCTCCCTTCCCTCCTTCCCTCCTATTTATGTTTGGATTTAAGCTACGCATCCAGCCTCCCTTTCTCTCTCCCTCTCCCCTTCGCCAAGTATCTGTCACAATCCCATGAACCATTCCTCCTGTGTCATTTGATATATTCTCTCCTCCATTTGCTCACACAGAGAGATTCAATAGCTCTGGCAGGTTATGAAGTTGTGTGCGACTGTCGCCATTGAATTGATCGATACGATCTTCTATTAGCAGCTATTGCCAGAAGGTGCTGCTTGTAGTAAAGTTTAGGCATGTTTATGTTTAGGTTCTTGACTTCCACCATCCACATCACCTGAAGGAGATGATGTCACACTGCCTCGACATCCCCACTGACGGCGTCTCGCTCGAGCAACTCCTCAGCGACTGTAAGGAGACCATGAAATATGGCGTAAGGACGGGCCATCCGCGTTTCTTCAATCAACTCTCCAGTGGCCTTGACCTGATATCTGTGGCTGGCGAATGGCTGACAGCTACCGTCAACACTAACATGTGAGTAATAAATGGATTATGATATGCAGGTGAAATTTTGAATTGAAACTTATTTGTTGTTTTTGTCGCTATGGTAACCAGGTTTACGTATGAGATTGCTCCGACGTTCACCCTGATGGAGGAAATCGTCCTGCAGCACATGATTAGTAAGATTGGCTGGGAGGCTGGTGACGGCGTGTTTACGCCCGGAGGCACCCTCTCCAATCTGTACGGAGTTCTGCTGTCGCGCTACGCGTATGACCCCAGAGTGAAGACAGACGGAGTTGGTCTGCACAAGTTCGTCATCTTCACCTCTGAGCACGTATGTTCCTCAGCCACTATGTCCTGGTATGTCTTAGCATACCCTAGTTCTATTATGTCCTGCTATGGCTTGGTAGGCCTCCAAAGTTTCAGCATGACCATATAGGTAGTAGACACCAACCAAAAATTTCTTTAATTATGAGAAATATGTGAAATTGTTAATTCTGGATTTAACGAAGGCTTCTCTTGTCCAGTGTCATTACTCCATCGAGCAAGCGGGATGCGTTTCAGGGATCGGAATGAAGAATGTCATCTCGGTTGAGGCTGATAGCAGGTCAGTTCTCATTGGTCAAAGACATATAAGTTGCATAATTCGCTGTAGTGCCATGAATTGTATTAATCCATGCATCAATGGTAATATTGAGGTCTATGCTGTCTGTGTGAGTTTCAGGGGTAAGATAGACGTGGCGTGTCTGGAGCGGCACATTATCCAGGCTCTCGCTGACGGGAAAGTGCCGCTAATGGTCAATGCCACGGCATCGACAACTGTATTCGGAGCATTTGACCCGATCAATGACATCGCAGATGTCTGTGAGAGACACAACATCTGGCTGCACGTCGATGTTAGTTCATTATCAGTGCATGTGTCCTCATAACTCGTCTCCACTGCTTGCCTTTATTCCTTGTAAATTCAACTGGCAATTAGTACAGTGAAGAGGGAGAGTGAGTGAGTGAGGGAGGGAGGGAGGGAGAGAATTAAGAGATCGGGGCAGGAGGGAAATGAGAGAGGAAGGGAATGAGAG
>ERZ1740065.1949-NODE-1949-length-12672-cov-12.419355_pt1 | contig 12672 bp, 12 predicted proteins | sample MGYA00581738_ERZ1740065 | MGnify/ENA primary metagenome ERZ1740065 (study PRJEB43018, sample SAMN04849749) | marine metagenome | isolation source: floating plastic debris | place: Pacific Ocean | collected 2008-09-01 | study: EMG produced TPA metagenomics... | reverse complement strand
TCTCTCCCTCTCTCTCTCTCTCTCTCTCTCTCTCTCTCTCTCTCTCTCTCTCTCCACCCCTCTTCGTTCTCTCCCCTGTGTCTTGCTCTCCCCTGTATCTCAGCTCACAGTTTTAAGCTGTTGTAGGTTTCACTGATGAACTGACTGTTGATGCCCACATCAACTCTCTCGTCCACGACATCTTATCAGCAGCGGACGACAGTCCACGTGGGCGAGACACCTTTATATCAGCCAATCGGCATGAGCCTGCCAATCAGTCAGCCAATCAGCCGGATGCTGCAAATTCGGGAGCCATGTTGCTTAGAATGCTGCAGAAACCAGCTAAGTCAAACGAACCACAGGAGAGGGAGGTAGAGAAGAGAGATAATCAACAGCTTCCTCCGGCTCTGTTTAAACTGCTCTCAGCTGGTGGCACTCAAGCTGACAGGCAGGCACAGGTCCCAGCCAGTGCTTGTAAGCGTTGTGTTTATACATTACCATCTCATGTCAGGCGGAGCTAGATCGTGACATCATGCTGCTATGGTTTCAGCCATGCCGGCTCAGTACAAGACTTTAGAAGAGCTGGAGGCAGGCCTTCAGTCACGTGACCAGCATAAACCTACCACAGACAATCACAAAACTGCTGACATCGCACAACTTCTGGCTAATGGCAGCAGACGGCCTGCTGTCAACCACGATCCAACTAGGCAGAAGAAGCCGAAGGGTGAGGAGATGGGTGCCTATAACAAACTGCTCACCATGCTTACGGTACAGTAGAACTGTGTGCTTGTCGTCTCTGAATCGTTTTCCCACCTTTGTATCAATGAATTCCTGACGGCTTGTCGAACATCTTGTTTACAGCAAACTGGTGAACTGAATAAGCATGTGCCAAAGATGCCCGAGGTAACCAATGATCAATCCCCTGATCAGATGAAGAAAACCATGCCTCCCTCCGCTGCTGCCACTCATCTGGTCTGTCTGCCCTCTATCCACGTCCTGTTCTGATTCGTGTTATTACCGATGATGGCTGTTAATGTTGCTATATGGCGAATATGGAACCGAGTTGAATTGCAATTCACGGTCGTGGCCAAAAATATTAACACCTCCCCCCATCGTTGCGTCTTTGCCCTGTGCTACGATTTAGATGAACTTGCATTAACCTCCAGACATGTTTTGATTGTATATCATTCAGAAGCTAACTGCCTGCCCTTTCTGATGAGACTAAAATATACTTTATAGAAGAAGGATTTACTCATCGATAGGCTTGGAAGTTTGACTCAAAATATGGAAGAATGACAAAAGTTCAAAGACCATGTTGAGTCAAATGTCAAAGCCTGTTGATAAGGGGGTCTGTCTTCTATAAAGCACATTTTGGTGCCATTGGAAAGGCCAGGCCCGCAGCTTCAGAATGGTACACAATCAAGAGATGTTGAACTTATGATGCGAGTGTCTGGCGCTTGTTGAAGCTTCATCTATTATACGTGATATGTGGTGCAATGATGAATCATTTGCTAATACTTGAAGCCACCAACGTATATGAATCTTTGCCCTGCATGAGAGGAAAATTCCTAATTGTGAACTGGGGCCCAAACATAGCTGGTAACATGTCTATACTTGCAGTCACATGACATCATTATTTCTCTTGTCAGGACCGTCCTCAACATTTTCCCAAACCATCTGCTGTTGCACCCCATGTCAGGCAAGGCGCCCCCTCGAGTGGCCAGCAGCAGTCACATGTCCAACATTCCACTTTCACTAACTCTCTTGCAAATGATCGCATCTCGGAACGCGAGCAAAGAGGCTTGGGTGCCGTGCAGCGACACCCAGCCGCACCGCACATGTCGTCTAATATGGCGGCGCCACCTGGCGGACCCGTCGGACTGTTCAACCTGGTGTCATCAAGCAACGCTGCCGATTTTAATGCTGCCCTGCAGGTGTCGGCCAATCCACTGTTACAGCAGAAAATACAGCAGCAACGACAGAAACTGCCATCGCCAATCAGTGAGCCTCTCCAACACACTCTCTCCCTCATTGGCTCGCTCTCACTCCTGTATCTCTTTCTCAGTGTTTGGAGCCCAACCACCTGTTCACCTGCTTGCGCCGGCACCGATACACCCTATGGGTATTGCACACATGCAGCAATCTCCCTTCATTGGCCAGCAGCGTATGATGTCGACTAGCCCCGCCTCCATAGCCATGTCGCTCGGCAGGAACAGTCCGGCAATGAGTCAGGAGCAGCTCATAGCTCAATCCATGTCTACCTCAGCCTCACAGGTTAGTCCCATCTATCAGCTGACTATGTATCGAGGCTTGACACTTCACCTCTCCTCATCTCTGTGTGTAGGCCAACCCGCTGTCTGCAATGGCCTTCACCCCGACGTCAGTGATGCGCAAACGCGCCAATGACAAGGTGGACGAGCGTCATCGCATGGGCGAGGGGCAGCTTTCGCTGCAACAGCTCGTCTCCCTACAGCCTGACAGGCAGGCGAACTCAGCCCAGCAGCACGCAGCTCTGGCCAGCATGCGTCCCATAGTGAAGGGCGGTAACGCACCCGCTGACATCCTGCCTCGACACGTCCACCTCCATCAGCAGCAGCGTCAGCAGCAGATGCTGCCACAGTTCAGGCAGCAGCTGATGCCTCACCAGGCAGCGCATACTGGTGCCATGATGAATGGCGCGGGGCCACCAGTCAACAGTCAGATGGCTGGTTAGTTACTACTTACTACCCCCTGTCTCACATTCGCTCCTACCCGAACACCGCGCTCACCTGTCATCTCTCCTACAGGTGTGGACAACGCGCTGCAACTAGCATTGAAGGTGCAGCAGATGCAGCTCATGCAGCAGCAGAACAGTCAGGCCTGGCATCAGGCTGTCAGTAACGAGCCCGCCAGTCAGGCCAGCCCCGCAAGAAATGACATATTTAAATGGTTCTCTCCGTCTGCTATAGCGGCTAGCAGTAACACGGCGTCGCTGCCCATACCTAAACATGTGCCAATTCTCACTCTAGATGATATTGAACATTGACACTTCTGTTTCCTCACCACTCACGTTACCAACTCAGACCTGGGAGTTGTCTTCTCGTCCAGGGACAAGTGACCGCATAATGAGTTGTTCTTTTGTTTCTCAGCAATATGTATTGCACATCATCTTCATCTCAGTTCATTTCATCACTGTACAGAATCAGTCCCCACTTACTTGATCTATGTTTCATTGTTTAGGCTCCTTGTTCGTCCGCCTGACAGTAAATCTAGATATCAGAGCTGTCATGGTGGACGAATGCTTCATTAGTAAAATTAAAAAAAAGACTATTGGGCAGCGATCTCTCATCTGTATACCGTGCTGTCAGAGAAAACAGTTATGTTTATTTGTTAAATAAATTTATTTTGTGTACGTTGATGTTCTCGTACTTACGTACTACCTGACTGGTTATCTACGTAACCCCTATAATGGACGGGCCACATATTCGGTATAAAAAGGCTCTCAATCAAATTACCTCACACAGAGCAGATGAACATTCTCCAGACTCGCGTTCAATCTGTTTATTACGTTGCCTATCACAATCGGATATCTGGAAGCTCTCGGTCTAGCAGCGAGTCGGTATGTGGCGTCACTGATTGATTGTTAGTTGGGAGTTCAGTCCATAATACTGGCCAATCAGTGGACAGAGTCCAACTGTGACCGTATACGGATGACTATAATTAATTAGTATTAGTATTGTGTTCCATAGTTGGTTGTATTGTCATTGTCATGTTAGAACGATGCAGCGAGTCCACCAACCGTTATCTCTGCTGTAGGCTACTGAATACGTTTCTATACTTTCAAAACAGCTCAAAATTATGCTCCCACTCCACAACCTATCGATCCATATCTGCATCTCTCGGTGAAGCGGATTTGTGTCCCATTGTTGTTCTGCGATGGAGACACCGACAGTGCGTGAGTACAAGTAGGAAAGGAAAGACGCCCATTAACGTGGCGAATTAAAATTAAAGATATTCGGCGGGAAGTATTAGCATCGTCATTCCATACCTCTAAAGTACAAGAGTTAGATCCCATGAACTGCCGAGAGTGCTACTTCATTCGAAAGTCACGCTATATTATAATTTATAATAAGCATATTTCACAGACAGTGGCTGTATTGCAGTGCGCCAAGTTTAGAGTAGAGGAAGCTTATTATGAAGTCTTGAGATCGATCTGATGTGTTCCTCTTGTATTTCTCATCTGACCTGACGTCTTTCTCTCGCACTCTTTCGCTACCGAAATGGCTGAGGACGACAGGTTACATCACATCACAATATCCTTCCATCTCCCATCAACAGGCTGATTGTATGATGTGACCAGCTGAAATGTGTGATCATTATCCGGCTGAAACATGTTGAAATTGCTTTTTTATTCATCCCTACTGAACGTCGAGCTGGCACATCCTGTGGTACTCTAGCTCTAGCAACCAATCATTCGCTTTAGGTTGCTCGAAGAACTGGATCTTGTTCGTAGTATTTATCTGGAGCATGAAGTTAGCTTGGAGGTGGACAGCTGGTAACTTTCTATTCATACACAAGCTTAGGCATATTGTATTGCTGTCCTGAATTTCGCAAGCCACATATATTTTTAGTGGTCACGTGTGTGGTGTTCTAATGAAGGTTCATCCTGCTACTGCTGGGAATACTGACCAGCAATATGTCTGCGTCCATGTTCACATAGAAATTCCAGAACAGGTATCTACTTGTCATTAGCTTGAGCAATGGAAGTATGGGAAAACTAATTTGCTTTATGATTCTAAGTTTTTCCAAAGTACGTATACATGTATCTAGGTCTGTCTGCTCCAATTGTGTGACTGGTACATCTGCTGCAATTGTGTGACTGGTCTGTCTGCTCCGATCGTATAACTGGTTTGTCTGCGGCAATTGTACGACTGATTTTGCCTGCTGCAATTGTGTGACTGGTCCGTCCGCTTTGATTGTATAACTGGTCCGTATGCTGTGATTTTGTGGCTAGTCCGTCTGCTGCAACTCTACGACTGATTTTGTCTAATTTATGACTCGATGGCGTCGCAGTATCCAGATGTGTCACCAATATTCAAACTCCGGAATCCGCGCGGACTCTCCGAACACGAGGTATCAAGGTCAGTTAGCCACTATGCGCAATGACAAGAAGTTCGTGAAATGCAGACGGAGTTGTCTTCTACCCCACCTTTAACTGTCGCACTACTAGTAGCTGTATGATGACTCCATGCACACCATAGATGTCAAGTTGCAGGACAACAAATACTGGAGATTCAGTTTTCTGAAATTTGAGAAGCCATAGCTCAGAGCACAGCTGCAATGACATATTTGAGCAAGTACAGAGCGAGTGGGTACTAAAGCTGGCATACTTTAGTGCAGCCATCATAACACTGTTGTGCATGATGATAGGGGAGTAAGAAATGCTGCAAGGCCGCTGACCAATAAGCGACAGAAGACCGATTACAACCGGTTTAGCTCAAAATTTTGGCAGCAGAAATACTAGAAGGTTCTGGAAATACGGGAGATGCGTCATCCATGACGCACACTTGTCTGGGATACCAGAGAGACAGTTGAATGCAAGAGAAGACAACTCTGTCTGCCATACACTTAGCCATCACTGTAACTCTGGTGGTTTGTGCTACAGGCTGAGGGCGAGTCTGGATGAATTACTCGAGTCAGAAATCGGCAACCCTGTCCTGATGCAAATGTATGCTGTAAGTATTCACTGCCGTATGTTGGGTTCTGTACAGTACGTCTGCTACGTACAGTATTACTACTACAAGCCTAGCCATACTCTTGTAGCTACATGATTTGTGTGAAAAGTTGCTAATTGAAAATTTCAAGAGAGATTTTTCATAAATTTTTGCTGATCTCAAAGTTCATGAGCAACGTAGATTTGAGTCACATGACTATGAAGCTGGTATCTGATTGACTGGAATGGTGGGCTGGTATCTGACTAGTTGCAGTATGTAGGAACTAAAACAGAAACACGGTTTTGTTTCTAATTTTAGTGCAGGCAACTAGTCGCATGCATTCAATGCATAGCTAACCACATAACAACTCATATCCCTAACCATCATAGACATATGTACTGGTTGATAGCTGATGTATATGTCTATGTGACAGGCAGTTCAGACCTATCTGACGGACAGCAACATACCTCACGGCGTCTGCTCCATCTGCCTCGATGACTTCTGTGACAACGTGATGCCGTTCCTGCGCACCGACTGCTACCACTACTTCCACAGACGTTGTATCTACCGGTACAAGCATTACACCGACAATAACAGGAAGGACCAATCAGACACAGTGGCCACGCCATCATATCAGAGTACAGGCAACCCCGACGTGAGTTGTACATCGGTCTTGGCAATAACCTTCTTTCATACTGGAGAACCGGATCTGATAGCGACGGTCTAGCTGTAGCAAAAATAGCGACAAAAAATCATCGCTATCATTGGATTGCACTGTAGAAATTATATCAATTATAACTTACATAGGAGTTGTCTTCTCATTGATGGGATCACCATCGTCAGATTGATATCATTTTTATTTCTTGATGATTTTGAAAGAAACGTTAACATTTCCGTCGCTGTCAAATCTGGTTCTACAGTATCTTCTCTCATGAGTTCGCCATTGGGTAGGAATCATCGGTTTGAGTCGTAGCGAGTCCATGATAGAGCATCGGATACATGATTCTGATTGGCTACTCAATGTAGAATACTGATTAAATGTGCGTCCGATAACACACTAATGTCAAGGTCAGATTCTGTTTTTGCGAGTGAGATTATTTGCGATTTTTTTTCACACAAAAGATGGCAAGAAATTTTCCAGCACAAAAATATTCCAGTCTAGAGTATTTGAGAGCGCCAAGCCTGATGAATGTTCACCACTCACGCAGACGTGTCGGCCCTTCATACCTGTGGAGGAGAAATGGGAGGCGCTGGGGTCCGTATCACAGACCGTAGACAACCACAATGATAGTTTGTGATTAAGGATATATTTTTATTGCTGTAGATTCAGCCTTGTGGATAAGACGGAAAGTTTTCAGAGCAGAATCTTTAGCTGGTCTTTTTGTCACAGTTGAATATTTTGAGGTTCCAACCAGAAAATGGGGAATCTGAGATCTGTATGACGTATCGATATAGTTCTGGGTTCCTATGTGTAATGTCAGCTATATCATCGTTTACAGCAGCTCTTCTGTCCTGAGTGTAGAGAAGTCATCTCGCTGCCGGACGAGGAGACAACTCCCACTGACGACGGCCACCCTCACGACTCGTTCGTGTTTGTGCCGAGCGCTGCTATGTTGGAGCAGCAGTCAGAGTGGCAGCGTCTGTACAGGAAACAGCTCGAGCAGGGCGGTATCATCGATCTGGAGGCGGAGAGAGTAAAGTACAGGCTCCCTGCCCTGCCCTCGGAGACAGCTGGTCGGACAGCAGCCAAACAGACAGAAGTAGGTCTTCATCATCAAAACTTAGTGTAAGAAATATCAGATGTCTGAGGTGTTGGTGTGACACCGGCTGTCAGCTATGGGTTAACTCCAGCCCGATGGTTTATTTTTATTACGTTTTCCGTGTAAGAGGCACGTCTGCTGTGAGGATACGCTGTGGAGTTTGATAGAGAGATATACTGTAAACATAGAAACGTTATCAGTTTGCTCAAATCAGCAGTACTTTGAATAACAGCTTTAGGAATATTTAGGGATTTCTTTGCAGATACGTATAACGTAACGTAAAATATAGCATCAACCTCGATAGCAGTGTAGCTGTTATTGTGACGTACCTAGAATCTCTACGTTTACAGTAAAAATTTCAACTGGAAGTTGATTCTATTAAAGTTGATATTATTACTATTACTGCCGCTGCTACTATCACTATCACTATTACTATTATAATTATTTTCATTATCATTTGAAGTTTTAACACAGGAGACAGCAGCAGTTTTCTAGTATTTTTGATGAAGTGGTGTAAGCTTTTGTAATGAATCATGGGTACAAGTCATTCATGGCTCCAAACTCAAACACGACAATGCGACACCCATATAAATGTTATCTGTCTCTCACTATAACGATGGAAAGTAACTATTTTTCTTGACACCGAGGGCGCGCAGTAGTTTTTGAAGTTGTCTTCTCACTATATAAATATCATTGTTACCTATTTTATTGTTACTCGTGACCTTGACCTTACACAGTTCAGGTGGAGCAGTGGCATCACTATGACCGTATAGCAGCCGCCTTTCCCAGTGTTTACTGCCATAGGTTCAAATCAGGCTGTGTTACATCATAGTGTGTAAGATTATGCTAAAGTCTGTCTGATTGATGGTAGAGATGAATCTTCTGTGTTTACATGTCTATGGACCTACCAATCATATATACAGTGTCTTATTTGCATGTCTGTGTACCTACCACTCATATATATGGTGTCGTATTTACATGTCTATGGACCTACCACTCATAGTTACAGAACCATAATGATATAATTTGAAGGCTTAGAAGACGTGGTAATGCATACTGGTTGCTTGCCTATATCTGGACGTCTCTGAATTCTTGCAGGAGCAGAGTACGCCAGTCTCCTCGACATCTGATGACATGCAGAAGCTCAGTATATCTGCCCATCCAAAATCGCTTGCTCCTGCGACTAGAAACAGTAGTGGCTCACCATCAGCACACCGACTCAGATCCAACTATAGAACCTCTGCATCCAATAGTCGGCGACACTACAGCGCTCATAGACAGCCCGCAGCGCCATCTGTCAAACGTCACAATCCCCGTCAACATCCTGACAAAGCAGAATTGGCAGCGGCTGCCCCCACTGACAGAGACCCTACTGGTCAGGCTGAGGCCCATGGCAATGATCATACACCGTCAGTGTCTAAACACAGTGATAGGAGAACCCATCATCGCAGGCGTCCCAGGGATGCCCAGGCTAAATGTGGAGGTCAAGACAAGGTCACTGCTGAAAGAAACGGAATCAGCCATCGCGATTCTACACACGCCCCCAATGGTGCTCGATTTAAACTAGGCTCCGCCCACTACAGGGCGCCAAAGATTGTCGTGTCACTAGAAGACAAGGCAATAAAACACAGCTGATACCGTCTTCTGCGTCCATAAAGTCTTTTATTTCAAATAATTTAATTAGAGAGAAATATAGAGAAAGATGGCGGTACAAGCGGACATCTCTCTCCAGTTGGCTCACGTGTAACTGTCATCTAAAAGGACTTCCTGTCGGCCATGTTTACTAATACACTCATCCACTATATTCAGGACGATGTGCAGCCTCCTGTCCACAGCCTTGTAGTTGCTGCGTGACAGGATGGGTGCCAGCGACTCCTCTCTCAGTATATTATACAGTACCTGGCCTAGTACACCATTGCGTAGCTGCCACAGTCTGTCATACATGCGCTGTCGGATAATACAGCACTGATACAGAGGTGCTAGTATTGTCATCTCATCTACGTACGGGTTACCAAAGCTCTTCCCATTGTCCAGAGCTATGACACTCGAATCCTTGCTGTACTCGAATGTCTCGTAGTGATGTCTGTCAGCGTTAGATATGATGAAATCAAACACGGCTATGTCGACTAGGTCCAGCAGACGTGGTGGAGTCTCATAAGGTCTCGTTCTCCTAACGGTGTGGCAGTAGTCTGACTTGGTCTCCCATGCAGCCTGCCGATGGGAGTTGTAGGTACGAGACCACGGGTGTCGTTGGGTGTTGCCAAGTTTGTAGGCATCGGGAAGCCAGATTGTCAGTGATCCTTCGAGCAGAGTCCTGTTGGCACATACGCCAGTTTCCGGGCCTTTACAATAGTGACACTTGCCGTAGAAACATGCGTTACCATCTTTGTAGAAGAAAGTAGACAGCAGGTTCCTATGAGCGACAGGACGGACTTCCGACTCCAGATCTACCACTCGGCCTACGACTAGAGGTACTTTATGGAGGCCTATGACACGGTTTACATGGAATGCCGCGATCTCTGCGTTATGCCTGTCCTTACCCGCATATGGTGTTCCTACCATCGTGAAATCTCTTTCATAAAACCGCGGTTTAAATACAACTCTTTGAGCATCCCCCAGGGTCAGGGTAGCCTTCAACTGCGTACCCTTCAAGCCAACGTCTGCATGAGTGATGGCACTACGTTGCATAGCCTTTAGTACACACCCTAGCTGATTTGATGCATGATCATTTGTGATGTGGCGATGGTTCAACCATTCCGCTGTCAACTGCCAAACTGGATATTGGGCATCGTGCTGACAGCTCCAGTTGATTTTGAGTTGATTCGTCCAGTCACGAACCTTCATATGCCATTCTGACAATGGGTATACCTCTGCTTCCTGGGCTGAATGGTCATCCTCCAAAACTGCAAAGGCGTGATAAGCTTAGAAAAGTTCCACTGGTACTGCAGACACAAAAGGTGATATAGCTCTCACCTGACACAGCGCTGAACGACCTTAGTAGAGAGAGGCCAAAGAGTAAGAAAATCATGACAATCGATCCTACAATACACCTTCTGCTTGTCCTCATTGTCTGTGCACCCGGCTAGGGTGTATCAATGATTTCTGGGTAGACAACTCACATCGTACATCTCACCAACTCGTATCTAAAAGATGTTTCAATCTCTGGTAAGGTAATGACTTTAGCTCACCGCTGACTTGATCATTCAACGCTGAACACTCACCAATGTAGTATTATTACTAGCTCGTGAACGCGCATCACGTCATCCCTGTTTATGAAGGAACCAACAGAAAGTAGGATACACGCGGATCGAGACTACTCAAAGCAGAAAGAGCCAATGATTCGAAAAACTTCAAGTAATCAAGGTGTTATTGCAGTATTTACGTGTGATGGAGACGACAATCGCACATCTGTAGTGGATACAAAAACCGACAGGAAACTACTGTAATGTGTCTAATAAGCGTTTTAAGGGTTTTCGATACAGCGCCACGGCGTGACTCACCACGTGTCGAAATTTTCTGCGACATGTAAGTCGGGGTCTGTTTGCGACTCTGACGGATAATTGTGCTATTACAGCATTAATCGTCTACGGTTTGCGCTTGTGCTTATCGGGAGTTGTGTTCTCAATATCACTTGAGACCGCTATGCAAACAGACCCTGGGTAACTCTGAGAGTCTGAGAGGAAAGAAACACACTGAGGCGACAGTGTTTTGCATCAGTTGGATCCTAACCACCTTAGCTTCGGCTGGTGCTGACTGATCATTACTATTCTTACATAGAAGACACTGCAATTGTCTGTCTTGTATAAACTTGGTGAGAGAACAAGCAACTGTACTTTAGAGCTGCTTGGTTTTATGGCATATAGTGTATTCAGTCTCCCACAGCAGAGATAAATGGTCGATAGATTTGCTGCATTGTTCTCGCATGACAATAAAACCAACTGAGAGCTGTGTATGAAGAGAGTTTCGGACGTATTTTCTGGTCAGAATTCTCATATACGGCTCTGAACTAACTGACCATGGAACGCGGTACTAATAGTCATTCCTATACACTGTATGGACTCTGTCCACTGATTGTTCAGTGTTGTGGACTGAACTCCCAGCAATCAGTGACACTGTGTACTGACTCACTGCTAGGCCGGGAGCATCACGATGTCTGATAGTCGCAACTTCAGAGTGATAGACAAACTATACTGTACTATGCCGATTATCACAAGCAACGCAATAAACAAACCGGATGCGTGTTTTTGGAGAATTTTCATCTCTTCTCGAAGTAACAGCAGTTTGTAACACCTGTGGTGTACAGTTTACAGTTGGGAGTTGCTGTCTCTCCTCACCCTTCCCTTCTCTCATCCCCCTACCCCTCTCCTTCCTTCCTCCACCTATCTCTGTCCTCTACCTCTCTTCTTCCTCTACCTCTATCCTCCCCCTCTCCCCCTTCCCCTCTCCCTCTCCCCTTATTATCTATGAAATGTGAGTTTTCCACAGCCCAGGGAACTACTGTACGTTTGCGTTTGACATTGAGATATTAAATGTAGCACAACACTGAGTTTATTGTAGACCTTTGAATTTCTCAGCTCATCTACAGAATCAAGCTTCATAGTATCATGCACATTGACGAAGGTGCTATCTTGAGGCTGAAGTTTCTTTGTATGTGGTGTTGCAAAAATCTGAGTTTTGCAGCGCTCTGTTTGAGTTATCTGAGTTAAGGTGCAAAATCCGAGTAGTTGAGAGCCCGGGTGAAGCTGCCTCCAGCATGCTATATCACCAGCTGCTGCACTATTTCATCTACCCTACCTGCACTCGTCCTGTGATATACTCCATAAACAGCATATGACAGCAGAGCTTGTAGCGAGAGGATAACTCCGTGTCAATGGCTTTCAGACTGTGTCAAACAGCTGAAGGAACACATTTCATGGGGGTCACAGCTGATATGAGATCTCTCATCTTGTCATGTAATCTAGCAACAAGTCATAGACAGAGTCTAGTTCATGCTGCATTTCAACAATCACAGTAAAGTTAGCGAAGGTTATAAGAAGATGATGATTTAGGTTCATTGACCACCATGCTGGTTTCTACGTGCAGTCGCTGCTTTGTACTACTGATCAGGGAGCTCCTAGCCCACCAGAACCTGTTCTACCTTCTATAGACTTAGTTCTTAATACTTCTTAGGCTTGTACATTAGGGAGTTTTATATTTTACTCTCCCCCCTCTCCCCCTTCTCTCTCTCTCTCTCTCTCTCT
>ERZ1740065.1948-NODE-1948-length-12673-cov-4.566651_pt1 | contig 12673 bp, 13 predicted proteins | sample MGYA00581738_ERZ1740065 | MGnify/ENA primary metagenome ERZ1740065 (study PRJEB43018, sample SAMN04849749) | marine metagenome | isolation source: floating plastic debris | place: Pacific Ocean | collected 2008-09-01 | study: EMG produced TPA metagenomics... | reverse complement strand
GTTCTTCCAGTTGCCCCAAAAGCTGCGCTATTTTGTCGATCCGCGAGGCCTGCGTACCCAGCCCAGGGTGGTCATTGGGAAAATCAAATCCTCTCCCAGATGATGCTTTCTCCAGTAGATCAAGTTGACGTATCCGTTTCGTCCCACTCGCTGATCCCCATAAATTGACGCAACCAGTTGAGCGTTCGGTGTCGCTCAAAGCACACCCGACGGTCGATATTACTGGTATCAGGTTGGCCATTAAACATCAAATCCCGAAAGTAGGTCGTTGCCAGTTCGTTGAGTAAATTTTCTTCGTAAATCGCTCCCAGGTCGCGGTAATTCAGGTCAGTGAAGAAGAGCGTAAGATCTTCTCCCAAACCAGGCAACTGTTCGTAAAATGCGGACATGGCCTTGTCGTGACCAGTGCCATCCAGTCTGGGTAGTCGCTCGACTTTCCGCAAGCACCAAGCCAGACTCAGGGCGCCCTCCATTCGCTAAGAGTAGTCGATCAGTTGATTTTCCGTTAATTGGGGAGTGGTTAAAAATTCGCGCTCCCCGGGGGAGACCTTTTCCCATATTTGTTGGCTCTTCACCCAGTTGGCCAACTGTAGTCGATCTGCCGGCCGCGCTGCGCCGTGGGCCACTGCGTAGAGAATCACGAGTCGACAAGCAGCTTCGAAGGAAGGCTGAAGAATTACCTTTGTATGGTCCAAGTATGGTAGATAACTGATCCGAGCGTACTTAATGCCGTGAGCAATCAGGCGCGACTCCAAACGACGTTTGCTAGCCTTCCAGACGGGGTTCCCCGTGGATTCTCGTTTCTCCCACTCCGCTTGGGTCAAGTACCATTCCTCGTGTGGTGTCGTTTGCCCACAGCCCGGACACCAAGTCACTTACAACTGGGGCATTTTCCCCGAGTCTTGAAGGTATTCCAGACGTGTCCACAAGTACAGCTCCAATGTTTTTCCCCATCCGGCTGCCACTCACAAGCCGGACACTGGACAATCCGTTTCGGCTTTTTTTTCAGAAACCATAACATCGACGTACGTTTTAGCTTTTCATTAAATGTAAACTTATTGATCCTCCTCATGCCTCCCCAACAACTCCTCTCCTTCCAATAAGTCCGACCCGATTCGATAACGGCCGTAGAGTTTGTAGCGCCACCGCTTGAACACCTCCAGAAAATTTTTCCGAAGCCGCTCCGATTTACACCGCCGCCAACCAAAGTGCTCCAAATCCGCCAAGGGAATGCGGTCCAGTTGGAGCGTATCCTCCCCGTTGGTGGCCCTTAGGTATACCCAGGCCTCCTTCCCCGCCAGTAGGCACATCAATTTTCCCCTGGCCTTATTCTTTTTGGTCGTAAACGGAATATTGACCAGGGGGCAATCGCTGTACACCCCCAGCTCCTGCACCCGATACCGACGGGGAAGTCTGAAGACGACCCGCCGCTCCTCGAAGGTACAATCACAGTTGTACTTTCCGGGGCACTCCAGGATCAACTCGTAATAAGACTTTCCGTCCACCCGGACCTTTTTGACCCGCTCGTTATTCCGAAGCCGCCAACGACCGCTGCGACGACCACCGTAGACACTGCGCAATTTACAGGGATCACAAGTCCGATCCTTGACCGGGAAACGGACCTTGATCGGGCGATCAAAACAGCCTTCACAAGGGGGCAGCAGCTCCACTCTGATCATCCCACAACTCACCATGAGCTCATCCTCCACCGTAAGCGTCGTTAGGTTTTGCTCCCGGGCCGTAGTACCGTCCAGTACCGGTGTGATTTGCAAGCAATTTCGGGTCCGCGCGTAGTCCCGTTTGCTCATTTCAATCAGTACGCCCTCCACTTCGAGGAGGGTGTCTCCTTCCAGAGGAGGGGCCAGCGGTACCGTATCCCGATCGAGGATCGGGGGCGTCTCCGTGGGGACGATTGTGACGTCCTCCACTCCCACTTCCGTAAGCAAGACCTCCGCTACCGACGGCGAGTCTGGCGGCTGCCGAAAGACCAGGAGTTCGACCCGACGGTTTTGGGCCCTCCCCCCTTCCACGCGATTATCGGCCACAGGAAGGGTTTCCCCGCGAAAACTGATGCTAATCCGGTCTTCCTCCACCCCCAACCGCAGGAGCGTAGCCCGTACGGCAAGCACCCTTTGGCGCGATAGTTCCAGGTTGTAGGCCTCGTCACCCACATCATCCGTATGCCCCAGCAGTTCGACGCGGGTGATGTAACTGGCATCCGCTCCCAGGAGGGAATCCAAGCTTTGCTGGGCCGCGGCACTCAGTTCGAATTGATCGCTGGCGAAGTACACTTGGTGGACCGTAGCGCGGTCTTGTGCCGTCAGTACAGAACAAAGCAACAGGTAAAGAAGACTACAGAAGATTGTTTTTTTCATGGATTCATAGCATTACGGTGAGGGAGGTTTACCCCAAATTATTCCAGCACCAGGCGATGGGATTGTAGGAAACGGCCCCGATGGTAAACGGTCAGCAGGTAAATTCCGCTGGGTAGGTCGGACCAGTCGTAGGTTGCGCGTTTGGCGTGGGCTTGGGTGGCGAGCCATTCCCGGCCGTTTTTGTCGTACAGGTAGAGGATGCAGTCGCTGGGCGATCCCGGAAGGTCGAGGTGGACCCGGCCCGAGCTGGGATTGGGATAGGGGGCGGGAAAGGATTCCTCCGGCGGGGCTTGGGTGTGGGTCAGGGGCTGGTCTTCGTAGACGCGTACCCAATCGATCTCCACGGTGTGGGGGTACTGGGCATCATCGGGGGTGCCGCCCCAGGCGCCGCCGACGGCGTGGTTGAGGATCAACCAAAAGGGCTGATCGAAGGGCCATTCGGCTTCACGGTTGCCGGTATTGTCCTTGGTGATGGTCAGGTAGGGAGAGGCATCGACGTAGAATTGCAATTGGTCCTGGTCCCAGATCAAGCCGTAGGTGTGGAAGTCGGTGTCGTAATCGTCGATCGCGTAGGTTCCGGTGATTTGCGTCCCCTGTAAGTGGTTGTAGGCTTCGGTGTGGATGGCGCCGCCGAGGTGGTCAAAGTCCTGACCGTGCTCCATGATGTCGATCTCGCCACAGCGGGGCCAGCCGATGCCGGAATCAAAGATGTTGTCCCCCAGCAGCCAGAAGGCGGGCCAAGTGCCCTTGCCCCGGGGCAGCTTCATCCGGGCTTCGATCTTCCCGTAGCGAACGCTCCATTTGCCGTAGGATTCAATTTTTCCCGAGGTGTACTGGCGGGTAGCGGGCGCATCCATTCCGGGGCCCTGCCCCGTGTAAGTCTCCCGCCGGGCGATGAGCTTTAGGCTGCCGTCGGACACCACGATGTTTTCCGGGCGGGGCGTGTAAAATTGCAATTCGCCGTTGTGGGGATTGCCGTGGTGCGTTTTGGTCCAGACGCTTTCGTCAATCGCCTCCCCCTCAAAATCATCCGACCAGCGCAGGACCCAATTGGGCGTCGTCAGAGGCGTGGTGCGCAATTCGAAGTAATCCAGGTTACAAGCCCCCGCCGCGTTTCGCGCCACCAGGAAGAGGTCGTGTTGTCCTTCCGCGGGGGCCAGCGCCGTACTTTGCATTTCGAAAACGGTCCAGTCGGCCGTCTTGCTGGGCGTCAGGATACCCAGCAGAAGTCCGTCGGGGGCGTCCAGGCGAATTTCTACGAAGCCGCCATAATTGGCTTTGGCCACCCGGAAGGCTACGCTGTGGTAGCCCGCCTCCCAATCAATCCCTTCGTATTTTAGCCAATCCCCCGTGTCGAAGTAGCCCACGGTACTGCCGTTGTTTTCCAATTGGATGCCCCGCATGTCGTCGTATTGCTCGGCCTCGATCCGCAGGGTGGTCGCTCCGGTGGTACTGGCCCAGCACAGGAGTAGCAGGAGGGTAAAAAGGCGTGGAGTCATGAGCGTGGTTTGATGTGGGTTTACAAATGTTTGGGCGCCAAAGCAAGTATCGGGCATGGGACTCGCCGTCGGAATTAAAGATACGTCTTTCTCGTCCCGATTGCTGCTGGATGGCGATTTTTCTCCAGTTGGTAGGCGCAGAAGAAATGCAGGACTACGATCGACTGATCGGTGTTGCTCGTGGAGCCGTCCTGGAGGAATTGGCTGTGGCACGCACCCCAGTATTCAACTCCAAACGCCATTCTTCAAACGCCTTACTCCGATCCGTTTCCAGTATCTCCATCCAATACTCCCCCGAGGAACGCAAGCCATTGATCCGCATCCATTTTTTTAGCTGCGCAAGGGTATGGTGCTGCATTTCGTACCCACCCAGGAAAGCCAGGGTGGCCGTGGTTGTTGGCTCGCTATTTTCCAAATCCTCGTTGGGTGGCACCTTAAAGTTACTGGTTCGAAGTTGGGCCTTGATACCATCAACGGCAATGTACTCCAACCGTGGCCGAATCGTCGTACTGGATTCGGGGGGAAGTAGATTCCGCAGTAGCTCCAACGTCTCCTCCGTTCGATTTTGATAGCTGATGGTATGGTAGACGGGGTGGAGGTCATAGACCGGCCGGCGCCTGAGCTCGCAGGATAGGTAGTCTTGCCGGACGGGTTGCCACGAAAATTCCGCCCGTTGACCTTGAGCGAATTGGGTAATATCGCGACACCAGTCCATCAACTCCAGTGAGCTGATCAGGTAGAGTTCTCCCGTGAGTTTACTCACCAGGTAATGCGGTCCCCCAATACTTCCCGGCATTTTTTCTCGGTACTCTTCCCCGGCCTTAACAGGAAACAACTGCCACCAGTGGGTTCCTTCCACCCAGTCAAGCCGACTGGTTTTGAGGTCGGGGTATAAAGGGTCTACGTTGTACTCCAAGCTCAAGTATTCGTCTACCACGGCAATGGCTTTATTGCGGTCGATCATGGGTATTGGTAAATTAAAAACATTAGTGCGTCTTTTGAGGTCTCTACCCCACATAGATCCCGTACCTCCCCTCCTTCCCAACGGTGCGTTCTAGCCTCCTCGGCCGTCATCTTTTCCAGCCCTGCCAGCCATCGGCCAATAGCCCAACCTAACGCAGCATCTCCTCCAGGGCTGCGATGGTACCATCGAGGCTGCGCCGGCAGTAGCCGCCACAGTTCGCCGTAAACTCGTGCTGACGCAGGGCGCGGAGGAAACGCAAATCCTCCATCCGGGGCAGGGCCCGAAAGTACGCGTAGTAAGCCAGCACCGGTGCCAAATCCATCCGGTAGGCAAAGCGTTCCTCCGGGTTGGACACCAATCGGTCGTAGCGGGCACTGATTTTTATAAGGGGAAGGTCGAGCCTTTTACTCAAGACCTGCCTCAATTCCAAGAGCTTGTCCTGCATCTCGTAAGCCCCAAGACCGGTCTGCGGAGGGGCGAGCTCCACCAAAATCAGGGCGTCCCGACGGGGATCAAAATCCTGGCCGTCCGTCGTGGTGTGGCCCACAAAAACCAGTGATCGAACGCCCGCAATGGCGTAGTCCGGCAGCGCGAGTCGGGCCTGGCTATTGAGCGAATCTTCCAAGTACCACTTGAGGGCAAACAAATCGGCGTGCGGTACAAAGTTGGGGGCGTAGCCAAACCAGTGAAAGAAGGATTCGTAAACCAGGGGCCGGGCCGCCGCACACTCCAGATGCGCAAAGGCCTCCACGTAGGCCCCGATCCACCGGCGGAAGGGTTTGCTCCGAATCGTATCGCGCTGGGCCAGGAAGCGTTCGAAATCGGTCCGTAAAAAGTCGACCGTCAGCGAGTCGGCAAAGTGAGCGATCCCCGCTCGGCGGGACAGCAAAAATTCCCAATGCGCCCTTTTGTTGCGATCGCAATGGCGCAGGAGGTCCAGCATGGCGGGTCGGCATTCCACCAAATCGTGCTGGCAGATAAACTGACAGACCCAATAGAGCAGCCGGTCGTTGGGCCGACGGAATTGGGCCAAAAAGTAGGGCAGATAGGCCTTGCTGCCCAGGTCGTGGATAACATTCACCACCAGGCGAAACAGGGACACGTGATCGGTTTGGAGCAGGGGCAGTAGCGCTTCGGTGGCGGGCTGGTAACGCAGTTGGTGAAGGGTACGAATGATCTTTACTTGGAGCCGGTTGATGTAAATGGAGCCCGTATCGACCCGCGTGACGGTGTAGGTTTTGTCCGACTCCAAGGGGCCCAATTTATCGAGCAGCAACGGCCCCACCACCGCCGGATCGCGGAGTGCGAGTTGGTCGACGGCAGCTTCTTGAACCCCTTGGTGCGGCTGATCGAGCAAGTGTAGGAGGAGGTCTTGGGCGACCGTATCCGGTACCTGCCCCAACAAACGAGCGAGGGCCAGGGAAGCCTCGGGATCGGCCACCGCCGCAATGTCGCAGTACACCGGATCGAAACGATCGAAGCCGCTCAGGTAGAGCAGCATCAGGTAGCGGGCACAGGTGGGGCCGGGGCCCTTGGCTTTGGCCTTTTTGAGGAGGCGCCGTTGCAACTGGGTCCGGTCCGTTTGGCCGGTGGCGAGGAGGAAGGCTTCGAATTCGGCGAGGGGGTGAAAGGGCAAGTGGCGGTGCTGCGTCGTGCGGAGCAGATCGTATTGCACCCGCTTTTTTTGGACGGGTAAATTTCCCACCGACGGGCTCCAGACGGTGTAAGCATGTCCCCAGCGCTGGGCCTCGCGGTAAGCTTGGGGAATGGGTGCTCCCTCCCGGCTCGTATCGTCGGTCGTGGCGGCGTGGGGGCGAAGAAAGACCAGGTGGCGATCCCCTTGGCGCATGGTGTCGATGGCGCGGTGGGGGTCGCTAAAACCGGTGATCCAGATTTCTTTGGGCGGCTGGGGACCACGGTAGGTGACCAGGGGGCGGGCCCGGGCGTAAACGGCACCTTCGGAGGTGTACTCCACCAGGGCGATGAGCTCGGCACTGTCGATCATTTCCCGCCAGCTGGTCTCCTCCGCTTCCTGGGCGCGGAGCCCCAGCACCAAACCGAGGAGCAGCAAGAGCGGGACCAATTTTTTTTTCATAGCCGGGTTTTTATTTTTTCAGGACGCACCGGGGATTTTCAGCTCCCCCATGGCCATTCGGTTACAATTTAGGAGAATTTCTTGTAATTCGTAGCCCTCCGATCGTAGGGGGTTGATGCTTTTGACCAAATCCAGTCGCAGGCGGAACAGCGCCCGGGCATCCAAGTCTTCGACCCGGCGTACCAATTGCAACTTCATTTTGGCCTCCTGCTGTCGTTGTTTGGGATTGAACCATCCGTTGAGCTCAGAACATTGGTGGCATACCCCATTCTTATTGACCAGGGCGCAGCGGCGCGCAAAGAGGTCAGTGAGGGTTTTACGGGCGGTTTGGAGCAGGTATTTGACCTGTCCCTCCGAGCGATCCAGGATCAGTTGGATTTCTTTGACCGAAAAATCATAAACGTCTTTGAGGATCAGGGCCACCTGGTTTTCGATGGGCAGGTTTTTGGCCATACAAGTAAAACAAGTATCGATGTGCTCCCGCATTTCAAAACGTCCGAATTCCGAGGTACGGTGAACCCCTTCGATGGCGCCCCGCAAGGAAGGATGCCCGAGGACGAGGTCCTTGGCCTGGCCTTTGACATCCTCCACCCAGCGCCGGCGCTTGGACAGGGCCTTGTAAGCCAAATTGGTCGCGATTCGAAAGACCCAGGTTTTGAAGGAGGCCTCCCCACGAAAGGAAGCGACCTTGTCGAAGGCCCGAATAAAGGTGTCGTGGGTCAGGTCTTCGGCATCCGCCCGGCTGGCCAAGAGGCGAAACAGGTAGATCTTCAACTCTTCTTGAAAGGTTTTGAACAGCTCCTGAAACGCGTTGATGTCGCCCCGAGCGGCCCGGTCCAATTGGACTTTGGTAAAGTGATCCATATGGGTTTTGCAATGGAGACTCCGCCTCCCCGTAGGAAAGGCGGAGTCGGTGAGAAAAAGTAGCTCAGTTGGCGAGCCAGGCGAGGGCCGTCTCGGTACGATCGTAGTAGTCGGTCGTAAAACCCTCCTCCTTGAGCGGCGAGCTTTTCATGTAAGCCACGTGCTCGGCATTCATCACGTAAGCGACTTTCTTCACCCCAATTTTACGGTAGCGATCGTGGTGGATCGTCTTTTGCCATTCGTGAAATTCGGGGGGTGGCATGTAGGTGAAGTGGGTCGTGTCGATCAAAATGCGGGGCGTTTGGTACTCGAAGCCGTAGCCGATAAAATTACAGCAAGCCTCGACAAAGCCTTCGTAGTCGACTGCGGGGTGGTTTTCGTGCCATACGAACTGTAGGGTTTGACTCGGTTCGTGGAGGTCGATCCGGTAGTAGCGATCTCGATACAAATTCATCCTTTAAAATTTTGTAAGTGAACAAAAATACCGAGTCTGGGCTCGGCCATTCCCTACATGGACCATTGGGAGTGGTCAAACGGATGAGATTTTGGCAATTTTTTTTCTTTTTTTCAAAATAACGGGAGAATGCGGGCGCCGAGAAGGGGCGCCGATCCCAAATCAGCCCAGCGTAGTACAGTGTATGTTCACCCGGACGGCATCGCCGACCACCAGCGTGGGAAATTTGCGCCCCAAGCCGTAGTCCGACCGGCGCAGCTCAAAGGTACCTTCGAATCGCCCATCCTGGTAGGTAAAGGGAATGCTCAGGGCCTGGGACTGGCCCAGCAGCTGGAGTTGGCCCTGGGCCAAGTAGCCTCCCCCTTCCTGGCTCACCGAGGAGGATCGGAAGGCAATGGTGGGGTGATTTTGTACGTCGAAGAAATCAGCCTTACGCAGGTGCTCGTCCCGCTTTTCGTTCTGGGTATTGACGGTGGCACTTCCCACCCGAACGTCAAAGCTGCTGTTCTCGGGGTGGTTTTCATCAAAAACAATCGTTCCACTCAGGGAGGAAAATTGGCCCTTGATGGTGAGCAGGAGCAATTTTTTGATGCTGAAGGAAACCGTGGATTTTTCCGAGTCGATGGTTCGTTGGACTGCTGCCATGATTCAAGTTGTTCGATTGGGGGTAAATGGCGGTAAAATAGCCAGGAATTATTCCCGGGGCCTTAATCTCGGTTAAGAAAATGGGGGCGCGGCGGAACGAGCCCCAACGAATCGCGGGGCAGCCCCCGAATGTCTTCGCCATCGGAGTACAAGAAATAGGTCCCGCCGGCCACGAAATAGGGATTCCAGCCGTACGGCAAGCGTTCGATCTTTTGGGGGGGCGACCAGCGGGGAGCATCCCCAGCGGCGGTATGGTAACTGATAAAGAAACCCTGCTGGGTCTCGTCGCCCTCTTGGTAGCGCGAAAAAACAATGAAGCTTTTGTCGGGATCCACGTAGGGGCTAAACTCCGTAGCGGCGGGGCTGTTCAGGGCCTCCAGTCGGTCGACGATGGTTAGGGTCCGGTCGACTAGCTTGGCGCGAACCAAGTCGCCCTCTCCCGTCGGTACGTAAAAGTACAGGTCCTCCTCACTCCACCAGAAGAAATAGCCGCCCCGAATGCCCGAGGGCCCCGAGAGGTCGATCGGCTCGGACCAGGCTCCTCCCCCCTTTTCGAGCAGGTAAATCCGGTCTTCACCCGCTACTTTGACGCAGTAAATGAGGCGGTCGCCGGAGGGGCTGATCGCACCATTGTAGATCGAGTCCAGGGCCGACGGGCCGGCGATGGGCAGGAGGATATCCCGGTCGATGGCAAACAGGCGGCCCCTCTGCCATTCCCAGCCGGTCGTACGGGTTTGGAAGCCGCTGCGTTCGTCGCGGGTGAAGCTGAAGACGTTTTCGGACTGGGTGGAACTGGAAAGCAGCTCGGGGTAGCTGCTGGGCGGGATGGGAGTGGTGGCGGGGGGAGTGGATGGCGGTACGGGGCCGCAGCCGATCGCGGTGAGGAGGAGGGTGGCGAAGAGGAAAGGCTTGGTAGTCATAAGTGGGTGCTGCTGGGGTGAAAATGGTGGTGACAAGCTTGGCTCAGGATTCGCGGGACCTCAGCGCTCTTCCGTGAGCATGCGCTGGTACAGGTCCTCAGCCACGGCCTCGGCCGTACGATGGCTCGTCGGTACCTCCCAACCGAGGAAGTCCTTTTTACGGGCGGCGGCCTGGATCCGATTGAGTACGGGGTAGCGTTGTAGTTCCCAGTCGACCTGGTTGTTGTTGCGGCGGCGAATCCGTTGGGCTTGGATGGTGGCCTCGCAGGTCAGGTAAAAACAGTAGACGGGGACTTGGTGGGATTCCACTTGGGTCACCAGGGCCCGTAGCGAAGCCTCGCTTTCAAATACGTAATTGATGATGATGTTTTGGTAACCGTTTTGTACGTGAAAGGCCAGCAGGTGGGAGATGGTGCGGTAGAGGTAGGCAATCCGCTCGGCATCGTACATCTGAAAGGGCTGGACGTCTCCGAGGGCATCTCCTTCCAGCAGTACGGCCGGGGACAGCTTTTCGAGCAGTGCCTCCGACACCGTCGATTTTCCCACGCCCAGCGAACCATTGATGATGACGATCACGTATTTGTTTATTTTTAGACGCCCCCCGGTTTTCCAGCCCCTACCGATACGCCGAAAAGCATCGTCCATTGGATCGGACCCTCCGGATCGAAAAGCGATCAGTGGCGCTCGCTCCAAGCAAGCCCCAGGGCCAGCGGGAGCAGGGTAAAGATTTGCCAGGTAAAAAATACCCTTAGCCGATAAGCTGGATAATCAAAGATACCATAAATCATACTCTCGGGCATTTTTTCGTACACCAACCAAGCGGCCATGCCCATCAGCGAGATTCCAACCGTGGTCAGGAACCTGTACTGGATGCGATGGATGGCGTGAACGAGGTAGGTAATGCCAATCCCCGAGAAAATTGAGCTCAACAAAAAGGGCAGCCCCTCCATTTGCCATGGCAATCTTTCCACCAGTAGAAATCCGATGGGCATCACCAAGATGGAAGAAAGGGCATAGATGACCAGCAAGCACAGCAACTCACCCGGCAGATCCAGTACCCTTCCACCAAAGCGGATTCCCAAATGGATAGACAAGGCGTATATCACCAAAAAACCGGCCCCGCTGACCAAGCCCTTGTCTATTGAGGTAAACTCATCGGTCTGCACCGCCAGGAATAGCCAACTGCCGTGCAGGACCATTCCCGTGGTCAGGATTCTAAGAAAGCGCGCGGTATCGAATGCCAAAGAGGAATGCATAGCATCAGTATTCTTCTAAAAATAAGCCGCTAAAAAGGAGGCTCCCCCCTAGCCCACCGGCCGGATGGTATACAACTTGATTTTCTCGTTGCGCCCCCGCAAGCTCACCTCCCCCAGGGAATGTCCTTCCCAGTCCGGCGGGAGGACCAGTGTATCGGTCAATTGCTCGGACACCAACAAATCCACTTTGTACTGATTGCACAAGCCCTGAATGCGGGCCGTCGTATTCAACACATCGCCCGAGAAAATAATTTCGCGTTTGACCACACCAATCTCGCCGGAGGTGACCCGCCCCAGGTGAATCCCCGCCTTGAAGGTGGGCGCGAGCCCAAAGGCGGACCGGTACTGCGCCTCCCGACTGCGCAGCGCCGCCTTCATGGCGGTAAAACAATCGAGGCAATTGTTACCACGCACCCCCTTTTGGTGGCGCCAGGTGACGACGATTTCGTCGCCCACGTATTGGTAAATTTGCCCGCCGTACTGAATGATGGGATCGGACAAATCCGCGTAGTACTGCTTGAGCATGCTGAAGTAACGAACGTGCCCCAGCCGCTCGGCGATGGTGGTCGAAGCCTTCATGTCCAAAAACATAAAGATGCGTTCTTCTTCGATGGCCCGGTGGTACTTGCCGGTGAGAAAGTTGATCAGGACCCCCTGACCAATATTGTCGCTGACCTCCGTGTAAAAGAGGCTGATGCCCATCCCCATGGCAATGTAGATCACGATGGACCAAAAGGCAAAGTCGGACATAAAATTGAACACGTAAGTACCGACCAAAGGATCCCAGGGCCGGACGCCCAATTCCACGGCGTGGCTGATGGTGGAGGTGATGATGGTAAACAGGAGGATGAGCACCACGTAGGTGAACGTCTTGTAGGCCACCTTTTTGAGGAGGCTGCTGTTTTGGTACCAGCGCCGGAGATAGGCCACTTCGATCAAACCGATGAGGGAACCCATACCAAAAGCGACCAGTACCGAAAGTAGCCAGTTGGAATTGTAGGGATTGCCAGTGGAGGGGTAGGTGGGCGCGTCGCCGAGGATGCCCCGTTCGATCAGTACGTAGGCGAGGCTAAACAGGGCCGAGATGATCCCGAAGGGCAGTATTTGCAGCAGTCTTCTGGTATTTTTTGGCGATAGCATGACCCGATGTTTGATCCCCGTTTGGTCTGGGACGCGGTCGGGGCGGCTCCTTTACCAAGGTAGGCATAATTTTCTGGCTGGCCCAGCCCGTTGTCCACCAATTGTGGTGAGGGGGGGCCAAAGTTTTGGGAGCTAAAAAAGCCAAGGCCCGCTGGGGTCTTGGCTTTTGGTAAGTGATCAATGGAGGTTTGTCCGTAGGGGCTTAAAAGGTTGGGGTAAAGACCTCGGGGTCCTTCGTGCGTTTGACCGACGCCCGGAGGAAAGGACTCAGGATCCCGCGGGCTCAAAGAGGGCAGCTTGGTCTTCCAGTTGGAAGTAACCACAGCGGACACGCCGTTCGAAAAAGCTGCGATTCATGGTAACCGGCACGTCGAGAAAGGGGAGCCGTACGGTAATTTGGTCCGTCGATTGTCCCTCAATTTTTACTGTAATGGATTTCCGGGTCATAACGATTGGTATTT
>ERZ1740065.1947-NODE-1947-length-12675-cov-3.344849_pt1 | contig 12675 bp, 11 predicted proteins | sample MGYA00581738_ERZ1740065 | MGnify/ENA primary metagenome ERZ1740065 (study PRJEB43018, sample SAMN04849749) | marine metagenome | isolation source: floating plastic debris | place: Pacific Ocean | collected 2008-09-01 | study: EMG produced TPA metagenomics... | reverse complement strand
TGCGCACTGCCGTCCGTCCAAAAGGATCAAACGGCGTGCCACGCAACCACATCAGCTTGGCAAGCATTGGGAACATAGAGGCCATCCGCGCACCATATGCCTTTTTCATCGGGCGGCCGTCTGCGCCGGTCTTCGTCAACATCGGTGGGGCGAGATGGTAGGTCAGCTTAAGATCACCGGCAATCTCCTCCTCGGCCTTCGGCTTTGTTTCTGTCAGCAGACGGGCGACCTCATATTCATCCTTATAGGCCAATAGCTTATGATAGCCTTGTGCAATTGCCTCCTTGAGCGGTTCATCCTGCACCTGATCCAGCAGCTTGCTGTAACGTTTGACCAGTCGCTTGCCCTGATAGGCCTCTAGGTGTTCAGCACGAAAGCCAATCTTGTCATTCAAGGTCTTGGGCAGTTGCACCACATTCGGTTTGAGCAACCCATTGGCATCTTCGGGGTAGAGATACGCCCACCGTCCGTACTCGAATGCCCGAATATTGCGGTTTACCGCAGCGCCATTCAGCTCAATCGCGCCCAATATCGCCTCATAACTCACTGGAATGGCGCCCATTTGCCATACAGCGCCAAAGATCATCATGTTGGAATAAATGCTGTCCCCCAGCAGCGCCTTGGCAAGGTCCGATGCATCAAACATCGCCAACCGATCCCACAAACGGGCCTCCAGCGACATGCGCAACTCATCCGTGGGAAGTTTGAACGCAGTATCACGGGTGAAATCCCCGGTGATAATCTCGTGGCTGTTCGCCACACCCTGCGTGCGCCCGCTCTTCATCAAACCAAGGGGTTTCGCCCCGGCACTGACAACCACCAATCAACGCATCACATTCACCCGTTGCGACACGGATCGCACTGATATCGCTTGGCTTCTCAGCAATCCGGCAATGGATGTGGACAGCGCCGCCCTTCTGGGCCAGGCCTGCCATCTCCATCATGCCCGCGCCCTTGCCATCCATATGGGCGGCCATCGCCAGCACGGCACCGATTGTGACAACACCCGTACCACCGACGCCGGTGATCACGACATTATGCGTGCCATTGATCACGGGTAATTCAGGATCTGGCATATCCGGCAACTCAACATCCGCCGTCGCCTCCTTGCGGATCTTGGCACCCTCAACTGTTACAAAAGACGGGCAGAACCCTTTCACGCAAGAAAAATCCTTGTTGCAAGAAGACTGATCGATGGCCCGCTTGCGGCCCAGTTCCGTCTCGACCGGCACGATCGACACACAGTTGGATTGGACACCACAATCACCACAGCCTTCGCAAACATCAGTGTTGATGAATACCCGCTTGTCCGGATCGGGAAACTGCCCGCGCTTCCGGCGTCTCCGCTTTTCCGCAGCACAGGTCTGCACATACACAATGGCCGACACACCCTTGTATTTGCTGAACTTCTCCTGTACGGCGGGCATGTCCGCACGCTCATGCACATCAAGACCTTTCGGAAACTGTGCAAGATCAACATCTTCTTTTTCATCATAGACCAGCGCCACATTCCGCAAGCCCATCGCCAACAATTCGCGGCAAATCTGATCGGCCCGCAGATCACCGTCATTGCCCTGCCCGCCCGTCATGGCTACGGCGTCGTTATACAGGATTTTGTATGTGATATTCGTGCCCGCCATCATGGCAAAGCGAATGGCCTGCACGCCCGAATGGTTATAAGTGCCGTCACCAAGGTTCTGAAACACATGATCGCGCGTCGAGAACGGCGCTTCACCCACCCAATTGGCCCCTTCGCCACCCATTTGCGTAAATCCGACCGTGTCACGATCCATCCACTGCACCATATAGTGGCAGCCAATTCCGGCATAAGCCCGCGACCCTTCAGGCACCTTTGTCGAAGAATTGTGCGGACACCCCGAACAGAAATACGGCAAGCGCGCCGCGATCTCGGGCGCATTATCGGCGCGACGCGCCTCGGACAATTCCGCCAGCCCGACCTTGACGCCATCCGCCCCGCAGCCTTCTTCCACCAGGATTTCACCCGGTCGTCAAAGATCGCCTCCTTGACCTGCACCTCAATCAGCTTGTGTTTTTCTTCAACGACGACAATCAGGTCGAGGCCATCGGCCCATTCATGGAACGATGCCATATCCAGCGGCCAGACCTGCCCAACTTTGTAGGTTGTGATCCCCAGCCGTTCGGCTTCGGCCTTATCAATGTTCAAAAGTGACAAAGCATGCTGCAAATCCAGCCAGTTCTTACCCGCTGCGACAAAGCCAATCTTCGCGCCCGGCTTACCCCATTTGCGCTGGTCCATCTTGTTGGCCCGACTAAACGCCTCTTCTGCAAAACGCTTGTGATCGATCATCCGCGCTTCTTGCAACTGCGGGGTGTCCACCAACCGAATGTTCAATCCGCCCTCAGGCAGTTCCATATCCGGCGTTACGAAAGACAAACGATGCGGGTCGCCATCCACGACGGATGTGACCTCAATCGTGTCCTTCATCGTCTTCAGACCAACCCAAACGCCTGCATAGCGGCTCAGCGCCCAGGCATAGAGGCCATAATCCATGATCTCTTGCACTCCGGCAGGCGAAACAATCGGCATGTAAGCATCCAGCATCGCCCAATCCGACTGGTGCAAAGTCGTCGAACTTTCCCCAGTGTGATCATCACCCATCGCCATGATCACCCCGCCATTGGGGGATGTACCTGCCATATTGGCATGGCGCATGACATCGCCGGAACGATCCACCCCCGGCCCTTTGCCGTACCACAGCCCAAAGACACCGTCATACTTGCCTTCGCCGCGCAATTCGGCCTGTTGGGACCCCCACAATGCAGTCGCCGCCAGATCCTCGTTCAAACCCGGCTGAAACGTCACCTGCGCCGGCGTCAGCACATCCTTCGCCCGCGCCATCTGCATATCAACCGCCCCTAAGGGTGACCCGCGATAACCTGTCACATAACCGGCCGTATTCAGGCCTGCCCGTTCATCACGGGCCCGCTGCATCATCATCAAGCGCACAAGCGCCTGGGTACCGTTGAGCAAAACCGGCGCCTATTCCAGATCATACCGGTCGTAAAGTGCCACATCTTGCTGGCTCATCTCGCACCTCCCCAGGCGTCAAATCACTGCAGCATCTATAGGTCAAAATTACTGACCTACAAAGCGGAATTTTGTCGCGCATCGCGTTTGCATGGCATAAGAGACTTGGCGTAATGATCTGATAATGTGAGCGATAACAACGACGACGGCAGGGCAGTATGGACTGGGACAAACTAAGAATATTTCACGCGGTAGCGGATGCCGGATCGCTCACCCATGCGGGCGATACGCTACATTTGTCGCAATCTGCCGTCTCACGCCAGATCCGCGCACTCGAAGAAGCTCTTAACACCACCCTCTTTCACCGCCACGCGCGCGGACTGATCCTGACCGAACAGGGTGAATTGCTTTTCGACGCAACCAAGTCGATGAACAAACGGCTCGAAGCCGCAAGCGCCCGCATCCGCGACAGTGAAGAAGAAGTTTTCGGCGAACTGCGCGTCACCACGACGACTGGTTTCGGCACCCTCTGGCTCGCCCCACGCCTGCCGAAACTCTACGAACAGTATCCCGACCTCAAAATCGACCTGATGTTGGAAGAGCGTGTGCTTGACCTGCCCATGCGCGAGGCAGATGTTGCGATCCGCATGAAAGAGCCCAGTCAGGCCGACCTAATCCGCAAGCGGCTGATGTCGGTGCGCATGCGGCTTTATGCGTCTCAGGAGTATTTGGACAAGAACGGCCAGATAAACGACATCACCGAACTCAGCAAACACCGGCTGATTTGCCAAAGCCTGAACTCGATCCAGGTTGCTGCAGGTGCCACGCTGGTCCAGCATCTGATTTTGGTGTGCTGCAGGGCATCCTTAACAGTATCGGCGTGGGCGTCCTGCCGGACTATGTCACCGAAGACTTCCCCGATCTGGTCCGCGTACTGCCAGATCTTGAGTCAGGCGAGGTTCCGGTTTTCCTCGCTTATCCGGAAGAATTGCGCCAATCGAAAAGAATTTCAGCTTTTCGGGATTTTGTTCAGGAAGAGATCTTTGCCCATAGGCGCAAGATGCGCGAAACGGCAGAGCTATAGAAAAACTCCATTGCCTCAGCCACTTACCGGAAAATACACCCATAAGATGCAAGGCAGCTACCTGCTCGCCCCTGTGAGCTATGCATGCAACACATAGCGGCTTTGCGCAGCCTTCATCGTATTTTTTCTTGAATGGTCAAAAAACGCACCCTATCTCATCAATTGAAGCGGGTGATGCCACGGCGCTCATCATCTTCACCTCCCTGTTGGACTTCGCCGGGCCTTGCGCCCGGCTTTTTTCTTTCGACATGTCAAATCCGACTGGCCGTAGCACTCTGTAAGCGCCGCTCAAAACACATTCACATCGCCACCAATTCCGGCGTTGGCCTATGCAGGGATATGCTTGCCAGATATCTCATCGTATTCGTACTTATTCCGGTTTTCGCTCCCGCCCAAACACTGCACGTTCTTGCAAATCAGAACTCTGACGTTTGGCCAACATATTCCCCTAAGAAAACAGTCTGAACCCTTCCGAAGACGACATCCGCAGCCTGGCCCAAGAAATCATTGCTTATCGCGATGAGCATTGCAGCCCCACATCCTGATTTCCTGCTTCCCGTTTCCGGCGCGTTCTTCTAAAAGGCCGCAACTGCCGAAAGGGACCTTATGCAAGAGCCGCAAATCACCGAAGACCTGATCGCCGCCCACGGGCTCAGCCCCAATGAATACAAGCAGATCCTGCAAATCATTGGACGCGAACCGACCTTCACCGAACTCGGCATCTTCTCGGCCATGTGGAACGAACACTGTTCCTACAAATCCTCCAAGAAGTGGCTGCGCACCCTGCCCACCGAAGGGCCGCAAGTCATCTGCGGCCCAGGTGAAAATGCTGGCGTTGTCGATATTGGCGATGGGCAGGCTGTTGTTTTCAAAATGGAAAGCCACAACCACCCTAGTTACATTGAACCGTATCAGGGCGCGGCAACTGGTGTGGGTGGCATTCTCCGCGACGTTTTTACAATGGGCGCCCGCCCCATCGCGGCCATGAACTCGCTTAGCTTCGGTGCACCCGATCACCCCAAAACCAAGCAACTCGTCAACGGCGTCGTCGCAGGCATCGGCGGTTACGGCAATTGCTTTGGCGTGCCCACGGTCGGAGGCGAGGTCCGCTTCGACCCCGCCTACAACGGCAACTGCCTCGTCAATGCCTTCGCCGCAGGGCTCGCCGACGCAGACAAGATTTTCTACTCCGCCGCCTCCGGCATCGGCATGCCCGTCGTTTACCTGGGTGCCAAAACCGGCCGCGATGGCGTCGGCGGTGCCACCATGGCCAGCGCCGAGTTCGACGATACGATCGAGGAAAAGCGCCCAACCGTGCAAGTCGGCGACCCCTTCACCGAGAAACGGTTAATGGAAGCGACGCTCGAACTCATGGCCACAGGTGCGGTGATATCCATTCAGGACATGGGCGCGGCAGGCCTGACCTGCTCTGCAGTCGAAATGGGCGACAAGGGAGGACTTGGTGTCAAACTGAACCTCAATGCTGTCCCCCAGCGTGAAGAGAACATGACCGCCTACGAAATGATGCTATCCGAGTCTCAGGAACGCATGCTGATGGTGCTGAAACCAGAACTTGAAGCAGAGGCACGCGCCGTATTTGAGAAATGGGATCTCGATTTCGCCATCGTGGGCGAGACCATCGCGGAAGACAGGTTCATCGTGGAACATGATGGCGAGATCAAAGCCGACCTTCCGCTTGCGACCCTCTCTGGCTCGGCTCCTGAATATGACCGGCCTTGGGTGCCCACGGCCACCGCAGAACCATTGGAGCACATCCCTGCTGTGCCCCCGATCGAAGGGCTCAAGGCGCTGATCAGCAGTCCTATCTACGCTGTAAAGCAATGGGTCTATGATCAGTATGACAGCCAGGTCATGGCTGACACCGCGCGTACACCCGGTCATGGATCCGGGATCATACGTGTCCACGGTACAGACAAGGCTCTGGCTTTCACCAGCGACGTGACCCCACGCTATGTCAAGGCGAACCCGGTCGAAGGTGGAAAACAGGCTGTGGCCGAGGCCTATCGCAACCTCACTGCCGTCGGAGCCAAACCACTCGCAACAACGGACAACATGAACTTCGGCAATCCCGAAAAGCCCGAAATCATGGGGCAGTTCGTCGGGGCGATCCAAGGGATCGGTGAAGCGGTTAAGGCACTCGACATGCCAATCGTGTCGGGCAACGTCTCTCTTTACAATGAAACGGACGGTGCTGCGATTCTGCCGACCCCAACGATCGGGGCGGTTGGGCTGATCACGAACCCGGACCACATGATCACAGGACAGATCCGTGAAGGTCATCTGCTGCTTCTGGTGGGCGAGACCGCAGGGCATCTAGGGCAATCGGCCCTGCTGGCGGAAATCGAGGGCCGGGCCGAAGGTGACGCTCCTCCTGTTGATCTAGAGGCCGAGGCGAAGAACGGCAACTTTATCCGCGATTACTTCGCCTTTATCCGTGCCTGTACAGATCTTGGTGATGGTGGACTCGCTTTAGCGGCGTTTGAGCTGGCTGAAGAAGCAGGCATCGGCATTACGCTCGAAATCGAAGACACACCGACGCTTTTCGGCGAGGATCAGGCACGTTATCTGATCGCCTGCAATTTTGATCAGGCCGAGGCCCTGATGGTTGCAGCCAATCATGCTGGCGTGACGCTTACAATGGTCGGCAAGGTTGGCGGCACAGATGTGTCATTCGGCAACCACAGCGCTGAATTGTCAGAGCTTACACAGGTCTTCAGGTCGTCATTTGCTGCTGCGATAGCGTAGAGGCGAACAGGTTAAGTGACCAAATGTACTATCGGCTTCAGCATCGCCCTTGTCCGCAGCCCCATGCGGACATAGCTTGAGCGCAAGATATGAGGACAGACATGCCAATTACAGCACACGAAATCGAAGCCCTACTGCGCCAAAGCTTTCCCGAGGCGCAAATCCGGATTGAAGGCGACGACGGCGCGCATTTTCAGGGCATGGTAGTCGACGAAAGCTTTCGCGGCATGAACCGCGTCCAGCAACAGCGCGCTGTTATGGCGGTCGTAAAGCCCAAGATTGACAGTGGCGAATTGCATGCTTTGGCGCTGACCACCAAAGCGCCAGAGTAAGAAACGAGAATTATCGAATTATATGGGCAAAGACTTCTAAAGATTTTTGCTCTGCCAGAAAGGAAACGATCAGATGACTGCCCAAGACAAGATCAACGAAACCGTCACAAACAACATCGTTGTATTGTTCATGAAAGGCACGAAATCCATGCCGCAATGCGGGTTCTCATCACGCGTGGCAGGTGTTCTGAATTTCATGGGCGTGGACTATCATGACATTAACGTGCTTGCTGACGACGAAATCCGCCAGGGGATCAAGGACTATTCCGATTGGCCCACAATCCCCCAACTCTATGTGAAAGGCGAATTTGTTGGTGGCTGCGATATCATCACAGAAATGACGCTGTCAGGTGAGTTGGATACGCTTTTTGCGGAAAATGGTGTCACCTTCGACAAAGATGCCGCCGATAAGATCCGCGAAGCGAATGCCTAAAGTACCCGGGAACCGCATCAAATTTCCATATATTTGATGCCCCTCACCCCTGTCCGGCAGCCTCGACCTGGTCGGCCAACGCTTCGGCACGTGCTGCCAGCTCAGCCAAAGTATCGGTGACTTCGCGAGGCACAACAGGCACTTCAACCCGCTGGGGTACAGGTGCTGGCTGACCTTGCAAGGTTTCATAATCAGCACGCAGTTTCGCCGCTTCGGCTTCGACCTCGCGCACTTTGTCCTGCAAACCCGCCGTCTTATCCGCCAGCATCAGACCAGCCATCAAGAGCATCCGCGATTCCGGCAACCGGCCAATCTGTTCAGACAAATGCGCCACTTCTGTATCCAGCATAGCGGCGGCCGAATGCAGGAAATGCTCTTCTCCATCCTGGCAGGCGACCTCAAAAGTCCGGCCACCAATGGCGATCTCAACCTGCGGCATGGGGTGCCTCCTCAATCAACGGTTTCAACTCTGCCAAAATGGCCGTGACTTCTGCGGCATCTGCAGCACGCTGTGCCTGCAAAGCCTCAATCTCTGCAGCGACAGCTGCATCTACTAACTCCGGGGCCAAGCCTTCGGTAACGGCTTGCCGCAATTGAGTGTTCATCTCACGCATTTGTGCGTTTGCCGCACGAAGGCGCTGCAATTCAGTATCAAGGGCCTGCATCTGGATCTTTTGAGTCTCAACCCGATCGGTCAGGCTTGCGACTTGGGTGTCTTGTCGTTCTTTCAACGCACGTACCCGCGCCTCAAGCTCCGCGTTTGTGGCCCGCTCTTTTTCCAAATCTGCTTGCAGCGCATGATCCGGTGCAGAACTTTGGCTCTGGGCCTCAACCCCCTTTCGGATCCGGTCAAGCGCTGCCGCTATCCGGCTTTCCAAACCACTAATATCACTCATCCGCCCGTCCTTTCGCGCCCTTTACCAAGGCCTTATCACTTTGCAGGCCGCCCCCGCCCCTGTCTTAAACACCCCGGAAATCCCGAATCGTGTGCTATTCCAGTTAGCCTAAGCGATCCCCTGCCCCCTCGCAAACCGACGGGTGGCAGGAAAATGAACGGCTTAGCGCGCATGCTTGATCTCACCCAAAGGCCTGATATGACGCATCCAACGCAAAATGTTCACCTTTGTTAATAGGACCAAACGCTTTGGATATTGCAGCCCTGCGCACAGCCCACCCTGACCACTGGAAAAAAGCAACAGCCATCCGCACCTTAACACTTGATGCCGTCGCGGCCGCCAACTCTGGCCATTCCGGCATGCCGATGGGAATGGCCGATGTAGCGACGGTTCTGTTTGAAAAGCATCTGAACTTTGATCCGAAGACACCCGAATGGCCCGACCGTGACCGGTTCATCCTATCGGCAGGCCATGGCTCCATGCTGCTTTATTCCCTAATGTATTTGACCGGCTACGAAGACATGCCGCTTGAACAGATCAAGGATTTCCGCCAATGGGGCGCGCGCACCGCTGGCCACCCGGAATACGGCCATGCACGCGGCATTGAAACCACCACCGGCCCGCTGGGCCAGGGCATCGCCAATTCCGTAGGCTTCGCAATAGCCGAGGAAGTCCAGCGCGCCACCTGGGGCAAAAAGATCATAGATCACTACACCTATGTTATGGCCGGTGACGGCTGCCTGATGGAAGGCGTCAGCCACGAGGCCATTGGCTTAGCCGGCATGCAAAAACTTGGCCATCTGGTCGTGTTCTTCGACAACAACAATATTACAATTGACGGGACCGTCGATATGGCCGACGTCACCGACCAACCAGCGCGTTTTGCCGCTGCGGGCTGGCATGTCCAGTCCATCGACGGCCACGACCCCGAAGCGATTGACACGGCCATCGCCGCCGCCAAGAAAGACCCCCGCCTCTCCATGATCGCTTGCAAGACGCATATCGCGCTGGGTCACGCAGCACAGGACACCTCCAAAGGGCACGGTGCCCTGACCGATGCAGACCAGTTGAAAGCCGCAAAAGAAGCGTATGGCGCACCCATGGGCGATTTCGAAGTCGACCCAGAGGTCAAGAAGCAATGGGAGGCCATCGGCGCACGCGGCGAAGCGACGCGCAAGGATTGGGAGACGCGTTTCGCTATGCTGTCTGCGAGCAAGCAAGCCGAATTCAACCGGACCTACGCAGGCGAAGCGCCAAAGAAGCTCAGCGCCACGATCCGCGCCCTGAAAAAGCAAATCAGCGAAGGGCAGCCCAAAGTCGCCACCCGCAAGTCTTCGGAAATGGTGCTGGAGGTCATCAACCCGGTGATGAAGGAAACCATCGGCGGATCGGCTGACCTAACCGGCTCCAACAATACTAAAACAAGCGATCTTGGCGTCTTTAGCCCCGACAATCGCAAGGGGCGCTACATCTATTACGGCGTACGCGAACACGGAATGGCAGCAGCTATGAACGGCATGGCGCTGCATGGCGGGGCCAAGCCTTACGGCGGCACTTTCATGTGCTTTACCGACTATGCGCGCGGCGCCATGCGGCTGTCTGCGCTGATGGGCGTGCCGACAACATACATAATGACCCATGACAGCATCGGGCTGGGCGAAGACGGGCCGACCCACCAGCCTATCGAACATCTCGCCATGCTGCGGGCGACGCCCACCACCAACGTGTTCCGCCCCGCCGACACTGTGGAAACGGCCGAGGCTTGGGAACTCGCCCTGACATCCCAGAAAACCCCCAGTGTACTCAGCCTGACCCGTCAGGGGCTGCCCACGGTGCGGACCGAACACAAGACCAAGAACCTCACCGCCCAAGGCGCCTACGTCCTGGCAGACGCCGAGGGCAAGCGGCAGGCCATACTGCTCGCTACAGGCTCTGAAGTTTCCGTCGCCCTCGCCGCCCGCGATCTGCTGCAGGCCGAAGGGATCGGCACCCGCGTCGTTTCCATGCCTTGCTGGGAATTGTTCGAAGAACAGGACGACGCCTACCGCCGCCGCGTCCTGCCCGCAGGCCCGGTACGTGTGGCAATCGAGGCGGGCATCCGATTTGGCTGGGACCGCTGGCTATTCGGCGAACGCGGCAAGCGCGAAAAATCCGGCTTCATCGGCATGCATGGCTTCGGGGCCTCCGCCCCGGCAGAACGTTTGTTCGAAGAGTTCGGGATCACGGCAAGAGGCACGGCTGACAAGGTCAAATCCCTGATCAAATAAGCGAATGAAGGCCACCACGATGCCCTATCTCAAACTCGGGGCCGAGGTGGCCCTCATCGGTGGCCTCGCTCTGGTCAGCTGCACCGAAGAACGGCCGCCCATTATCTCCCAAACCGATGACATCACCCAGTTCGCCACATCTGTGCTGAACGACCTACAACCGATCTCCATCGCCGAAGAACGCGAATATTGCGGCTACATCTTTGAAACAGAAGACGGCAGGCTTGCCGCCACTGCCGCCCGCCCCGGCACTGAAAGCTTCTGCGACCTGCCCGAACCCGATGACTCTGTTATAGCGTCCTACCATACCCACGGCAGCTATTCCGAGGATTACGATAACGAAGTCCCTTCCGTAGACGATATGGAAGGCGATTTTGATGCTGGCATCGATGGCTATATCAGTACCCCCGGTGGCCGCATCTGGTTGGTCGATTACTCTGAACAGGTCGCCCGGCAACTTTGCGGCACACTTTGTGTGACATCAGATCCTGAAAACGACCCCGAAAATGCTGGCTTTATCCCACAAAGCTTCACGCTGCAGGAACTGCGCGAACGGTTCGAGTGATCAGCGCCGGAAAAGTTCTGGAAACCAGTCTTCGCGCAGCCGATCACCTTGCCTCATGCCGTGCCCCGGAAACGGCGGCGATGTCTTGCCCTGCCGATCCACATAACGCGCATCATCCCCCAACAAACGTAGCGAAAACGCACGACGCCGGTCTGCTGCTTCGTTCCCGCGCGCACCATGCAGGATGCGGAAATGAAATGCGACGGCATCGCCAGGTTCCATCTCATATTCAACAACCTCCATGCCTTCCGCATCCGGGTCCGGCACGGGCATGAACTCTGCTTCGTCGGGATAAAACTTTGTCTCTGCCAACCACCGTGTCGGCAGAACCGCACGGGGCCACTTGTGTGAGCCAACGACGCAACGCAGTGACGCCTCGCGAACCGGATCAAGCGGTGACCAAAAGCTTACGGTCTGCTCCCCGTCAACAAAGTAATAGGGACTGTCCTGATGCCACGGCGTAGGCTTCGACGTACCTGGTTCCTTGACCAGGACATGATCATGGAACAATTGACAGGTCTCGGAATCCATCAGGTCCGCGGCCACTTCTGCAGCAGCTGACTGACGCGCAACAGCTTCAAACGCGGCGAACCGGTCCCAATAGCAGTAATCATCAAAAAACCGCCCCGCCTCGCCCTCGCGCAGGTTTTCGGCCGCATAGGGTCCAGGGTCCGCCATATTCTGCGCCACGCCGTCGCGCAGTTGATCCACCCAATCGGCGAACAGACCTTTGACCAGCACAACACCGTCATTTTGATAGGTCTTAATATGATCTTTCGTCAGAAGCGGATGCATGCAGCTTGGCCCTCTACTTATCGCAGAAGCTTACTGACGCTTTCATCGATTCGATATCCCAAAGGCTGTTTGCGATAACATCAGTTAGTACGGCAGATTGCGTTACCGCTAACAAGAAAAGTTAACGCTAACATACTGACAAAAAACAGTTTTTCACTTTCGCCAATTGGCACACGCCAGTATTCGGATCCCAGCAAAGAACGCCTGAGGATGCAGGTATGACAGTGACAATCGGGATCAACGGATTTGGCCGCATTGGGCGCTGCACATTGGCGCATATCACTGAAGCCGCCCGCAATGATGTTCAGGTCATCAGGATCAACGCAACTGGCCCGATTGAAACGAACGCGCATCTGCTGAAATATGACAGTGTGCATGGCCGTTTCGGCAACCCGGTCACAGTCAGAGACGACACATTGGATCTGGGGCGCGGCCCGATCAAAGTCATGTCAACCTATGAACCGGCAGCGCTTGACTTGGATGTCGTCGACGTCGTTCTGGAATGCAAGGAAAAGTTCAATGACGGG